>OCVQ010002573.1_pt1 | contig 11696 bp, 6 predicted proteins | sample 1539061 | NCBI WGS metagenome assembly OCVQ01 (sample SAMEA3355526, study PRJEB22509) | marine metagenome | biome: marine; feature: river plume; material: water | place: USA | collected 2010-08-08 | depth 0.5 m | reverse complement strand
ATTATATTATATACAAAGATGGCTTCTACTCGTAGTAAAAACAATGAAGGTGATTATGATTTAGAACAAAAAACCAATTTGGGATTCTGTAACTATTTAACCAGTCAACAAAATCATTATGGTACTCCTACAACTACTCATTTTGCCGGGGATGGACTATTACAGGGGCGAATCGCGCCAAATAATCTATCTAGTAATGCTTGGGATATTGAATCGCAATTATTCGGCATTGGCACAAGTAACATGGTAACCCGCAAACCGAATGTTTCTCCTAATATTCACACATTACAGTCTCTGAATGTGATTGACCGTCTACCAGTCATGTTACCCGACCCCTTAATTGTTGAGAAAGGACAACGACCAACTATTATGAAATAAAATATTTCTTATGACTTCGTCTATGAGAAGAAGTACTATTTTTAAATGTTATGTTATGCGAATGTTGTTTTTGTTTTTTATTTTTTACCTCTTCTTTTGATATAGTAAGCATATTTACTATATCTGAAACTGAATCTTCTTTTTTATTTGGTGAAACTATATTACGAATTTGTTCCATAAAATCACTTTCTACTGATGGAGCTTCTACCTTTTCAGGTAATTTATCGCATTCTGATATATTTATTTTTATATATTCTGGTAGTGGTTCGGTTGAACCATTTTCATGTATTTTTATAGGTATTTGTATATTCGCCATTACATATTGATATGACATTTTTTTGGTAGTTAAATTATAGTATACTCAATTATTTAACTATCTTTTTGTAATTTATACTTCTTTTTTTTCATCTATGAAAAAATCTTTATTTGTTGGATGATAGCTAATATATTTCACAGATTCCGGTTTTGTATTAGCATCTTCTGGTTTCATATACATTTTACCTACATATATGTATCCTTCATTTTTCTTCTCATCTATTAATTCATAAGGGTCTGTATCTTGTACTGGTTCAAATGTAAATAACCCACCAATTGTAGCAAATAATGCGGCTAATGATTGTGTTATCCAATTTAGTTTTCCAGACATGTCGATTGAAGGCATTTTGGGTAAATTAAACCTTGTTTCATTCTCTGCTACTTCTTTTGTGGATTCGCTCACTGTTGTATCACCGTCACCCGCAGAAGGAGGTGATTTAGATAATGTGTTACTTAATACGTTTACTAACGGCTTTAATGGTTGTTCTTGACAAGTGTCGTTTATATCACAACTTGCTATATTTTTAATATCTTCTGATTCTTTGTCTATATCAATGGACTTTTCTATAGTTGGTACTTCTGGTTTTTTTAATACTCCTAATAATACTTGTACTAACTGTTTTACAACCTTATTATCTTTTGATAGGTCTGGTTTAGGTTCTTGTATCACCTCGGTTGATACCGGTTGTTGGGATACAGGTTCTTGGGATACAGGTTCTTGGGATACAGGTTCTTGCGATACAGGTTCTTGGAATACAGGTTCTTGCGATATTGGTTCTTGCGATATTGGTTCTTGGGGCATTGGTTCAGTTGATACTGGTTCATCCGATGTAGGTTTAGGTGTTTCCGATGTAGGTGAGTCACCGGATGATGGAATGTACTTCGCACATTTATTAGATAAATCTTGAAACTTAACTTTTGCGTCTTCTTGACAAGACTTATTTTTATCAGGATGGAAACGTAACCATGCAGACGGTTTTGGTTTTTGTGTATTTGGATTACAATCTAACTTTACATCTACATCTCGAATATTTGCGGAACATTTTTCTACAATAGGGATTGGTGGCGGCATAATATTTACTGTATCAGCTGAAGATGAATTTAATTGCGTTTCTGGTACAGACGGTAAGGTGGATTCTATTGTATCCGGTACATCTCGAGTTGATTGTAATGATAATAATAGTTTTTCAAAATCTGTATTATTTTCTTCAATAGGCAATTGAGATGAAGTCGGTAAAGGAGGTAATGTAGTATCGGACTGTATAGTTAATTGTTCTGGTAATGAAGTATTCAACTCGTCCTTTTGTTCGTCTTTAATTATTGGAGGTATAGACACAGGTAGTAATGTTTCGGTATTTGATACAGTATTGTTTGTGGGAACAATACTAGTTATAGTGGTCTTATTCTTATTTTGAATTGGAATAATTACCTTATCAAATAGTTCTTTTGCTAAATCGGATTTCAATTCCATTCCGTGGTTATATTGTAGTTATAAAATACTTAGATAAAAAGCATTTTGTAATTCGTTCTTTATGTATGGATACGTTTCGTTTTACGACGTTTTAGAAGTCTATTTTTATAACGTTTTGTAATTTTATGTTTCTTTGGTTTTAGACCAGCACCTATTAATGGTGCTGCTGTTAATGCTAATGTTTCTGGTGCGGATATTTCGGTTGGTGATGCGGTTAATGCTAATGCTTCCGGCGCGACTACTTCAGTTGGTTCTGCGGTTAATGCTAGTGCTTCAGGTGCGACTACTTCAGTTGGTGTTGAGGTTAATGCTAATGCTTCAGGTGCGGATACTTCAGTTGGTGCTGCGGTTAATGCTAGTGCTTCAGGTGCGACTACTTCGGTTGATGCTGGTGTTAATGCTAATTGCTGTGGTACTTCTGTAGATGATAGTACGTCTGCAGCAACTGCTTCTTCAATTGGGGATGATGTTAATGCTGATACGTCTGCTGTAACTGCTTCTTCCGTCGGTGATTCATCTACAGTTGGTGTGTCTACTAGTACTTCTGGTTCTGATTCTTCAATTGGTTCTGATTCTTCAATTGGTGCTTCAGTACCAGTTTCTTGTACTTCTTTTTTTATTAATTCATCAAATTCGTATTGTAATTGTGAAGTAATATCCTCCATATTTTCATTATCTAATAATATATCAACCATTTTCATACCATCAATAGTTTCTCCAATACTAACTATCTTAGGCGGGTTTTGGGTTATTCCAATGTAAATAGGTTTACTCATATATATAATTTATACAAATTAAATTATATATTTCCAACTACCTAAATGTTTGGTGAATCAATAATCATCTCTGTTTTCTAGTTTGACGTTTAGTTTGAGTTATTTTTCTTCTAATAGACTTCTTCTTTTTTGTTTGTTGATGTTTGTCTACATTTTTTTGTTTCTTTGTTCTATTGTCTCTTAGTTTATGTTTTCTGGTTTTACCTCCATATGTTTTAGTCAAATGGGTTTTAACACGAGACAAATATCGACTAATTTCGTCAGGACTTGAACTACGTCGTTGTAAATAATCGGACAAATGTAGTTGTATATCACGCAGTTGCTTTCTGTCTTTTATATCTGGATTATTTAATAATTTTGTTATTTCAACACCTATATTTTGAATAAATATATCTTTTCCTTTGCCTGAGAAATCGTCTGACTTATTTATATCTAACATAATATTATTTACTAACTGGTTAGTTTCTGTTTTGGTGTAGGATTTCGACGGTATATTCATTTGAATATTTGGCTCTGAATTACTTCGTAAAACTCCTGTATTATTCTTATTCTGAACTGGTGCTATACTATCACTACGAGATAACACTCGTTCCGCTTGTTTGTTCGCAGTTTCAACTGATTTAATCAAATCGTCGGTTTTGCTTGTATTTGCTTGTTTATCTTGACAATATTCGGAATCACCATAATAGAATGTTGAATATACCTTCTCCGTAAGATTCTGTTTGAAATTATCTAATTCACTGATGAACTTTTGTTTATGTTCCTCAAATTTATCACTGAATAGTGCTGTTCTATATCTAATATATGTAGTATATGCGATATTTACTTTTGTGAAATCATCGTACAAATGGTCCTTATAAACGTCCTCATTATTATCATCTTTAATATAATCCAATGCTACATTACATTTTAGTTTACCTAAGTTAATATCCATGTTCGTCTCTTTGGGCGTCAAATAGGGGGATAATTTATATAATTCATCGACCAACCCTTTTAACATTTGCATATTATTTGTGATTTCGGTTTTATCATCCATGTATTTCTTTTCATTTACGTGTCTTCTAATTACATCTATCATCTTTAAAATTGCGTATGACGATTTAACCCCTTTCATGATATCATCACTATCGTCCCCTTCTTTGTCCTGTTCTTCATAATCATTATCGTCCGCCGGATTCTTCATACAATCATTTGTTCTATCTAGATGGGACTGTAGTATATACTTTATTTGTAATAATTGGTTTATTTTCGTTTCGTTTGTTTGTTCGGTAGAACGCATATTACCAAGTATGTCATAATAATTACGGTCAGTTATAGAGGTTATATCATTCAGTGTCGCATTTATCTCATTCATTTGTTCTGGGTTGAAATTAGTTGATGTATTCATAATATCTATTTTTTTCGTAACTTGTATGATTTTTACACAATCTCGTTCGTCTTTTATTCGTTTTATTTGGTCTTCTTTGTTATCAGGCCAGTCTTTTATAATACATTCGAATATGTTTTGAAGGTTCTTTGAATTTTTCTCGTTGTTATATTCTGAATCTTCGCCAAAATATTCATTGAACGTGTCAAATAAATTGTAAACTTCTTCTTTTAATACAGCTATATCTTGTGGATTTTCCAACACTTCGTTCAATAGGTGTAATAACATAGCTATTTTTTTATCTTCGACGTCCAAACTATCGTTCATCATAATAGATTCTATTGGGTCTACATTAGTCAAATCATCAGATACCTTCTCATCAGCAATTCGTGCTTCCTCTGCTTCCCGTGCTAATTTGGCTTCTTCAGCAGCCTTCTCATCAGCAATTCGTGCTTCCTCTGCTAAGCGTGCTAATTTGGCTTCTTCAGCCGCCTTCTCAGCAGAAATTCGTGCTTCCTCTGCTTCCAGTGCTAATTTGGCTTCTTCAGCAGCCTTCTCATCAGCAATTCGTGCTTCCTCAGCTAAGCGTGCTTTTTCTGCTTCTTGTGCTAATCTGGCTTCTTCAGCAGCCTTCTCAGCAGAAAGTCGTGCTTCCTCGGCTTCTTGTGCTAATTTAGCTTCTTCAGCAGCCTTCTCGGTCGCAATACGTGCTTCCTCTGCTAAGCGTGCTTCCTCTGCTAAGCGTGCTAATCTTGCTTCTTCAGTCGCCTTCTCAGCAGAAAGTCGTGCTTCCTCTGCTAAGCGTATCTTTTCTGCTTCTTGTATTAATCTGGCTTCCTCTTCCGCCTTCTCAGCAGCAATACGTGCTTCCTCAGCTTCCTGTACTAATCTGGCTTCTTTATCTGCCTTCTCAGCAGCAATACGAGCTTCCTCTACTAATCGTGCTTTTTCTGTTTCTTGTGCTAATCTTGCTTCCTCGGCAACCTTCTCAGCAGCAATACGTGCTTCCTCTGCTAAGCGTGCTAATCTGGCTTCTTCAGCTGCCTTCTCGGCAGCAATACGCGCTTCCTCTACTAATCGTTCTTTTTCCGCTTCTTGTGCGATTCTGGCTTCTTCGGCAGCCTTCTCAGCGACAATACGTGCTTCCTCTGCTAAGCGTCCCTTCTCTGCTTCTTGTGCGAGTCTGGCTTCCTCAACAGCAAGTCGTGTCTTTTCTTCTTCATTTAATTCTTCTATAAATTCATTTGCAATACGTTCATCAGGGGATGTTGTAATTTCTATACCATTTTGCTTTTGATAGTAATCTTTAAAAACAGATTCTCCTATGGGACAATAATTATACGTGTCGCTCTGATATATGGGTATACCCACGATATTAAACTTTGTAAGAGCATTTTCATTATAAAATAAATTTAGTCTGAAATATGCGTATTTAGCATCACGATGAGGTGTAGTAAATCCATTATTATTTTTAAAATTATCAATAGCGGTTTGTAAATTTGACTGATTTAAATCAATAATAGGGGTGGTTGGATTATCCATGTTTCCATCATATGTGTTTTTATCTATTTTAAATACTTTATAATTTATTCCATCCGGCTCTTTGCATTCAACAATTGATATACTTATATAATTGTTCTCAGTTAGAGTAGGTTCTATTTTTGATATCATATCGACAATTGATATTTGTTGTTGGTATGGAATATTCTTTTTAGCTCTGCTCTTTTTGGGTGGAACATACCGTCCTCCAGTATTTCTTTTCCGTGTAAATGACATTTATATTATATTGATACATTTTTCGAGTATACAATTGTTTTGCATAGTAATGTGTTAGCATTCAAACTATTCTAAATGTATACAAATCATTTTCACATAACGTGCAAAAATATTATCAATTCTAAAAATTGAATACTAATTGTATTCGTTTTTTACTGCAAATAAAACAATCATTACAATATGAATTTTGTAGTACAAGCACCTAACCGTAAAAAGACCGTATTGGTTTTTGATGTAGAGACCAGTGGTCTTCTACCTAAAAAAGATAAATCGAGTGTAAATCATATCCCAATTGAAGCATATCCGTATATATTACAATTAAGTTATGCAAAGTATGATATTGTAACAAATACATTATTAGAAACGTATGATACCTATATTAAAGTAAAAAAGGATGTTGAACTCAGTCAAACAATTACAGATTTAACTGGAATTACCCGTAAAGATATTCTCAGAGGAATTAATATTATAGATGCTTTATCTAGATTTTATGAAGCATATATTACATCTGACGTTATTGTAGCACATAATAATGAGTTTGATATTAAGATGATATTAATTGAAATTGAAAGAAATAGAATAGAAATTTTAAAAAAATCACCAGAATGTATGACAATATTTAATCCAACATATGAAGAATTAAATGGTGTAGAACATTACTGTACGATGCGTAAGGGAACAATATTAGCAAATATTATTGTTGAGTCTAAAATCCAAGGAAGACCACCTAGTTTGAAATGGCCTAGACTAAATGAGTTATACGGTAAACTATTCGAGAATGAAACAGTGAAAGGTTTACATAATGCGATGGTAGATGTATTGGTTTGTTTGAGATGTTATATGAAGATGCGTCATAACCATGATTGTGGACTTCTTGTTAGTTAGTTAGTTAGTTAGTTAGTTAGTTAGTTAGTATACACTAAAATTTTTATGTAAAATAATGACTATTTTCTTATTTGTCGTCATGGTAATTAAGAAGAACACATTTCACAAATTTCCTCATTGTCATGGTTTGGCTTATTACTCCCTGTTTTCTTTTCAGGTTCAATTGTGAATTGTTGAGCGTGGTGTCTGGCCCTTCTTCTTAAATAATAAATGCCGGTTTTTAATCCCTTACTCCATGAATAGAAATGCATAGATGTTAAATTATTATATGTTGGGTCTTCTAACCACAAGTTCAAACTTTGACTTTGACATACATAAGCTCCTCTATCAGCAGCCATATCAATTAAATTACGCATTGGAATTTCCCAAACAGTCTTGTATTTTTCTTTAATGTCAGCTGGAATGATATCGATTTGTTGAATACTTCCATTATTCGCAATAATACTGTTCTTAATTTTATCGTTCCATATATCCAATTTAAGTAGGTCATTCATTAGGTATTTATTTACTACCATGAAATCACCTGCCAATGTCCGGCGACTATAAATGTTACTAGTTATAGGCTCAATACATTCGTTATATCCTAGAATTTGCGAGGTAGACGCAGTAGGCATTGGTGCTACTAACAATGAATTTCGTAGACCATATTTACTAATTTCTTCTTTGAGAGCATCCCAATCATACATTTGTACCTTTTCATTCGGGTCTACATTCCACATATCATATTGTAAAATACCCTCGCTAGCAGGTGACCCATCAAAAGTACTATATCGTCCGTCAACCTTAGCTATCTGACATGATTCGGTTAACGCAGCATGATAGATTGTTTGGAAAATACGAACATTAACTTCTTTGGCTGCGTCCGACGCAAATGGTAGATTTAATAATATAAATACATCTGCCAATCCTTGTACTCCTATACCTATTGGTCTATGACGGAAATTACTACGTTCGGTTTTAGGCGTTGGGTAGAAATTAACATCAATGATTTGGTTTAAGTTATATGTAACTGTCCTTGCTACTGAATATAGCTTATTGTAGTCGAACTCAATAACTCCCTCCTTATTTGTATTAATAAATGATGGCAATGCAATACTCGCAAGATTACAAACTGCTGTCTCATTTGCGTCGGAGTATTCGGTAATTTCGCAGCACAAATTAGATGACTTAATAGTACCCAAATTCTTCTGATTGCATTTATTATTCACTGCGTCCTTGTATAACAAGTAAGGAGTTCCTGTTTCCATTTGAGCGTCCAAAATTTGAAACCACAAGTCACGTGCTTTCATTGTTTTACGACCCTTTCGTTCAGTTTCATAATAAGTATATAGCATTTCGAAAGCAGAACCGTATACATCTGATAGTCCAGGACATTCATCCGGACACATTAACGTCCAATCTCCTCCGGCCTTTACACGTTCCATAAATAGGTCAGGCATCCAGATAGCATAAAACAGGTCGCGTGCCTTCAAATCTTCATCTCCATGATTTTTACGTAAATCTAAAAATGATTCTATGTCTGCATGCCACGGTTCCATATACATTGCGAAGCTGCCATTACGCTTTCCACCTCCGTTATGAACGAGACCATTATGAATAGTATAATTATGTTCGTGTTCCATTTGTAAATCGTATACAATGCCATTATAATGAATCGTTTTAGTATCTTTTACCCGGGTCAATAGATAGTTATTATATTTCATATATTTAAAAAACTGGCTGTCGTTATATTCTAACCCCATTAAGTCACATATTTCTGATGTTCTTGGAATACGCAATGTATATGAAATGAGCTTATTTTCAATAACTCCGCGACTTGTCATGTGTTTTTCACCTACCCTATCGCGGATACTTCCACTTGTTAATATACCCATTTTCAAACAAATAGTACGAACACTTTCAATTAAGTTTAATGATGTACTATCAAATACTACTTCGTTATTGCTTAAGCAACCGTCTGTTTCTAATAAACCCTTTAATACATATTTTAATTTGTCAACCGGTAAATTCAACCACTTTGATAGTACACGTTTTTGTTTGGTTTCATTATAAAAGTCATTGTATCTAAACGGTAATTCAAGTTGTCGGTTCCAACGTAATCTGGTCGTGTTTCCTTCGACCGTGATGAATGTTTGAATGCAACGTTGTTCGAAATAATTGACTAAGTGATTAATAGTTTCCTTCTTATTTTCAGTATGCATTGATACATATCCAGCGGTGTCATTAGAACCATTAATACAACCGTCTCCCAAAATAATACCATATGTTCTACAATCCTCTTGTGTAATATTCTTAATATCTACTTCGTATTTTGGGATTGAATATACAATCATATCATCTTCATCCAACTCTTTTGCTTCTACCCAATCAAAATTAGCCAGATTCGTTTCTAATCGATTTCGAATAACACTGTAGTTTAATCCCTTTACTTGGTTACGTAAAGCATATACAGGGTGTTCTGGAGTAATGCGTAATGGGAAAATGGAATGAGTAGTATTTATTTCAAGCATTTCTCCTTCATATACGTGTTCCAATACATTCTGAATAACTTCGGTTTCACCCAACGCATTATATATTTGAGTAACCCCGGTTTCACAGTGTTGAATTTCTTTGGGTCCATCTGTTGTATAAATAATGGTTTCAGGATGGACGCATTGATCCACATATTTTGCGGTATGATTAAATACACGTAACATAGGTACAATCCCATTAGAAGAACCATTTGTTCCACGAATATTACTTCCTGACGCACGAACATTATGAATATGCAATCCTATACCTCCGGCCCATTTTGAAATCAAGGCACAATCTTTCAATGTATTATAAATACCTTCAATGCTATCGTTTTCCATAGCCAATAAATAACATGATGATAATTGGGGATGGGGGGTTCCCGCATTAAATAATGTAGGAGTCGCATGTGTAAAATACTTCTGAGACATTAGTTCGTAAGTTTCTAGAATCTTCTCAATATTATCACCATGAATTCCCATACTAACGCGTAGCCACATATGCTGAGGACGTTCAATAATGACCTTATTCACTGACATTAAATAGGCTCTCTCTAATGTCTTAAATCCAAAATAATCTATCAAAAAATCGCGGGTATAGTTTACAACTTGGTCTAATTGGTCTTCGTACGTCTTTAATGTAATGAACATATCATCTGTAATTAGAGGGGAATGTTTACCATGTTTATCTTTGTTCATGTATAGTGCTGTCATTGCTTGTACGAATGACGATGATGTATTCTTCTGGTGATTCGCTATAATAAGACGTCCTGCTAATGTACTATAATCTGGATGGATAGAGGCCATTGATGCGCATTGCTCCGCTGACAATTCGTCGATTTTTGCGGTTGAAATATTATTGTAAAGTTGGTCGATTACCTTCATCGCTAATGCTGTATAATTGATTTTTAGACTATGTTGAAGAGAAGGTACTGGAATATCATATGTTTCTTGACCGATTGTTTTTATACGTCTCAATATCTTATCAAATGATACGATTTCGACTCTACCTGAACGCTTAGTAACGTACATTTCATCCTCAGTATTAGTTGAATCCTTATTAGACATTACCCTTATATAATAAATGTATAAACTTGTCTATATATTGTTTTACACATTTATTTGGAATCTAATTTGATTAGGCATATTCGATTACTTATAGGCATATTATGAATCATATGACTACCTGATATGTCATCTATATTTACGACCGTTTTCATTATTCTACGTTTCGGAGAACGATGGTCGTACCCTTTTATTTTTTCTTCTTGAATAGTATCCCATACATCTTTAATAGTATTAACTGCTTCTGCAAACCATTCTTGATTACGCGTTATTAATACACATGAAATCTCGTCTAAATACCAGTATATTGTATTAAATAGTATTAAGTTGATTACTCGTGCTTCTTCTTTCGTTTGGCTTATCCATTCTTCTATATTCTCTTTTAATAATGGTACATTTAACGGCATATAATAATACACCGGGTCATCATTTTCATTGAAATTGTTGTTTATAAAATATAACACTACTCCGCGATAGTCCGAATGTGTTGTATTATTATAGAAGTCGTCTTCATTTTCGTATTCCTTTATGCGTGTTTCTACAAAATCACATTTGTCTAATTTACATGTTTCCATTTGAATTTGAGTTTGTATCCAATAATCTTCTTTTGGGATTCCCGTTATTTCACGATTTACTATATTTTTTATTTCTACCATATTTCCATATTTAATAGATGATGGGTCTATATTTATACCATCAGGAGATGCACCTATAAAATCATACGTTGGGTGTCGGATACATCCAAATTCACCTACCTTTGTTTTGTATAAATCCTCATATATCATAATTGTTACCGGTTCATACTTTACACCCCAATGCATAGGAGTTGATGTACCATAAGACATCCGCTCATATTCTGTATTAAATGCCTTACATTTTTCATATATTAAACTATTTACTTGAGATTGTGAACCTAATGCTTTCCATAGACTACTTGCCGATAATAGACTATTGCGAAATTCATACCATTCGTCGGTTCGTTGAGCTGGTTGGGGTTGGCTAGTAATGTATTCGATTGTTTCTCGTATTTTGTCTGTATCAACTATACTTACATCATTTATATTCTTCGAACTTGACCTCGGAATTATATTATTATTATATAATAAATATTCTTCATGTAACTCTTCCACAAAATCTAGGATTTGTTGAAGAGT
>OCVQ010002563.1_pt1 | contig 11733 bp, 13 predicted proteins | sample 1539061 | NCBI WGS metagenome assembly OCVQ01 (sample SAMEA3355526, study PRJEB22509) | marine metagenome | biome: marine; feature: river plume; material: water | place: USA | collected 2010-08-08 | depth 0.5 m | reverse complement strand
CCTGAATGGAATTGGTTAGTAGGACACTATAAAGAGCCAGAGGACGGCACACCAAAACTATTACATTATACCGAAGGTGGTCCGTGGTTTGAAAACTATCGTGATTGTGAATATAATCACGAGTGGAAACAAGAACTTTATGATATGTTTAAGTAAAAATCTTAGCGATGAATATATTAATAAGTTTGCACACGGTGCAGGCTTACCAATATATGATTATGATAATTACCCTAGCGACGGTACTATTTTAATTCGTAGTATGGGGAAACGTAAACTTATAAAAGAAAGTTGGGCTAACAATAGAGACTTTTATTATATGGACAGCGGATATGTCGGCAACTATAAATCTAAGTCTAATCCTAATGGATGGAAAGTATGGCACCGTATTGTAAAGAATGACGTACAGCATAATGAAATAATTGATCGTCCTGATGATAGATGGAAGCGACTAGACTATCCTATTGAAACTCGTAAACACGGAAAACATATACTACTAGTTACTCCTAGCGAAAAACCTTGTAAGTTTTACGGAATAGATAAAGATACCTGGGTAAATGATACTATTACAGAAATTAAAAAGCATACAGACAGGCCTATAATTGTTAGAGATAAAGCACCAAGGCCGCAGCGTGTAATTAAAACAATCTTTGATGCCCTAATTAATTGTCACGCATTAGTAACATATCAAAGTGTAGCAGCAATTGAAAGTGTATTATTTGGAGTACCTGCATTTACTCTAGCACCAACAGCAGCAGATCCCGTATGTGACAAGAACATAAGTCTTATTGACACACCTACTGTACAAGATAAAGATAAAATATATAAATGGGCTTGCCATTTGGCCTACGGACAATTTCATAATGATGAGTTTAGTAATGGTACTGCTTATCGAATATTAAAAGGAACAACTTAAATGCCAAAAGCATATGTAGTACATAGACAAGATAAGAATAATGTAGGCGATATGTCTGCCAATCCTTTACAGTACTTTCTCAAATCTAAAGATTATACTGTAGTTGATATTGTTGACATTAACCGATATAATTTTGATCCTGGTGTTCCTGTAATTGCTGGCGGTGGAGGTCTAATTGCAAATGAATTTATGAATGATGCTTTAAGAAATTTAACAGTGTCTTTTGATAAAACTAGTCTTCTTAATCTTGGCACTGAAATTTGGAAACATACGTCAGCTGGAAACAAAGACATTAGAGATGAATTCTTTTCTAAATTTAATCCCCTTGTAACAGAATATGTAAGTAAATTGTCTGAAGAGAAATCTCCAAGAATTGTTTGGGGAGCCGGACACAATGGCGGGTTTGAAAAAAAATTCAGAGGAGCGTTAGAATATCCAAGTTGGTTGAGAAATTTTGATCTTGTAGGAGTTAGGGACTATAATCAAGAACACGAATGGGTACCTTGTGCAAGTTGTATGCATCCAGCATTGCGAGAAAAACACATAATTAAACATCCTGTTATTTGGTTTGAACATAAAAAACAATTAATAAAATCTACAGAATTTGGAACAGATCCTATACCAAGATTCATTAATAGCGGCGATAACATAGAAGAGACTATTAGATTATTAGGAAGTGCTGAAGTTATTGTAACTAATAGCTACCACGGAGCATATTGGGGAACATTGTTAGGCCGAAAAGTAATAGTTACAGAAGCGTGGAGTTCAAAATTTAATGCGATGAAACACAAGCCACTATTTTTAAATAAAGGTCAGCTTTGGTCTAATTACGTTGATAATATTAATGTTCACTCTACTGCATTAGATGAATGTATTAGTGTAACAGAACAATTTTGGAATAGAGTTAAAGAGTATATGCTATGAAAGTAGTGTCGTATCTTGGTGGAGTTCCGTCCCCACTTAAGAGTCCACACAAAACAGAAGTGTTAACTAGATTTGCAGCTGGCGTAAATTTACATAACGATAACGGAATTGTACACACTGGTAGGGCTTTAATACAAAGTAATGTAGGAGTTATACAAGGATGGGTACACGCTCAAAGTCCTAATACACCACACTTAAATTTACGTAGAAATGTTTCTAATAATACACATAATAAACATACTATAATTATAGATAGTAATTTATTTAATTATAATCTAGGTAAGTTGTATCATAAACATTACAGTAGATATAGTATGGACGGAGTATTTCCTACTACTGGAAACTATTTTAAAGATACTATAGATCCTAATAGATGGAAACAAATAAGTCAAGACTTACAACTAAGTTTAAAAGATTGGCGTACATCCGGTAATCATATATTACTTGCTTGTCAACGTAATGGTGGATGGAGTATGGATAGATATGCGGTTACTGACTGGGTGTCGAAAACTGTAAAAGAACTTAGAAAATATACCGATCGACCAATCGTTGTTAGAGGACACCCAGGCGATAAAAATGCTAGAAATTATCTATCACAGCAAGGTGTCGACTGGAGTCTAAGTCGTAAAGAAAAAATTACAGACGATTTTAAAAATGCTTGGGCAACTATAACTTATAATAGTAGTCCGGGAGTAGCAAGTGCTATTGAAGGCGTTCCGGTATTTGTAACAGATCCTAATGCCCGTGTTAGTCAAGCATACGATGTTGCTAACACTAATCTAGCAGATATCGAAAATCCTAAAATGTTTGAAAGACAGTTGTGGGTAGAACAATTAAGTATGTGTCATTGGAAAATGGAAGAATTAAGCGACGGCACTGCGTGGAATCATATGAGGAGATATGTATGAAAATTAAATGGTCCGGTCTAGCAGATCAAAAGTATTATGAGTATATTGCAAAATATTGTTTACCAAGTTGGAAACATTTACCAGGTGAAAAACATATTATACACGATAGTAACAAGATAACTCACAAATTTTTAAATGTAATAGACTCTAAAAAAGTAGAAAATTACAATACTCCTTTTTGGAAAATACAAACATCTAGAAAGAAAACTAACAACTTCTGGCGCAAAATGCAAAGTCAAGTTTGGGCAGTTAGAAATATTAAAGATTGCGATTTTCTTGTGCTACTTGATACAGATATAGAAGTCTTAGATTTTAATGAAGATATGTTCAACAGCGAGTTAGAAAAGTTTATTGAAAGCGGTTATGTGTGGGCAACTGGTAGATCTCAAAGTAGGCTACACGATAGCGGATTTATTGTCTTTAATATGAAGCATCCTAGTTTACATACACTTGTAAATGAATATGAAAACATATGGGACAGTGGAGAAATTTTTAATCTTAAAAAATCCTATGACGGCAATGCTGTTGAAAGTATGTTTGAAAAATGGCCTTCATATAAAATTATGAATACAGATTATGGTAAAGGTTTGCATATTTACGATGTAGGTGTTGTACACTACGGAAGTAAAATGCCCAAGCAAATGCGAGCAGAATGTACCGGCGATGCTAAAACAATGTTAGATGATTATACTAGAGAAATTATAGTTAAGCGTTACAAAAATCCTAAGTAATGATCTAAACTAAATTTACGTTTTGCAAATTCATAATTTGTTTCTAATTCTTTAGTTGTAGGAAGTATATCAAAGTTATCACTATCCCATCTAAAAAAACTAGTTTCTGTAAATGTTTCTGTCAGTGGAGTTTCTTTAAACTGCACTGGCATTGTTTTTAGCATTAAACATTCTATATATCTATACGTCCATAGTGCATCCTTGTCCCCACTCCAATTTGGTTGATGCGGACAAAGCCCAAAGTGTGATAATGATGTTTCTTTAAAGTACACCGAGTTAGGTGTTCCTTTATTTTCTATAATGCGACCATCGTTATTAAAAATTACTTTACTATTATCTTGTTCTAAAAATTTATACATTAATTTTTCACGAGTATTTCCTTTTCCCGCATTGCCATTAAAATAGAACATAAATTTTTTGTCTTGGGTGTGACACTCTTCTGCAAATTTAAAATGACTTTTAGGAAATATAATTGGTAGTTTTAAATCGTTTACATAAGAATGACCAGTGTCGTGATCGATTTCTATTTTGCATTTTTTAGGATCAACGCCTTCTTCAGTTAGTGCTTTTTTAAGCATAATTGTTTGTTTAAGTTTCTCTGTGTTCATTGTAATACCTTAAGTGTTGTCATAATATTTCTTTTAATCCGCTAACAATTGAATATTGGGGAGCCCAATCTAGAGATTGTAATTTTGAAATGTTTGCCTTCATTTCACCTACTTCATTATCGCGAAGAGGAATTTGACCAAACAGTAATTTAGATTTGGATCTTGTTAATTCTTTTATCTTTAATACTACCTCTTTTACAGGAGTAGCGATACCTGTTCCAACATCAATAGTATCAAAATTTTGTAGTTTGTTTTTATGAGTAATTACACTATCAAATGCACTACATACATCGTCAATATAAATAAAATCTCTTTTCTGTGTTCCAGCTGTTAATGGTATATTGTTGTTTTGTAAACATTCATTTATAATAAATGATAAAAAATTATTAGGTGCATTGCGTCCGTAAAAATGCTCTAGGTTCATATTAATAAACTGTAGATTATTATTAGAAACAAACTTTCCAAACTCTACAAATTGTCCTTTACTAATAGAATATAAATTAGTATATTTTTCTAATGCTGTTCCACAATTTATAAAAGTTACTTTTTTATTCAGCTGCTGTATATCATTTAGAATTTTTATACCTGTAAATAAATTAGAATTGTATATGTCTGTTATACTTTCGTTATTTCTTCCATACGAACATATTGTATGTATAACTACATCCGGGTTAGAATTTAAAATAAACTCAGAGGTGTTGTTATCTCTAGTTAACGGAATAACAACGTGTTCTTTAAATTTATCTATTAAATGTTTAGCTAGATATCCGTTAGCGCCTGTTATTAAAATCTTCATACGTGTTCAGCAATAAACTCGTCAATAGTATTATGTAACCGATCAAACATTTCGTCTGTCATTCCGTGATGCACTGGTAACAGTACACCTCTTTCCATAATAGCATCAGCGTTTGGATATCCTTCATCTCTAACAACCTTTGTAATACCGCGTGTCATAGGCTGTCTTAGAATGTTACCTGTAAAACAAACACGAGTTTGAATTTCACGGTTCTCTAAATATATTTGAAATTGTTTTCTAGTAAAAGGAGCAGTGTCTTTAATTAATACAGGAAATGCTAAAAACGCTGTACTAATGTTTTCTGCCTCAATTGGATTACTAAAGAATTCGCTATACTTGTTAAAGAATTCACATTGCGTTGCAAGATTTTCTTGTCTTACTTTAATATTGTTTTCTAAACTTTCTAATTGTACTAATCCAAATGCGGCACCCATTTCGTTGCCTTCTAGATTATAACCAGGAATAGCAAACACAAATTTAGCATCATACTCCAATCCATCTAGTTGTATATTAAAACGATTTTCGATTGCTTCACTACGTTCGTCAAACAAACTAGAGCTACGTCCCCAACTACGTAATAGCTTTGCTTTCTCAATTACCTTTTCGTCATTTAAGCATAGTGCTCCGCCGTTGCCTGCACAATTGATAATGTGCGAACCATAAAAACTTGTAATACTCATATCCGAATATACACCTGAAGAGACACCATTAATAGTTGCGCCTAGTGTGTCTGCACTATCTTGAATAACTTTAAGTCCGTGCTTGTCAGCAATTTCTCTAATCCGTGCCCAGTCACATAGATTACCTAGTAAGTCAGGTGCAAGTATAGCAACAGTTTTATCTGTAATCATACTTTCAATTTGTCCTGCATCAATGCAATACGTTAACGGCTCAACATCAACAAATACAGGAACTAGATTGTTTTTAACAAGACACCCTATTGTTGTTCCAAAGGTAAGTGCAGGAGTAATTACTTCACTGCCTTCCGGAAAGTCAAATGATTCAATACCGATATACAATGCGCTTGATCCACTGTTTACATACAAGCAATCTTTCTTATCGAAAAGTTTAGCAATACTTGCTTCAAACTTGCGGCTATTGACACCCATTTGTGTGCCTTCTTCCAAGCACTTAACTACGGCATCGATCTCAGCTTGTCCGTATACTGTTTTTGCATATGATATTTTTTCCATAATTTTTCCTTTACCTTTTTATATAATCTTCAATTTGAGATATGCATACTTTTTGCATATCGTTGTTTGCTAGCCAATTCTTGTGCCATTGTACTGTTGCATCTAATGCTGTGTTTAGATCCCATTGCGGTACCCAATTTAGATATGCTTTAGCTTTACTAATATCTAATTTTAAATAATGAGCTTCGTGAGGTTGTTCAGTATCGGACTGAACCCAAGTAGCACCTTCTCCCCACGTACTAGCCATAGTATCAAGTATCCATCGCACTGGCTTAGCATCCTCGTCAACTGGTCCAAAGTTATATGACGTTGCGTGTTTTTGTCCAGTAGTATATAATTCTTCAGCTAATTTTAAATATCCCGACAGTGGTTCTAGTACGTGCTGCCAAGGACGAATAGCATTAGGAAATCTAACTTCGACAGGAGTATTTGATCCAAATCCTTTAAGGGCATCTGGAACAATTCTATCAGCAGCCCAGTCACCGCCGCCGATAACATTGCCTGCTCTTGCACTTGCAAGTGCAACACCGTTATTAAAAAAAGAACGTCTGTATGCACTAGTAATTAGTTCTGAACATCCTTTACTTGCACTATAAGGATCATATCCGCCCATTGCTTCGTCTTCTCTATATCCCCACGCCCATTCTCTATTTTCATAACACTTGTCTGTAGTTACGTTAACAACTGACTTCACACTCGGAGTGTGTCGTATGGCTTCAAAAACATTAGTAGTTCCCATTACATTAGTTTCTATAGTATGTCTAGGATTAATATATGATTCTCTAACTAACGGTTGTGCTGCTAAGTGTATAACAATATCAGGACTAAATTTTTGCATTTGATCTAATAAGGTATTGTAATCTCTAGTGTCGCCTATAAATGATACCATTCCGTTAGCAACTTTAGATTCTGTAAAATTATTAGGTGATGTAGGTGGTGCCAATGCATAACCAAAAACATCAGCTTCCATATGCTGTAACCATAAACATAACCAACTGCCTTTAAACCCAGTGTGACCTGTTACAAATACTTTTTTGTTTTTCCAAAATTCTATATTCATTACCATACTTTCCAAGGAGCTTTATTTTGCAGCCATAATTTTTCAAGAACATTTTTATCTGGTAGTGTATCCATCGGCCGCCAAAAGTCTTCGTGTTTAAATGCTTTTAATTCTCTAGTATGTGCTAACTGCATTAGTGGTGATTCTTCCCACGTAGTTTCATCATCTTTTATGTAATCAATAACTTTAGGTGATAGCACAAAATATCCTGCATTAACCATAGCGCCATCTCCTTTAGTTTTTTCTTGAAAGTGTGTAACTGTGTCTCCGTCAAATTTTAAATTACCAAACCGTCCTGGAGGATATGCTGTTGTCATAGTAGCAAGTTTGCCGTGCGACTTATGGAACTTAATACTTTCTGTAATATCAATATTACCTACACCGTCACCGTATGTAAAACAAAACGCTTCGTCGTCTTGTATATATTTTTTAACTTGCTTAAGACGTCCACCGGTCATTGTATTAGCACCTGTTTCAACAAATGTAATTTTCCAAGGTTCAATATCTGTAGGATGTATTTCTACTTCGTTATTTTTTAAATTAACAGTGACATCTGAATGGCGCATACTATAGTTTATAAAATATTCTTTTATTATGTAACTTTTGTATCCGCAACAAATTATAAATTCGTTTATTCCGTGTGCTGAATAGCTTTTCATAATATGCCAAAGAATAGGCTTTCCACCTATTTCAACCATAGGCTTTGGACGACTAGTAGTCTCTTCGTGCAATCTTGTTCCAAGACCACCTGCTAATATTATTGCTTTCATTTCATCTCGTTATATATTTTTATTAAAGGTTCTAAATTAGCTGCTTTTGGATTAATAAATACAGGCTTGTCAAATGTAGACTGTATTCCATCTACATCTACACTAGCAAAAAAGTCTTCAAATTTTACATCATCGCCTTTTAATTTAGTATTAGATTTAACCCAGGCAGCTGGTATGCCATAGGCGTGTGCGCAAATTACACCGTGTAATGAACTAGAAATTATAGACTCGCATTGTGTAATTTTATCAACTACGTTTTTATAGTTTCTTGTTTTTAGTCCTATAATATTAGATCCAGTAAATTTTTCTGTAGCATATGCAAAATCAACATTGTGCGGAACTATTCCAACTTCGTGTTTCTTTTCACTAGGCTCTACCATTAATGGGAGAAGCAACGCTGGGTCACCGTATATCTCAGGACACTCGCCGCCAAAGAACTTTACTCGATCTCTTGTATAAGGCCCTCTCACAAATTTCCAATCTGCTCCTGCAATAACCCTATCACTACGAGAAATAATTCCTGATCCTAATACTGTTACTCCAACTCCTGCTCTTCTAGCAATAGATCCAACAGAAATAGTATCGGCCTTAGTAAAATGATTAACAAACTCGTAGTTAATAGAAAAGTGATCTAAGATATGTGGTGTTAGTATATCGCCAAAATTACCTTGGGCGTTTTCACTACCTAACCACCAAACCTTCATTTCCAATAATCCTCTGTCCTATTAACCATAATATCTTTCTTATCACTTTTGCCTTTATCCTTGCGCCCGCCTTTCATATGATCGATCCATTTACCTAACGGTCCATTAATTAACGGATGTCCACCACCGCCTGATTTAGCTTCACGCAAATACATATTTGCAGAGTAATCGTGTGACGGGAATTGATTAAACATCTTTAGTACCTCGCCAAAAATATAACTGTCGTGCCATTCGGTTAATAAGAACATTCCGTTTTCTGCATCTTCATACATACGTTCAAACTCTTTAAGGAACTCGTGACATACTGGGTGATTTAAATTTAATCCATAGAAGCCGCACTCGGGCCACGTCTGTGATCCTTTGCCTCTACCTACATATGTAATATATGCGCTTTCTGGCAATAGCTCTTTAAACTGTTCATAGGACCAATCACTATGTACAAATGTATCAGCATCCATCCATACACACCATCCCTTAGAGCGTGTACAAGCGTCATACACAGCGTATGTCTTATTAGCAAATCTTACTGCGTCCCACTTAAACTTCTTCATCCAGTCGCGACGTGTGTGGCGCTGTGATTCATTACTAACGTCACCGTTAGCTTTAGGAACGTGTCCCCACTTTGCTTTAAATGCATTTAGTTTAGGTAATACTTCTTTGGCATCTAATATTGTAATACGAGTTGGATCGGGATTAATAGGTGTGCAGTCTTCTGCATACACTAATAACTTAATGCGTTTGTCGACTCTTGCAGCAAAACTATCTAGGAATCGCTGTCCGTATTTTGTTAATCCTGCTGGATGGAAAGTTGTAACCACTGTTATTGCTGACATTGTGTTCCTCTTGTTAAATAGTATTACTAGGAGTATTTAACCAATGATTTTTTGTCTCTATACTAATTATGGCGCACTGAATTCAAAACCTGTATTTGAAGCATTTGCTAAAAGTTTAATTGATGCTGGACATACTGTAATATACAATGAACCCTACAGGGTAATGGATCACTACGACAATTATGATGTTGCTGTTATATGGAGCGTTCTTTGGAATGGAAGAATGGCAAAGAACAAAACTGTATGGGAACAGAATCGTATATTAAATAAACCTATTATAGTATTAGAAGTAGGTGGCATTAAAAGAGGCACAACTTGGAAAGTAGGATTAAATGGCATTAACCGTGATGGCGACAATTTACCTGATAGCAATGATAGTACTCGCGCAAGCCTTCAGGGATTAAAACTTAACACCTGGCGCACTAACGGCACATACATTCTTATATGTGGCCAACACGACCAAAGTTTACAATGGCAAGGTATGCCAAGTATGAGCAACTGGTTGATAAGGACAATAGATGATATTAGAATATACTCTGAACGTCCTATATTGTTTAGGCCACACCCTCGTTGCCCACTACCAAATATAGAAAAGGAATTTAAAAATGTTCACAGACAACAACCTAGACAATTGTCAGGCACCTATGATGATTATGATATGGGCTTTAATGACATATGGGCCACTGTAAGCTACAGTAGTAATCCCGGTATACATAGTATCATAAACGGCGTCCCGGCGTTTGTAAGCACCAGCTCGTTAGCGTATGACGTTGCCAATGACATTGATTTTATGCACGACATAGAAAATCCAAAGATGCCAGATAGAACACAATGGCTTAACGACTATGCACATACAGAATATACCATTGATGAAATAGCACAAGGACTGCCATTAAAGAGCTTGACACCTAAGCTAAACTAGCGTATACTGTACATATGTTTACAGTAGAAGATTATATCAAAACCCTTAGTGAATTAAAACTAGAGTCAAGTGATTACTCACTTGTGTTTAGCTTTGCACGACAGATTGCCAAAGGCATTCCGTTTACTGACAGGCAGTGCGAACTTGCAAAGAATAAAATTATTCATTATACACCTGTTCTTGAAGAACACGGTTGCGAAGTTAACGACTTGTCGCAACTGCGTATGCCATTAAGATCAATTGACCGAAGTCGATGGATTAGAATTGTAGATAGCCCGTTTGATGATACTGAATTATGGATCGGTGTAAGATTTGTATTTCAGAAAAGATTAATTTCTCAAATTGAAAAATTAACATCATTAGAAAAAGTGTCAACTGATTGTCACTACGATAAAGAAACAAAAATTCATTATTTCAAATTAACTGAGTCCAATGTATATGAAGTGATTACGTCCTTTATAGATGTTGATAGGTTTGAAATACAACCAGAATTACTTACATATTACGAAAAGCTAAAACAAATGAAAAATAATAAAGAAGAATATGTGCCGGGTATATATAATTTAAAACTTAAAAACCTGCATACTAAAAGTTTAGAATATGCTATTAGTAGCGTAGGAGAACCTAACTTAGATAATCTATTTCATTTTTATGATCAAAAAGATAGACTAGGTTTATATCATTTTGATGATGAGGATGTGCGTAATAGTATAAAATCATTAACACCGTTATCAAAAAAGATTGTGACTAGAAAACAAAACCAAGTATTAATTAATTCAAAAACATATACAATTAATAACTTAGCAGAAGTAGTCCTTGAACTATATAGATTTCCGTTAGTAATAGTATTATCAGAAGCTAACTGTCACGACGAGCTAGTACAATTTCATCAAGCGTTTAACGGCATTATACCAAACGAAAGTTGTAGCGTAATGTTTAGATTAGATAACGACAACGATGGCGCTGAATTTAATCAATATATTAAATCAAATAATCTTAACAATAAGGTTGACAACAACACAAAAATAGTGTATATTAGTAATAATAAAGTTCCAAAGCCATTACTTAAGAGTGATTGGTTTCCGGTAGCAGCTATAACAACGTCGACAACAAGAAGTTATGGCGCAAAAGCTGATTCATATATCGAAGTGTTAGATTTAGTTATGCATTATGATAGTGACATTAGTAGTTGGAAAAGAAAACATATAGAGAATATTTAATGGCATCGTGCAAACTAATAATTGAAGATGAAGTAAACATTAGGCTAGAAGGGCTAGAGGTTGACGTACGGAGAAAACTTGCAAATGCTCTTAAGTTTGAAGTTCCGTATGCAAAGTATATGCCGCAGTACAAACTAGGACGCTGGGATGG
>OCVQ010002560.1_pt1 | contig 11739 bp, 21 predicted proteins | sample 1539061 | NCBI WGS metagenome assembly OCVQ01 (sample SAMEA3355526, study PRJEB22509) | marine metagenome | biome: marine; feature: river plume; material: water | place: USA | collected 2010-08-08 | depth 0.5 m | reverse complement strand
GACAAAGGTAATTGGGATGGATACTACGGACCAGTTATAAACAGATTACAAACTTCATTTACTTATAGAGCAAACCCTTGTACAAGTGATACACTATATGATCCTAGTTGTCCAGGATATGCAGATGCCTATGCTAGTCAACAATATGATAATAATTGTGCCGCTAATGCTCTGTACGATACAGGATGTCCTGGATATGCTACGGCATATCACAATCAACAATGTACAAATGACCCTTTATATGATAGTAGTTGTAGCGGATATGCTACGGCTTATTATAACCAACAATGCAGTGCAAATGCATTATATGATTCAGGATGCCCGGGATACGAATCCGCCCTCTATGATCAGTCTTGTAAGGCTGATCCCCTTTACGATTCCGGGTGTCCTGGGTACGCAACTGCGTACTACAACCAGCAATGTACAGCTGATGCATTATATGATAGTGGTTGTCCGGGATATGAAACAGCATATTTTAATCAGCAATGTACAGCTGATGCATTATATGATAGTGGTTGCCCAGGTTATGAAACAGCATATTTTAATCAACAATGTACAGCTGATCCGCTTTATAACAGTGAGTGTAGTGGATACGATACAGCATACTTTAATCAGCAATGTGGATTAAGTGCATTATACAACAGTGAATGTCCGGGATATGCTACTGCGTACTTTACTCAGCAATGTACTATAAGTGGATTATATGATACAACATGTCCTAATTATGAAACAGCATTTTTTGATAATCAATGTACAATAGACTCAACTTACAATCCTGCATGTCCAGGATATGCTGTAGCAATAATTGTTGAAGAGTCAACTCCTAATATTAATGACGGTGAAAATACAGCAGAAGATATAGCTGAAGAATCAACAGAAATAATAAGTGTTGAATCTGTAACAGAAGTTGCTATAACTGGTGACGTTATTGTTGATAGTATTATTAACGAGGAACCTACTGTAGTAATAGAGATAATTGAAGATACCACTCCAGAAGCTATAAACGTTGCAATTATAGAAGAAGAAATTGTACCTGTAGAACTTGCTGTAGAATCAGCATTTGATCAAACACCTGTAGTTGAAACATTTAATTCATTTGCAGACACAGGCCCTGTAATTGCTCCTCTTGCTAGTAATGCACAAATTGAACAAAAAGCTGAAATAGTCGAACTTGAAGTTTTAGTTGAGAATATTGAAGCGGAAGTTGAACTTGAAATAACACAACTTGATTCCAATATTGAAGAGCCAATAATTGAAGCTGAAGTTGAAACTACTGCTCAACTAATTGAAGAAGAAGTAGAAGAAGTTGCTGAAGTAGAAGGAGATGTAGAAAATGAAACTACTGACGAAACCGTTGAATCTAAAGAAGATGTTGAATCAGATAAGAGCAAAGAAGAAACTACAGAAACCACTGCTGAAGAAAAAGAAGATGAAGTTGTTGAAGAACCAGTTGACGAGGAAGCAGTAGAAGAAACTGAAACTATAGTAGCTGAAAAGCCTAAGCCAAAGAAAATTAAAAAACTAACTAAAGAAGAAAAAGCAGAGGCAAAGGCTAAAAAAATGAAAGAAATTATAAAACTTAAATTAGCCAGTTTAGCCGATGATATGAGCAAAGCTACTTCACTAAAGGACCAAGCCGCAATACAAGCAAAAATTCAAGCATTAATTAATTTTGTGCCTGGATTTAATACATATGGTGGTCAAGTACAAATAGCTGGAGAGTTTTATGGAAGCGATAGTATCTATACTACAACTAAAGTTCCAGAAAATCAGCGAGGCTTATTAAATGGATTAGCAAGTCAATTATTACACGAAGCAATGGTTGACATGCAATACGAAGGATTAGAATAATGAGTTGTTTAGCAATAGGACTTGCTCTAAGTTTGCATATGGGATTAGAAAACAAGTATAATCAAATGCATCCATATGTCATGTGTGAGAATGAAAATGTTATAGGTGGAGTATACTATAACAGTTTAGATAAGTTGAGTATAGTTGGAGCATATAGGCATCAATTTACAGATGACTTATCATTAGATGTTGGAGCAGTAACAGGATATCATTATGATGTAGTGCCTATGGCAAGACTACGTTATAAAAACCTGTTTGTAATGCCAGCATTAGAAGATGGTAGAGCTGGACTTGTTGTAGGGTTACAGTTTGAATTTAAATTAAAGGAGAAATAAAATGAACGAGAAAACAACAGTAGAAGTTGGCGGAGTTAAATTCACCGGCGGTAAACTATTTTTAGTGTTAACAGTACTAAGTACACTAGGTGGAGCCGCATGGGGAGGATTTGAATTTTATAACGACTATAGAAATATGAAGACAAAGATTGAAAGCTATCAAGCACCTGATCTAAGTGGTATTGATAAAAATATTGCAGTACTAGAAAAAAGACTTGAAGGAGCGTTAGTACAAGTCGACGAAGCATTACAATACTCAAAGGACATTAAAAACGGTTTGCGTGATGATGTTATGAGAGTAGAAAAAATTGTTGATAGCGTCGAAGACGATGTTAAAGGAGTCGAGAAAGATGTTAGAGAATTAATTGATCTAGCTGAACAGCGTTTTGAAAATAAGCGTGATAGACTACAAAACGACTACGATCAAAAAGCAGAAGATTTACGAAGTGAGAGTAATCGAAGTAACACAGATCTACGTGACGAGATTAACAGAAAGTTAAAGGAACTTGAAAACAGGTTAAACATACGCCTACAACGAGCTCTTGATAACCCCCTTGCTAACTAAATACGAGTGTAGTTAAATGACGATTTAATTGCAGTATAAAATAAACTTTATAAAGGAAATACATATGGAAAACGAAGAAGCAAAAGTTGAGCCGGTTCAGGCATTAACTGTTGAAGAAGTAAAAGCCAAAGTGGAAGCAATCAAAGCAGATCCATCGGCAGACGACAAAGACCATTTAGAGTACCTAGGAAGAGAAGTAGGTATTGAATTAGATAAAAGACATGACCATGCAGAGCTAGTTGATGTATTACATGCACACATTGAAGAAAATGTAACAGTACATGCAGGTGACGAAGTTTCTGCTTCAGTAGGTGATGAACATGCAGGCGCAAGTGCAAGTGCTGAATGGCATGCAGATGCCGAAGCAGGAGCAAGTGCAGGCGTTGAAGTAACTGACCATAGTGTATCTGCAGAAGCAGAAGCACATGCAAGTGCAGAAGTAGGCGCAAGTGCAGAAGCAGAAGCACATGTAGAGCAAGAAATTATTCCAGGTGTTGATGCACATGCTGATGCAAGTGCAGAAGCAGAAGCACATGCAAGAGCAGAAGCAGAAGCCCACGCACACGCAGAAGCAGGTTGGGACGGAAGTGATGCTAGTGTAGCCGCTGAAGTTGGAGCAAGTGCAAGAGTAGAAGCAGAAGCAAGCGGAAGTGTAGATGCAGATGTAGGCATTGACACACCATTAGGTGATGTAAGTGTAGATGCAGGCGCTGAAGGACATGCTGGTGCATACGCAGAAGCAAAAACAATGGCAGGCGGACATGCAAGTGTTGGCGAGCATGGTGTTGATGTAGGTGGCGGAGCAATGGCAGGCGCTGGCGCTGGTGTTGAAGCTGGTGGAACTGCACACTTAGGTGGCGCAGAAGTATCAGGTGAAGCTGGTGTTAGTGTTGGAGCACAAGTTGGTGTTGAAGGCGAAGCACATGCTACAATGCATGATGGGCATGCAAGTATTGGTATTAGTGGTGAAGCCGCTGTATTAGTAGGTGTAGATGCTGATGTTAATGTTGATGTAGATCTAAACCCAATTATTGATACAGCTAATGTTGTATACGATGTTGCAAGTGATCCACAAGCCGCCGCTAAGGCCGCCGCAGATGAAGCAAAACGTGTTGCTGATGAGGCCGCGAAGCACACAGCCGAAGCACAACATCAAGCTGAAATGGCCGCTGAGGCCGCACAGAAAGAAGCTGATAGAGTTGCTAAAGTTGTAGCTGATCAAGCCGCAAAAGCACAAGCAGAAGCTGATAGAGTTGCACATGAGGCCGCTGAACAAATGGCCGCACAAGCAAGAGCCGCAGAACAGGCCGCTAAAGCCGCCGCAGATGAAGCCGCAAGAGTGGCCGCAGAACAAGCTCGTAAAGCACAAGAAGAAGCCGCAAGACAAGCTAAAGAAGTTGCTAGACAAGCTGAGGCCGCACAGAAAGCCGCTGAAAAAGCCGCAAACGATGCCGCGAATGCCGCCGCTAAGGCCGCAAACGATGCCGCGAATGCCGCTAAGAAAGCCGCTAAGAAATTAAAGTTTTGGTAAGGAGAAAATATGTCAAACGTACCAACAAAAAAAGCACCGGCTAAAAAGAAAGCCCCTGCTAAGAAAAAGGTAGCTAAAATAGCAACACCTGAAGAAGCCTTAAAGGCTGCCGAAATAGCACATGAAGCGGCAACTGCCGCTCTTAATGTAGCTAGAAAAAATATGCCAGGCCATAATGGCGGTGGTATATGGAAGCCTGTTAAAAAATTAAAGTTCTGGTAAACATTACTTAATAAGCTGGGGAGGAAACTTCCCAGCTTTTTTTTGGTTAAATAATATTATGGAAAATACAATATACGATATTAAAAGAAGAATTGATAAGGTAAAATTACAATTAGCCAATAAGTCAAATAATGTAGAATCTGATCAATCGATTGAACAAAAAAGAAAAACTTCGGAGCAGTTTCAAAAGTCCACTGTGTTCGCTTTAAAAGATGATGCTTCGCCCAATCAACGTGCCAATGACAACAGTAGTCTAGTAAACATGCTACGACAGCGTATTGCAGTGGCAAGAACCAACTTGCAATTAATAAAGTAAGAACTGAATGTTCTAAATAATGTCTGTGGCCTCCTAGCCAATTAATTTTATATGATTTAGTGTGAAAGGATTGCAACCATAAGTCTGCAATTCCGTGTTTGATAACTAGTAAAGCCAAAAATGATACATCCATAACACTATTTAGTGATAAGTATGTATATAACTAATGGAGACAAAAATATGCCAATTTACTCGTGGCATTGCCAAACGTGCAATGAATTATATGACGAACTACTAGGAATGGGAAAACATTCTGAAGCATGTCCGGAGTGTGGTGAGAGTAATCAAGAAAAACTATTAAAACAGTTGACTATGCCTCAAAAACCTAAAGTGCATTCATCAGATACTAAACCTCAAGATCGATGGGGTTATAATAAAACAACAACTGAAACGTTATTTGCCGCTGATTTACCAGGTGGACGACAGGACAAAGAATATGATGAAAATGCATTAAAGGCACAAGTAAAAGAAACAGCTAAGAAAAAAATGGCTAAAGGTGCAACTGTTGCAGTAACAAAAGCAAAATCGAAAGTACCAACTAAAAAATGACACACCACGAATATTATGACTGGAGTAATTTAATTACTGATGACAGTAGAAAAATTATGTGTGAAGAAATTAAAGCTGGAATTGATGCTGGCAAATATTGGAAGAATAGTCCAAAGTTTCAAACTGATTGGAATGTATTTGCAACACCAAGACAAGAGTTTATAAATCTAAAAATGAGCTTTATATGGAGTTGTTTTGCATATCTTAATATGGAAGTACAAATTAAACAAATACAAAGTTGGAGTTTTATAACTAAGTTGCCAGGCGAAGACAGAGATAAATTATGGCATCATCATGATCACAATGATCAAACTAAAACAGTTAGTGGTGTATACTATTTGCACCTACCAGAACAAGTACAAGCATTTGATCTAGCAGGAACAGAATTAGCTCCCAATGGGGTTGAAGGTGATGGCAAATATATTGCACCTTGGAAAACTGGTCATTGGATGATATATCCAGGAAAGATATGGCATCGTCCAGGAATACTACAATCAAACGAAGATCGCTACATTGTAGCCGCAGATATGGAGTTTTAAATGCAACACTCAGTTGAAGATTTAATTAAAAGGATAAATGTAATGAAAGACAAAGCAATTGAATTGCATAGATTACGAAATCAATTTAGTAATTTAACTGATAAAAAATACGACCATACTGCATGTACAGCAATAATAGAAGATATACAAGGACTAGCACTTAGTATAGCAATGGATAAAGACGGAAACAAAATAAAAACAGAAATGGAATACAATGACAGTTAGAAGACAAATTTATATGCATTTTAGTGAACAACCTTTACTAGATTGGATACCGAACGTTTACAATTTAGCTCCTGAATTAGAAGTAGCTGGATCAACCGGTAATGATCCTAATAATCAACGGGCAAGTCAAGTATCTTGGATACTACCAGAAGGCGAAGAAAATACTAAATTATTTGAAGATTTGTTTAAGTTATCTTTAGAAGCAAGTCAAAGAGCAAATTGGAATTTTGATGTAGGTATTCTAGAGCCGTTACAGTATACACATTATGGACCAGATGAAAAATACGACTGGCATGTAGATCAATTAATAAACGATGAAAGTTCTGAAACATGCAGGAAAATTAGTTTTACTATGTTACTCAACGATGAGTTTGAAGGCGGAGACTTACAGATAGAATGTGGAAGTCCTGCAAAAGAAGATAGAGCTCAGTCTATACCCTTACAAAAAGGAGATATTGTATTTTTTCCTAGTTATGTATGGCACAGAGTATTACCTGTAACTAAAGGAGAACGACATAGTTTAGTAGGATGGCTACAAGGCCCAACTTGGAGATAACATGACAACACATACATACAAATACGAAGACGTTTTTGAAAAAGACCCCCAAAATGCAGATGATGTATTAATGACTATTCCGCCTAAAATTCTTGAAGCACAAGGATGGAAGGTAGGTGATACGCTACGTGTGCAAACAGGTGATAAAGGTACTATAGTTATTACTAAAAAAGAAGAAGATGGTACTAGTATAGTAATCCAGCCCGACGAAGATAACCAAAAAAGTTGATCATTACAATAACTGTGTTATACTATTAGTATAGTTAGACAAAAGGGCTACACATGGTTATTAATATTACAGGCGGCAAGCAACGACAAAAAGAACTAGTGCAAAGCATGGTTGAGTTTGTTCAACAAAAGCTAATGCCTAGGATGCATAATCTTGAAATCAATGTCCGTATTAAAGATTTTGGTAAAGATAATAGCTATGGCTATTGTTTACCAACTGATGATGCAGATACTGCCCGTCCACGTGAATTTGATGTGGACATTAACATTAATCAAAAACAACGTAGACTACTTGAAACTGTTGCACACGAAATGGTGCATGTTAAACAGTTTGCAAGAGGTGAACTATATGAAAGTGTAGCACAAGGTCGCCATCGTTGGCAAGGTGAATGGTTGTCAAATAGAAGTAAAAGCGTAATGGACTATTATGATCAACCTTGGGAAATAGAAGCACACGGAAGAGAGTGTGGACTGTTTATTCGTTGGGCTGAGAAGAACAATTACGGTAAATATAAGTGGACACAGGATACATAAAATGGCTACTAAACAAGAAAATTTACACCTAGAGATTGCACACTTTAAACAGTTTATGAAATGGATCCCAGGGTTTAATAATATGCATCAATTGACAGTACAGGATTTATTGTCAATGGGATTAATTGAAGTAAGTACTAGTTTTGAAACTGCTATTGCATATGCAAGTGGAACACAAGTTATAAGCCAAGACCATGCTGATTTAAGTTGTGGAAGTGATGCTAAACTATCAACTGTAAGAACGTGTTCATACGGTACAGTTTATTCTGCACCAGTTACAGGAATTTATAATAAAACAGGCGACCTCTTAGTACAAGTGTATGAAAGAAAACAAGAAAAGTTTTATTACTTTCGTATACCATATGATTCGTATTGTAATATTCCAAAGAGTTCAAATATAGAAATACCATTCGAACTAAACGGAAGCCCTCGTAGGCATAATAAGAAACAAAATAATCCTTGGGACTACGAATGTGATTCTTTCTTAGATATGTGTTATGACGAGCATTATAATGATCTAGCACCTAAAAGTATTCCTACTCGTACAGAATTTTCTACTCTTTTTGATTTATAAAGGTTGACAACTTACTTAATATCTAGTATAATATAGTTAACTTAATAGGCAATCACGAGGCACAAAATGAATAAAACTATTCCTTTACAAGAAGCACTAGCGTTCTGTTTTGCGGCACAACGTATTAATAACGGATATCTTAAAAATACACAAAGATATTCAGAAGACACTCCAACACAACATTCTAATAAAGAAATGGTTAAGCAACATTTTGGTAATTACAAAGATCCTGACTTTGTAGACTTTAAGACTGTTGAGGAAGATTATGAAGGGGTAGACATAGCACAAAAACATTTCCGTAGATACACGATGGGCCTTATTGGTGATACACTAAATTCGTTTCAGAAAGATGTATTTGCTGTCCTTAGTGCAGATGGTATACCTTTTAATAAATTAGGGTTACTTGCATATATTCCTGAACTTGTTAAACGTGAAGTAGAAGAAAATAGATTTAAGAAACTACTACGTATGGATTATCGTAATAGTAAAGATGTAGGTAATATTAAAGATCCAGTTGAAGGTGTTGTACTAATACTTAATAAGTTTTGGAGCGAGCAGTGGGAGAGCTTTAATTACGTTGCGGACTTAAACGGTGATCTAGTTAGTTTTATGAACAAGTTTGAATATAATATAGGCGACCGCAAACGACTTAAAGGTAAAGTTAAAGCTCACGGCAAGAACCGTAATTTTACAGTAAATGAAACACGTCTTAACTACTGCAAGTTATATACAGTATAACTAAATATAACACACGACTAAAGCATACAAAACAACTTGATGCCTTTATACTCGGGCATTTCATATAATAACAAATATAAAAAGGTGTTAAGATAATGTCAGCAGATCAAAGAACTAAACTAAAAACTACTTTCGATGACGCATTAGACGATGATGACTTTGGACTTATTATCTCTAGTAAAGGTGAACTTAAAGGAATTTGGATGCCTGAAGGAAAAGATGACGATCCAGTGCCACAGGGAATTACTGAAATGTTAATTACTCTATGGGGTATCGATCCAAATTCTCCGGAACACACTATACACTAAATGCAAATATCAAGTATAACAATTAAACAACTCGCAGAACTTGCCTTCAGTACCGAGTCGGTAGATCCAATAGACTGGGGAGAACTTTCGATACAAGAAGAACAGGCCTATATAATAATGGCTAGTCATCTAATGGAACAGTTTGGTAACGTAAAAGATGATGAAATAACAGAAAAATACTTGACATTAATGGCAACATGTGTTAAACTAACTGTAGAGAACTTCGTATTAAACTTAAAACTAGAAGGTAAACAATGAAAAGTAAATTTGATAATGTATGTAATCTTACCAATACTGCTAATGATCAAGTTGTTGAGGTAGAAGTAGATAACTTCCGACTTGAAGAATCGTTTGATGCTTACATTGCAACAAACAAAATTAGGATGCGTTGGAACGGAAGGATATATGTTGGTAATGCTCACGGAATGGAGTTTACTACCAAAGGACCAATCGAACATGTGTATAAAGAAGGTAGACGATAATGAGTAATAAATTTGATGGACCACTTGTAAGTGCGTTTGAAAGCGATGCAACAGGAGTTGTTAAACAAGAACTAATTACATATCGTGTCAAAGACGGTATGTTGCGTAAAGAAACAACAACACGTAAATTTAATTCAGATCAAACTGACTGGCACGATTCGCAATCAGTTGATCCTATGATGGAGATCAAATAATGCCACTAGTACCTATTGTAGTAGAAAAAGAAGCAAACGGGGAACGTTCATACGACATCTACAGTCGTTTAATGAAAGACAGAATCATTATGCTTAATGGCCAAGTTGAAGATACTATGGCTAATATAATTGTAGCACAGATGCTATATTTAGAAAGCATTAATCCAGATAAAGAAATTAATTTATATATTAATAGTCCAGGCGGTGCTGTTACAGCAGGTCTTGCTATTTACGATGCTATGCAATTTATTAAGTGTGATGTGCGTACTATTGTAATGGGGCAAGCATGTTCAATGGGATCGTTCCTAGCACAAGCAGGAACAGCAGGCAAACGGAATGTATTACCAGAAGCACGTACAATGATTCACAGAGTAAGCTCGGGTACACGTGGTACAAGCGGTAGTGTACACGTACAAGAGCTACAGTTTGAAGATGCACAACGAGCATTCGAAGAGTCAAAGAAAGTTAACAAACGTCTTACACAGTTGTATGTTAAGCACAATACAAAAGGTAAAACATACGAAGAACTATTTGAGACTATGAAATTTGATACGTTTCTTACTGCTGAGGAAGCAGTTGAATACGGACTGGCTGATAAAGTAGTGGAGAAACGATAATGGAAGTAGCAAATAAAGATCCAGGTAAAATGCATTTTTATCTTAGTATGATTAAAAGTGTAGTAAGACTAGGCGGATGTTTAGCCGCGGCATATACAGGGTCAGTGGTAACACTTGCATTGTTTTTTGCTGTTGCTGAATTTATTGGAATTTGGGAGGAACTATAATGAATCAAGTAAAAGATACTGTTGCAGACCTTAAAGGTATACCTACAGAAAAATTACTACTTGAACAACTTCGTAAAGAAACACTTGTAGTTACTTTTAATAAACTCGATGGAGATGAACGTATTATGACTTGTACAAAGTCGTTTGATGTTATTCCAGAAGAGAGTCGTCCTAAAACAGACAAGCCGGCAAAGGAAGGTAATGTTACTGTTTGGGATTTAAATGCAAAAGGTTGGCGGTCATTTAAATATGATCGTGTAACTAACGTTCAAGGAGCAAATAATGAAAACGTTACTTCTAGCTAGTACATTAGTAATTGCAGGATTAACATCTGCACATGCTAATGACATATCAGTTAAAGATCATTATAAAACAGTTATTGACAGAGATCCGTATAATGTTGAGGTCTGTTATGATGTTAATGTACCTGGTGATAAATCAGGTGATATGCTTAAAGGCGCAATCATTGGAGGCATCATTGGTAACAATGTAGGTGATGTTAAAAATGGCGGTGCATTAGGCGCAGTTCTTGGAGGGATGTTTGGGCATAGTAATTCAACTGCTACAGGCGGAACAAAAAGACAGTGTCGAGTTGAAACTCGATATAAGGAAACTGTGAGAGAGATTTACAGTCATAGTATTGTAATGTTCTGGCACGATGGTAAACATCATCGAGCAAGGTTTCAAAAGTAATGGTTAAGGACAGTTGGCTGAGAGGTTTAAAGCACCGGTCTACTAAACCGACGAACGTGAATAGCGTTCCCAGGGTTCGAATCCCTGACTGTCCGCCACAATATGAATGCTGGCATAGCTCAGTTGGTAGAGCAGTTGATTTGTAATCATCAGGTCGGGAGTTCGAATCTTCCTGCCAGCACCATTAAGCCTAAAGAGTAGAGGCTCTTTACTACTCATTAACAATAGTATAAGAAAGGAATTTTATGTTCACAAAACTATTAGAAGGTGTCGATAGGACACTTGTAAGAAATCTAGTTATTTTACACACGTTAGTAATTGCTGTGTCTAATTATCTAGTAACTATCAGATTTGATTTATTTCCAGGAGCGGAACTGCCCTTGTTTGGATCATTTCCTTTAGCGGCGGCGGCGTTTACATTTCCGATTGTCGTAATTGCAACTGACCTTACAGTTAGACTTGTAGGTAAACAAGCAGGAAGAACTGTTGTTGCAATGGCAATTATTCCAGCGATA
>OCVQ010002557.1_pt1 | contig 11774 bp, 12 predicted proteins | sample 1539061 | NCBI WGS metagenome assembly OCVQ01 (sample SAMEA3355526, study PRJEB22509) | marine metagenome | biome: marine; feature: river plume; material: water | place: USA | collected 2010-08-08 | depth 0.5 m | reverse complement strand
TTATTGTCTTTGTCAGTCCGTTTTGTATCGTATTATCATATGTTTCTGCTGTTATAGGCAAGGAATCTATAAAATCAGTCAAGTTCATTGCGTTTTTACAATGATCATTCAAAAACATTTGTATATTGAAATTATTATTACTATTTGTGTTATTAGAATGATTGGTATTACCTATGTTAGGCATTATTTCTATCATCTTCTCCATCACATCTTGATTCTTCAAAAGCACGTTTTCCATCACATCTTGATTCTTCAAGAGCAACTGTATTAACATTTCCTTGTCTATTTCAAGTGTAGGCGATTTAGTAGTTATTTGATTCGTAATCATATCTTGATGTATGAAGCACTTTTGTTGATGTTTATATAAGCCTTGTCTATATTTATATCTGTTACCACATTCGCATTCAAATTCTTCGGCGACTTTTGGCGACATTTTGTAATCCATTGTAACTCCTGTGTAACTCCTTTTATGTTTACTAGTCAATAGATGTTTTGTATAGTCGCTTTCTTTACAGCATGTATAATTACATATTTCACAATGGCGACTTTTGGCGACTTTTGGCGACTTTTTGGAATCCATTGTAACTCTATATTGAATATATATAAAAAACACCTAAACCCTTTCGCATAAATATTAAAATATTTATCATAACAAATGAAAATATTCTAAAATAAAAATGTGAGCATTAAGCTCTAAAACGCTTTTTCACGTTTTTTTCAATTCATTTTCCAAAAAATAAAAAAACACACATAAAAACCTTGTGTAATTTTTTAAAATCCAAAATGAAATTGAAAAATTGAAAAAAAGTTAATTACCTACTATTATCAAATGACATACACATTTTTTTAGTAATAAAACATCCCCTTCACATGTAGGGACTTGCCTACATGCCCTCCATGACTTTTTTGATTTATAGATTTTTGAAAACCATGTAGCGCAATTTACCTACATGAAAATCATCCCCCGAAAAACCGAAATCCATTTTTAGGGTCGTTCATTCGACCAATTCATTGGATGATTCTATCGTCAACACAATTCATTTTCTAATATAAGTGCCTTTTTATTAGTTCACTTTTTAATGTTGGTATTTAATTCTTATTTTCTCTCTTCTTGGTTTTTATAATTCTATACTTGTGGTTGAAAGGTAATGAGTATGTTTCTTTATTTACACCATTGAAGATTTAAAATGGGACAAAATTGTCTAACAATTATAATAAAATTATATTCATAATTATTATAATATGAATACAATTCAACGTAGATTTATTCTATTTCTATTTGGATGTATTGGTTCCCGTACTTTATTTGCTATTCTTGCCAAAAAGATAGATACTACCTATTTACCTCTTTTAGGATACATTGCTCTTTTACCAGCTATTGGATTTCTGTATATTTATATAACTGGCTCTAGAAAAACGGGTCTTGAGGTTGGAGGCGAAAAAATATGGTGGAATTTTTTAAGACCATTACACTCCCTTCTTTATTTCCTATTTGCCTATTCCGCTATTACTAAAAATACAAACTCTTGGAAATTTCTAGCAGCAGACGTCTCTATCGGTCTATTGGCCTTTCTATACCATCATTATAATGAGGGCAGTTTCCAGAAACTAATGTAAACGTTCATATACTTCACTCTAATTATCTTCTGGTATGTGTAGTTTTTCTGTTATGTTTAGTCATTCTTTTCTTGACAAGTTTTTTCTTTGTCATCTTTTTACGATTCGTTCTTACTTTCTTCATTGCCATTTTATGCTTTGTCGGTCGTTTAGATAATATTCTTTGTGTTTTATTCGTTCTTTTTCTTCTACGTATCACATTTCTATTTTTTTTGGATAGAGTTATTTTTGTGCCGCCTAATGTTTCATCCACCTCCATTTTATCTTCATCTTGTTCATCCACATCCATGTTGCTTTCATCTTGTTTATCTTGTTCATCTACATCCATTTTATCTTGAGCACGTAGTTGTCCGGCAGTTATCCATTTTGTATTCGATTTTTGTAGAAATTGTGACGATGGAAATTGCCCAGCAACCAATTTTGATAAACCCATATAATTGTCTATATCACTTGCGTTACTACATGTAAGATCAATTACATTCAAATTTACAACCGATCGGTCTAACTTTATACCTCCTACAAATCGTTCATTTAGTCTCGTTTGAATAGATTGAAACGTATCTTCTATAACATCTTCTAGAGAAGGATTATATTCATAAAAGTAATCATATTTCAATGGAATTCGATCATTATTCACAGTAGTAATAATACAATATCTGCTAACGAGTGGACCTCCCATGTGAACTGAACCATCTTGCTGATTAACAAAATCTGGACGAATTGATGCCTCGTCCATTCTTATACCCGTAAATATTTTAGAGGGATTGATACTACTGTATTTCTTGTTTATACCAAATATTCCAGCTTCTTTCTTATCCGGCAACACAAAGACGTCTGTATCTTGAATATTAGCACAAATAACCTCATTTTTTACGCAATTTATCACCATATCATAATATTTATTGTATTCTGTATTGATTTCATTAAGCATTGACTGAATATCTAATTTAGGATTGGTAAATTTATCGCCCATAAATTGTATTATTATATCTTGAATCGTATGTATTATAGACGCACTAAACCAATATGAGAACCCAGACCATTTTTGAGCAATATATGTAAATTGTGGACCGGTATATAACACGGGTCTATTATCACGAGAGTTTACTAATATACCACCATGACCTTGAATAACAATGGTCATCTCGATGTTTTGAATAAACGTTGGATTTAGATCTACATCATCCAATAATTTAACCACTGTTTTAGTCAAGGGTTCTTGGTTAGTTTCTTCTTTCGAAAGTTGTTCATTGTTCTCATTATTATTCTCATTATCATTATCATTAATGGGAGGTATATCATACGTTTTAGGATTTCTATAATAATTTGGGTTCATTAACATATAATTATATAATAATTTCTAATTTATCTTAAAAACATTGTACGATTAGAGTATACATTACAATGAATCATTCTGACAATATGTTGTTAAAATATCTCAAATATCTGCCAACAGATTTGATTCGATATACAAAACCATATTTACCCATGTCAATAGTTAAAACTGTTAGAAAATTACATAGAAATGAATTTCCGTTAAACTATCTAATGTGTAAAGATTTAAACGACTTTTTTTACAAAAAATATATAAGTTGTGATATTGAGATCAAACACTTAGAGCGTAGTATCACTTTACTAAGAAAGAAACAACTACAAAACAAAAGAAACACCATTAATACATTCTCTATGAATTTTTGGCAAGACCCATTTACAAACGATACGTGTATTAACCGAGAAATTGAGAAGACTGAACAACAAATTAATACCCTTACACAAACGATGGGTTACTATTATCCTATTTATTGTCAATCTACAACTCATCTACAAAACTTTAAAATCGTCGAATTAGAATAAAATTGATACGGTTAATTATATAAAAAGATTTTGACATATATAATTAACATGAGCGCCCAGCCAAAAGCAATCAGTCTATTTTCCGGTATGGGTGGCGACACACTCGGTATGAAACTAGCCGGATTTGATGTAATCGCCTTTAATGAATTTGATAAACATGCCACAAACTCTCACATATTAAATTTCCCACAGTCTACACTTATATTTGACCCTAGTCAAAAGAAAGAAAAAGACCAACAAGATATTCAATTGATTCCAGATTCCATATTTAACGCCTACAATGGTGTAGTGGAATTAATATTTGCTGGGTTCAGTTGTCAGGGGTTCTCAAACGGGGGTAAAAAGTTACCAGATGACCCACGTAATTCGCTTTTCCGTGATTTTGCGCGTGTAACCAACTGTATTCGGCCCAAATATTTCATCGGTGAAAATGTGGATGGACTTCTTAATAGGAAAACAGCAACTGGGGAAAATTATATTGATGTTATTGTTGCCGAATTTGAAAAGATTGACTATACTCTTTCATATCAAGTTTGTCACACAGTCCAATATGGTGTTCCACAACTTAGAAAACGTCTTATAATTGTCGGTATTCGCAAGGATTTAAACAAAACCTTTGTCTTTCCCAAACCGTTGAACAACGGTAAGACAGATTTACCCAACTTGAAAGACATTATTGAATTCAGCATGGAAGGAGCCATCAAGATTGAGCCAGATGACTTTGATATGACAACCATTCCAACAGAATGTATTCTTACCAATATGGAAAATGATGATGGGGAAGATACGTCCAATATTCACCCCTATCTAAAACTCAAGGCGAAAAAACGTGGGGAAGAATATGCCGGTAAGGTACATCATTCACTCCTTTCATTCTCTAAGCGCGATTCGCCGATTCATTGTGAAATTATAGATATTAGAAAGCCAAGTAAGACTATTATATGTACATACGACCATCAACCTCGACTATTTGTTCCTCTTAAAAATAAAAACGGGTATTATTTGAGATGTATTCTTCCAGATGAACTGAAACAAATCCAAGGATTTCCAAAAGATTTTAAGTTACATGGATCAAAGAAGGAAAAAATCAAACAAATTGGAAACGCTGTTCCACCACCACTCATTCAACTAATTGTAGAAAAAATCCTTCTTACATAACTTACATTATAATTTTAATCTAACTAAAACCGATAACACCATATTTTTATTTTTATTTATTTTGTTTCGATTACGCCAGATGATAGACTCATTAATGCCCGAGCCGCAACCTCCTCTTCATCTGTAACACTTTCAAACGGAGAACTAGACATTCCCAGAAATTTGGCAATATTGGCCTTGAATGTGGGTCTTGGGTAGACCTCCATAATACCAGCCAACTTTTTCTTGTTTTCCCCACGCGCATACTTGTCTTTTAGTGCAGTCAATTCATCAATGTAATCATTGATCCAAGGCGAATCTTGGATAAATTCCTCCCCATTAATGTAAAGCAACTTGGGGGGAATGTTTCGGTCTGGTGTTTTTTTGTATTCCTTGCCGGTGAAGAAGATGATATAGTAAATGTCCTTCGTTGGACATGTGTCATTGAAGTAAATTACTGGACTGTCTGTTTTCTTTATCTCAATGTTTAGTCCAATTCCACCTACATTTTGAAAATCCTTCGACTGCTGACTCCCAGCTTCTTCGAACGTTAGATCTAGTGATGTAAGAACATCTCTTATTTTTTCAATCACAACACGCTCACTCACTTGCGTATTTCCCTTTTCTGTCTTGGTAGACTTGATAAAGTCTACACTCACCATATCACCCAACTTGCTTGTTATACGATTAAATAATGCTCTATGTGCCATAATGACTTGGTTTACCAGACTTTTTTAAAATAAACAAACTTCAATTTTATTCGTAAATGTCCTTCTCCAGATCTAAACAGGTTTCGTTTATTGTATCGACCGCGACTACTTCTATATTAGTAGGTACGTTGGACAAATCTAAATACCCAATTACCTCTTTCAAAATATGTAACTTCATCTTAATATCACAGTTATCTACTTTACATTGTCCAGTCCATCGTGGTAATGGTAATATTTCATTCAGAGAACTGATACGCCCTTGAACACGTTGATATTTTGCCTCTCGTTTCCCCGGCTTTCCAGACGGACATTTCATTCGCCATTCGCACGAAAGAGCATTTATATGATCTGGAAACCCAGACAACATGGCACATATTTCCCACGCACCCCCTTTCCCATGAGTTGCTCTAGCACCTCCCTTGATTTCTTCATTATGTTGTCTAAGCCGTCTCATTGGATTGTTCGTCGATCCATTATACGTATTATGCTTAAATTGTTCCAACTTGTTTCTTAAAATATAACAATACCACATATATTGTTATACTTTGATTATAATATCCTATATTTGAACACTAAACATATTAGACCAGCTATATTAACTAAACATATTTTCAAATTCCTCATCTGTTTCTGGAACATCTTTTCTACAATTGTCCAATATAAATGCCGCCAACATTATATTATTCTTGTAATAACTGTTTCTGCGAGACATTTGCTTCATCTCTTTGATTAGATTTCGACTCTGAGTCATTAAAATGGTTACAGTTTGTTTTAATTGCTCAATAGTGTGATCCTTCCTAGCTGGATCATCCGAAATAGGCAACGTCTTAAACATCTTGACCAAACTCTCAAGTTTATCAATTTCGTCTTGATATGTATGCGACACTTTGGGTCTTAAAATATCCTTTAACACCTTTTCGCCACTGTCAGTATCACTATCACTATCACTGTCATCATTCACGGAGACGGCTGGTTGTTTCTTTATATCAACGTGAACTTTATTACCTTCACCAAATGTCATATTGACATCATACGTATTTTCAGTTGTATTACCAATCTTTGTATTGCTAGCAGCTGTATTGGGTACAGAAGGAACTACATTTGGTCCCTTATTATTTGCCATGTTTGAAGAAGATGGCGTATTTTTCGCAGCAACCTCGGTGGCTACCACCTTACATTTCTCCAGATGTTTCTGTAGGGAAGCATTATTTTTATAAGCCTTGGAACATTTTGAACACGCGTAAATTATCTTGTTATCCGTCATTATAACTATATAGTCGCATATATTTAAATATATTTTATTACATTATTATTATGAAGCACGTCGCTTGTGGCATTATGTATAACAGTCAAAATAAGATATTGATGGGAAAACGTCACCAAAATGGTCCATACCCGGGAATATGGGAATTTCCCGGCGGAAAATTGGAAAAGGGGGAATCGTTGGAAGAATGTCTTCAGCGCGAATGGATCGAAGAACTAAATCTTTCTATTACCATTGATAAGAAAATAGCGACATTTATATCAGTAACAGAAAAAAATACAACTTGTCATTTTTATACTGGTCGAATTCAAGATATACACAATTTACAACTGAATGTTCACGAATCTATTGGCTTTTATTCCCCCGACGAAATAAAACAACTAGTGTTGTTTAAGGGTGACGACCAAATTGTCGATATGTTGAGGTAGTCTAGTGCTTTTTTCTTAGTGCCCTTTTATAAGCGCCAATATACACGTTAATTATCGTTTATTTTTGGCGCAAGATAAAACCGTACCATACACTCATCGTCTATATTATATTTCAATTGTAGGGGCATGTCTTCCGTTATGTGAATTTCACAATTATTGGCCACTTTATGAAATTGACACATTTGCGCTATATACTTGATGCCAAACGATGTTGTTATTTCTTTTCCTTCTACTACCGCAAGTAAATTTATATCGTCGGTAGTAATTACTACATTCATTGTACCTTCGCCCGAAGTTGACTCGAACGATACTTGATTCTCATTACACCCTATATTCAATGTTTCGTTAAAATTCGCCAACTCATCTATTAGAGTTTTGAATTTCTTAGAGTCCATTTCAATATCCACATCATATTCCATATCTGGTATATGTAACATATCTGTGTCTATATCCATTAGAGGCATTCTAAGATGTTTATCAAACTCGCCTTTTTCATCACACGTAAAATCAATATTTAACTCTTCCTCGTTTTCACTATGAATACTAATAGATTGCTTATCCGAGCATATATGAAGAATCTTGTTAAAGATGGGAAGAGACAATCCAAATGCTTGAGAGTCTGCTATATCCCATGATTGAAACCAAGACGATTTTAGAATTAGCTCGTATACACATATATGACTAGTATCCATGCCTTGAATATAAAGACGGCTTGCGTCAACATTGAGAACAATAGAATCTGTGAAATTCTTCAAATGATTGAATAGAGTAATAAATGTTTCGCGTTTTTTCTTATCCGCTATTTCAAACCGCATAATAATAAATAATATTATAGATTACTATTTATTACTTTTTCGAGTTATATAATTAGCATTTACACATATCCTATGTGGTTCGCAACGTGTTTACTGCTTGATTTCTACTTCCACGATATTGTCTTAGGTTGAACACTACGTTTTTTGATAATCCAGGTGATAGTTTTTGATTCACTCCGCTTAATCGCTTGTTTTTAGTATTTATTGGATATGAATACGTATTTTGAATAGTAGAAGACATGTTATATATTACATATAGATTTTATTTACACCCGCGAATATTTAAATTAAAATTGAAATACTTTTTGATAAATAAACTATCTTAACATTTGAAACAATTTATGTGAACAACATATATACTTGATAAACCACCTATTAACACCCATGGATGTTCACTATAATTATAGATATAGATATAGGATTGAAGATGAAGATGATAGGTGTAACGAGTGTGATAAAAACGCCGTACAAGAGGCTTGTAACAAGTGTGGTGAAGGAGTATGTATGTCATCCTCTTGTTGCGAATCATTTCCACACCACAACAACAGTTCCTACATTATATGTAGACAATGTACTTCTACTATCGAACACAAGTTGCGTCTACTGATGAATCATAATGATCTGAAATTATTGAAGCAAAAAATAAGCAAAAAAATGGCAAAGAAGATACAAGAGTTGACAGACGAGAATAAATAAAAAAGACAATAAAAATAATGGAACATTTGGTTGGTTTTTGTTCTTTTTTTCATAAAAATATAACGGAATATAATATATGGCACATAGAAATTGTTTTAAAAATCCAAATGATGATTTAAATAGTGGCCAATATGTTAGTAGAAAAAAAGCAAGGACAATATTTAAATCTTCTGTTGATTTGGCCAATAATGGTGGCGTGTATCACAAAAAAACACCTAGCGGGCAGAATAAAGGAATCTATGTGGGTGATGTAAATATTAGCAGAGATGGAAAAAAGTGTTTACTTGGCGCAACTAGTTACGACAGTTTATTATCTGTAACAACTGGTAAATATTTAGAACAACCGATCTCAATTGATATTCGAGATTCACAAGAGTTATGGTCGGGATCCATACACAAAATGGATTTAAGTGGCGCTGTCTCAATTATATCACACCCGGATGGAAGTGCGAATACATTTTCATACCCGCCTGATATTCTCGCCAATCAGACATATCCGCAACTAATACCTCCGTCAGACCAAGGGCTAGTGGTCGATCCGTGTTATAATGTGTTTTATCCTAGCAATAGTATAAACAGTCAAGGTATATGTTATTTAAATAATGAACGCGCATATCAACAATTTCGTAGACCGATACCTTTAACTACGACCTACATTAAAAATTATATTCGATCTAAAAATGGATTTATTGGTGACTATTATTACCCAAGACCATTTACATTCGACTGCTGTAATAATAGTATAACCAATATTATCGAAGCATTAAGTACATTACAACGTCTAGAAGTATTGACCAATAGTTTTTATGTAAGATCTGTATTTCAAGATATTCCTAATGTAAATATAAACTATATAACATACGTTGTTAAACCGATTTCTAATAATATATACGTCGATTATGAAATAAGTATTACGGTTCCTAATGTTTCATTGTCTAGCATACGGAACCCAGATACTAAATATGAGACGATTATTAGTGAGTTACAATATTTGTATGCGGCTGAATTAAATATTCGTTTAGATCGTGTCATTGTTACGCTTCGCCAGGGTTCTATTATTGCTGATATTATAATTCGTTCTGTATTGCCAGAGCCAGAGCCAGAGCCTGAACCAGAACCTGAACCAGAGCCTGAACCAGAACCTGAACCTGAACCTGAACCAGAACCTGAACCTGAAGATGAAATTATATATCCACCTACTGGCGTTTATCCTACTAATTTAGAAGAGCCAGAGCCAGAACCAGAACCAGAGCCTGAGCCTGAACCTGAACCAGAGCCTGAGCCTGAACCTGAACCAGAGCCTGAACCAGAGCCTGAACCAGAGCCTGAGCCTGAACCAGAGCCGGAACCAGAGCCAGAGCCAGAGCCTGAACCTGAGCCTGAGCCTGAGCCTGAGCCTGAGCCAGAACCAAAACCAGAGCCAGAGCCAGAACCAGAGCCAGAACCTGAACCTGAGCCTGAACCAGAACCTGAACCTGAACATGAAATAATATATCCACCTACTGGTATTTATCCTATTAATTTAGAAGAATCTGTACCAGAACCAGAAGTTATACATCCACAATCTGGCTTTTATCCCACTAATTTAGAAGAACTAACGCCAGAGCCGGAAGTTATATATCCACTAGTTAACATTTATGATAGTAATTTAGAAGAACCGGTAGCATTTAATCATTTTAATGTAGAATTTACCAATATATCAAATATAGATGCGGCTGTTTTTACTACTTATAAAGATATTATGTTGTCATCATTCACAAAATGGGATTCTGTTATAAATGGTGTTTTAAATGCTACATTAGGTTCAAATTTTATACTGAATGTTATCGTCGATATAAAGGAAGAACAGCCGGGAGTTCTCGGTGGGGCTCAAATAGTATCGGTTTATGACCCCGCAACTAATTATACAAGTAGTACAACCACGCTAGAAGGACTTGTTTATGGACAATCATTTTTTCCATATACCGGTATAGTTTCTATTAATTCAAATTACATATCAAGTATGAGTAGCGATTTAAAACAACCATCTGGGCTATCTGCTTTATATTATGTCACTTTACACGAAGTCGGTCATTTGTTAGGTATAGGTAGTTTATGGAAATTTGCTATAACTAATCCACCATTAACATCATACGAGGAAGATGATGGGTTAACGTTTTATTATTATAATGGAGTAAACGCCTTAAGAGAATATAGAAATATATTTAATGATCAAACACTAATGGGTATTCCTATTGAAAATGACGGAGGTCCAGGGACAACCGCTGCGCATTTAGAAGAAGGTACTGAATACGGAGTTACTACAAATGATCGGTATATAAATGGAAAATTGTATCCAGGTTTAGATCAAGAATTGATGACTGGATGGACTGAATCATTTAAGTTTGATATGCCATTGAGTAGAATAACAATAGGCTTAATGGAAGATTTGGGCTATAGCGTCAACTATGGACAAGCAGATGCCTATAATAATCCCAAAACACCATGGATAACTGATTTAACTTATTCGTTCATAGAAAATAGTAGAGATAACGTAATTATATTGAATGGCAATTGTTTCGTAGATATTAGTTTACAATATATGGTATATACTAATGATAGTGTAATTAATGGTATATTAACTTATAATAGTGAAGATATTAGTCATACGATAAAAAGAGGAATGATATCAAATAAATTGCTTTATACTCCCAACCCAGATGAATACAATATATCATTTTCATTTACATATATGGCATATTATTATGATAATACTATTGAGGAATATATTTATTCAAATACATCAATTGTAAATATTAATATAAGACCAGAACCAAACCTTCAAATTATATATCCACCTACTGGCGTTTATCCTACTAATTTAGAAGAGCCAGAGTCAGAACCAGAACCAGAGCCAGAGCCGGAACCTGAACCTGAACCAGAACCTGAACCAGAACCAGAACCTGAGCCGGAGCCTGAACCTGAACCTGAACCAGAACCTGAGCCTGAGTCGGAACCAGAACCAGAACCAGAACCGGAACCTGAACCGGAACCTGAGCCGGAACCTGAGCCGGAGCCTGAACCTGAACCTGAACCGGAGCCTGAACCTGAACCAGAACCAGAGCCAGAACCAGAACCTGAACCAGAACCTGAACCTGAACCTGAACCTGAACCTGAACCAGAAATTATATATCCACCGACTGGTATGTATCCTACTAATTTAGAAGAGCCAGAGCCTGAACCTGAACCGGAACCGGAACCTGAGCCTGAGCCT
>OCVQ010002551.1_pt1 | contig 11794 bp, 9 predicted proteins | sample 1539061 | NCBI WGS metagenome assembly OCVQ01 (sample SAMEA3355526, study PRJEB22509) | marine metagenome | biome: marine; feature: river plume; material: water | place: USA | collected 2010-08-08 | depth 0.5 m | reverse complement strand
TAAATACGGCTTCTGTAGCTTACTGTCACGGGCATCTTAACCACCCGTGACAATCGCAACTACCTATAAGCCGTATTTATCAGCCATCTCTTCAAGGCTGTAAACCTTGCCGATATTGGACACCTGACCCGCACAGCCGAACGCCTCGAGGCGGTCCTTCACTATGCCTTTCATTGCAGTCATGGTGGGGATTAAGAATTTGCGCGGGTCAAATTCGCTCGGATTTTCGGCGAGAAACTTGCGTGCGGCGCCGGTTGAGGCTAAGCGTAGGTCGGTATCGATATTCACTTTTCTCACGCCGTGGCGAATGCCTTCTTGAATTTCTGACACGGGAACGCCGTAGGTCTCGGGAATCTCTCCGCCGAACTCATTAATAATCGCTAGCCATTCCTGCGGCACCGATGACGAGCCATGCATAACGAGGTGCGTGTTCGGAATCTTGGCGTGAATTTCTTTGATGCGGCTAATCGCGAGTATGTCGCCGGTAGGCGGGCGGCTGAATTTATAAGCACCGTGGCTTGTGCCTACCGCGATGGCGAGAGCGTCGACGCCGGTCGCATTAACGAAGTCTTCGGCTTCCTGCGGGTCGGTTAGCATCTGCTCCATCGACAAAACACCTTCGGCGCCAATGCCGTCTTCTTCGCCGGCCATGCCGGTTTCGAGCGAGCCTAGGCAGCCGATTTCCCCTTCGACCGAAACACCGCAGGCGTGGGCCATGGCAACGGCGGTTTTGGTTACCGCGACGTTATAGTCGAAGTCCATCGGGGTCTTGCCGTCTTCGCCAAGTGAGCCGTCCATCATGACAGACGAAAACCCGAGTTGGATCGAGCGCTGACAAACGGCAGCCGAGACACCGTGATCTTGGTGCATAACAATCGGTATGTGAGGAAACTCTTCGATCGCCGCCTGAATCAAATGCTTAAGGAAGTTAGAGCCGGCATACTTGCGCGCGCCTGCGGAGGCTTGCAGGATAACGGGGCTGTTGGCCTCGTCTGCGGCTTCCATAATCGCGCGTATCTGCTCGAGGTTATTTACATTAAACGCCGGCACGCCGTAGCCATTCTCGGCTGCGTGATCGAGTAGTTGTCGTAAGCTAATAAGTGCCATGTCTGTGTCCTCTACTGTCTAAATTCTTGACGAATAATTATTCTGAGCTAGCCGCACGTTGCAGCAAAATGTCTACCGCGGGCAATACTTCGCCCTGCACGTATTCTAAAAATGCGCCGCCGCCTGTCGAAATATACGAGATCGATTCGGTCACACCGAAGGTGTCGATCGCGGCAATGGTTTCGCCGCCGCCTGCGATCGAGAAGCCCGCGTTCGCTGCGACCGCTTTTGCGATTGCCTCGGTGCCATGGGCAAACTGCGGGATCTCGAACACACCCACTGGGCCATTCCAGATAATTGTTTTCATTGCGGCGATGGTGTCCGCAAACATTGCAGCCGTCTGCGGGCCGATATCCAAAATCATATCGTCGTCGCTTATCTCTGCAACGAGTTTTGTCGTCGCTACCGCCTCTGCGCTAAATTCTTTTGCGACCACCACATCGATAGGCAGTGGTATAGACGTCTGCGCCATTAACTCTTTGGCAAGTGGAATGAGGTCTGTCTCGTACAGGCTTTTACCCACATTAATCCCGCTGGCGGCGAGGAATGTATTGGCGATTCCACCGCCCACAATTAGGTGATCGACTTTGGTGGCAAGGCTTTTCAATACTTCGAGTTTGCTCGACACTTTGGCGCCGCCGACTATTGCCAGCATGGGCCGCTCGGGTGCATGCAATGATTTTTGCAGGGCGTCGAGTTCGCCAGCGAGTAGTGGGCCTGCGCAGGCGATGGGCGCAAACTTTGCCACGCCGTGCGTGCTCGCCTGCGCGCGGTGTGCCGTACCAAAGGCGTCCATCACAAACACGTCGCACAGGGCTGCGTAGCGCTTGGCGAGCGCGTCGTCGTTTTTGCCTTCGCCGACGTTCATGCGTACGTTTTCGAGCAGTGTCACCGTTCCTGGTTTTTGTTGATAGGACTCGCCATTCTCAAGCGCGCTATTATCAAGCACAACGGGCGAGCCAAGCAGTGTGCTTAAGTGTGCCGCCACCGGCGCAAGAGAGAATTCTTGTTGGTCCGACGCAGCGACGCCTTCTTGAGGGCGACCGAGATGCGACATTACGATTACCCGCGCGCCTAATTCCAGCGCGAGTTTAATCGTTGGCAATGCTGCGCGTATGCGCGTGTCGTTGCCTACAACGCCGTCTTTCACCGGTACATTGAGGTCTTCGCGTATTAGCACGCGCTTATCGGCTAACGACAAGCTTTCCATGCGGTGGAAATTCATTCTCTTTCTTTTCCTTTTTTCTACTCTATTCTTTTTCGCGGCGATGAATAAACTGAGCAACGTCGAGCATGCGATTTGCGTAGGCCCACTCGTTGTCGAACCACACTAAAAGCTTAACGAGGCGCGTACCCGCGACGAGCGTCTGATTAAGATCAACTACGGCAGAGCGCGGGTCGTGATTAAAGTCGGTCGAGGCGAGCGGCTCTAGCGTGTAGCCCAAAATGTTTGGCGGCAGGCTATCGCTAGCGGCGACTAACGCGGCGTTCACTGAGTCGACCGTGGCGTCCGAGTTGAGCGTCAGCGTAAGATCCATCGCCGAGACGTTTACCGTGGGTACGCGAATCGCCTGCGCCTGAAGCCTGCCGTTTAAGTTTGGCAGAATACGTTCGATGCCTTTGGCGAGCGCTGTGTCTACCGGAATAATCGATTGCATCGCACTGCGTGTTTTGCGCAGGTCTTGATGATGATAGCTGTCGATAACCGGTTGGTCGTTCATCGCCGAGTGAATCGTGGTAATGACTCCGTGGTCGATTCCAAACACCTCATCGATCGCTTTTAGCACCGGCACAATACAATTAGTTGTGCACGAGGCGTTCGAGATTATGGTGGCGTCGTGCGCGAGCGTCTCGTGATTAATCCCGTATACGAGAGTCGCGTCAACATCGCTGTCGGCGGGCTGCGAAAACAGGACGCGTTTCGCGCCGTTAGCGAGATGAATCTGTGCGGTCTCACGATCGGTAAATGCGCCGCTGCATTCCATCACAAGATCAATCTCGAGATCATTCCATGCGAGGTTGGCGACATCGGCCTGCTGCGAGACGCGAATGGCATCGCCGCTCACCATCAGTTCACCGTCGCCCTGTTCGACCTCGCCAAGAAAACGGCCGTGCGTGCTGTCGTAGCGGGTAAGATGCGCAAGGTTACCGATGTCCGCAAGATCATTGATCGCCACGATGCGCAGGTCGGCGTAATTTGTCGACTCGTAAAATGCGCGGAGTACGCAGCGGCCAATGCGACCGTAGCCGTTAATAGCGATCTTGTAGCTCATTCGGTTTCCTAGCGATTAAGGCTTAAAGCTTAGAGCATCGACATAACAGTGTTGGCAACATTCTCAGCGCTAAAGCCAAAGTGTTCCATTAACTCGCCGCCCGGAGCCGACTCGCCAAAGGTTTGCATGCCAATAACTTTGCCGTCGAGACCGACAAACTTCGCCCAATACTCAGAGCCAGCCGCTTCGACTGCGAGGCGCTTGCGCACCGCGTTAGGAATAACTTCTTCTTGATACGCGGGATCCTGCGACTCGAAAACATCGACACTGGGCATAGAGACTAAACGAACTTTTTCGCCGTCGGCGTTCATTGCCGTTACTGCATTAAAACAAATTCCAACCTCGGAGCCGGTGGCGATAACGATTGCGTCGGGCGTGCCTTCGCAGTCGAGAAGCACGTAGCCGCCGCGAGCTACATTCGCGAGCTGTTCGTCATTGCGCGCCTGATGCGGAAGTCCTTGGCGTGAGAACACGAGCGAGGTAGGTCCGACGCTGCGCTCGATTGCTGCTTTCCAGGCGACCGCTGATTCGACGCTGTCGCAAGGACGCCAGACCGACATATTAGGCGTGGTACGAAGGTTCGCGAGCTGCTCAATAGGCTGATGCGTAGGGCCGTCTTCGCCCTGACCAATCGAGTCGTGTGTGTAAACGAAAATGCTTTGCTGCTGCATGAGCGCCGCCATGCGGACCGCGTTGCGTGCGTATTCCATAAAGATGAGGAACGTTGCGGTATACGGCACAAAACCGCCGTGCAGCGCGATGCCTGAGGCGATAGCGGACATGCCGAATTCGCGCACGCCGTAATAGATATAATTGCCGTCTGCTTTGTCAGAAATGGGCGTACTTCCTGACCAATTGGTCAAGTTAGAACCGGTAAGGTCGGCAGAGCCGCCAATCAGTTCTGGCAACAATGAGCCATAGGCCTCGAGACAGTTTTGCGAAGCTTTGCGGCTCGCGATGTTCTCGGGGTTGGCCTGCAGGTGACGAATATACTCGTCGGCCTTCTCTTTGAAGTAGCCGGGCAGCTGGCCCTTTAAGCGGCGGATAAGTTCCATCGCAAGCTCGGGATATTCTTCTTCGTAGCCCACGAGCAATTCTTTCCACGCGGTTTCGGCGCCGAAGCCTTTCTCGGTGCAGTCCCAGGCGTTTTTGATGTCTTCGGGAATAATGAATTCACTGTGTGGCCAATCGAGTGCCGCGCGCGTCGCCGCGATCTCCTCGGCTCCCAATGGCGCGCCGTGCGTTGCCGCCGTGCCCTGTTTGTTGGGCGAGCCGAAGCCGATAATGGTTTTGCATTTGATCAGCGTAGGGCGCGTAGCGTCGGCTTTGGCTTCTATTACGGCTGCGTTAATCGCATCCGAGTCGTGGCCGTCTACTGCCAGTACCTGCCAGTCGTAGGCGTCGAAGCGCTTCGCGGTGTCGTCGCTAAACCAATCTGCAACCTCGCCATCGATAGAAATGCCATTGTCGTCATAGAACACGATGAGTTTGCCCAGTTTGAGGGTGCCTGCGAGCGAGCAAACCTCGTGCGAGATGCCCTCCATGAGGCAGCCGTCGCCGGCGAACACGTAGGTGTGGTGATCGACCACGTCGAAACCTGGGCGGTTAAACTGCGCGCCGAGGGTTTTTTCGGCGATCGCCATGCCAACCGCGTTAGCGAGGCCTTGGCCGAGTGGGCCAGTTGTCGTCTCGACGCCCGGCGTGTAGCCGTATTCTGGATGGCCAGGGGTCTTCGAATCCATCTGCCGGAACTGTTTGATATCCTCGATAGACACGTCATAACCGGTGAGGTGCAGTAGCGAGTAAATGAGCATCGAGCCATGGCCGTTAGAAAGCACAAAACGGTCTCTATTCAACCACTTAGGATTGCTTGGACTGTGGCTTAGGTGGTCTTTCCATAACACCTCCGCGATGTCTGCCATGCCCATCGGCGCGCCGGGATGGCCTGAGTTCGCCTTTTGGACGGCATCCATACTCAGCGCGCGGATTGCATTAGCGCATTGCTTGCGTGAAACAGCGGATTCCGCCATGGGTGAGGCTCCTTAGGTGTTCTGTAAGTAATGAAGACGCGCATTTTCTCGCACCTGCCCCCAATATGCTACTCGCCATATCGAAATCTATATCAAATAATTTTGATATAGATTTGTAATGCGCCTCAAATGTTGTTAAATTGCGCGAAATCAAAAGGGACAGCTCCCTTTTCTATCGAGGATAAGCGTTTGACGGCGGTTGCAGCGACTCATACCGAGCCTTTTTTGCTCGACGCGGACCACACTCTGCCTGCGCAGCGTTTGGCACAGCTGCACAAGGCGCTGGCCGACACGCTTCGGCTGCAGATTCTGCGGTTGCTCAGAAACGAGTCCTTTGGGGTGCTCGAGCTCTGCCGCTTGGTCGACATTCGCCAGTCGGCGCTAAGCCACCATTTGAAAGTGCTCGCGAAGGCTGAACTGGTCGCAACGCGGCGCGAGGGCAACTCGATCTTTTACCGTCGCGCCTTTATTACCGACGATGATGCGCTTGCCGACCTGAAGCGGGCCGCTTTCGACACTGTCGACACGCTTGAGATTCCGCGCGAGCAGGCAATGCAGCTCGATCAGCTGCAGCAGGAGCGTTCTGAGCTGTCGCTGAGTTTTTTCGAAAAAAACGCCGACCGCTTTTCAGAGAACCAAGGGCTGATCGTTGAGCGAGAGCACTACGACAGCAGCCTAATCGACGTAGTCGAAGGGCTTGGCCTGCCTGCGGATGCGAGTGTGTTGGAAATAGGGCCGGGCGAGGGGCGGCTGCTTGTCGAACTCGCGCGGCGTTTTGCGGCGGTCACCGCGGTAGATAATTCGAAAGACATGCTCGACCTTTCGCGCGCTGCAATCGCCGCCGATGGCTTGAGCAATGTTGAGTTTTTATTAGGCGAGACGGCTAACGCGCGCGAGACATTGAGCGGCGCCGCCGACCTCGTCGTGTTCGATATGGTCCTGCACCACATCGCCACCCCCGCCGCGACCTTTAAAGATGTTGCGGCACTGTTAAAAGAAGACGGGCTCTTACTTGTGATAGAGCTCTGCAGCCACGACCAAGATTGGGTGCGCAGTTCCTGCGGCGATTTGTGGCTGGGCTTCGACGAAAGCGAATTAGACCAATGGGCAGTAATGAGCGGGCTACGATTCGAACAAGGATCGAACCTCGCACTGCGTAACGGATTTCAGATACAGATGCGCGTGTTTAAAAAGCACGCGAATTAATACCAAGGAGTTAGCATGAGCGAGATAAACCTCTTTACGTCCGAATCGGTTTCCGAAGGACATCCTGACAAAATGGCGGACCAAATTTCCGACGCCATCCTCGACGCCTTGCTAAAGGAAGACGCGCGCTCACGCGTTGCGTGCGAAACGCTGATTAAAACCGGCATGGTTCTAGTCGCCGGAGAAATAACCACCGAAGCCTATGTCGACATCGAAGACATCGTGCGCGGCGTGGTAAATGACATCGGTTACAACAACGCCGACAGTGGTTTCGACGGCCACACGTGTGCCGTGATCAATGCTATCGGCAAACAATCGCCCGATATTTCTCAAGGCGTAGATGACTCCCATGATCACGAGCAAGGTGCTGGCGACCAAGGACTTATGTTTGGCTATGCGAGTAATGAAACCGATGTACTGATGCCCGCCCCGATTACCTATGCGCATCGGTTGGTAAAAAGGCAGTCTGAGGTGCGCAAAAATGGCACGCTACCTTGGCTCGAGCCAGATGCGAAAAGCCAGCTCACCTTTCGCTACGTAGACAACAAGCCGGTGTCTATTGACGCGGTGGTGCTGTCGACACAGCATAAAGACTCGGTATCCAACGAAGACTTACGCGAGGGCGTGTTCGAAGAAATTATCAAGCCGGTGCTTCCAGAAGAATGGATAACCAAAGAGACAAAGATATTCATTAATCCAACCGGCCGTTTCGTTATTGGTGGACCTGTTGGCGACTGTGGCCTCACTGGCCGCAAGATTATCGTCGATACCTACGGCGGGATGGCCCGACACGGCGGCGGGGCGTTCTCGGGCAAAGATCCATCGAAAGTCGATCGCTCAGCGGCTTATGTTGCGCGCTATGTGGCAAAAAATATTGTCGCCGCAGGCATCGCAGAGCGCTGCGAGATTCAGCTGTCGTATGCGATTGGTGTTGCCGAGCCGACATCGATAAGCGTCGAGACTTTCGGCACTGGAAAAATTTCGAACACTGAAATCGTACGAATTATTCGTGAACACTTCGAGCTACGACCTAAGGGTTTAATAAAAATGCTTGATCTCATTAAACCGATCTACCGCGACACGGCAGCCTACGGTCACTTCGGTCGCGAAGACCTGGAGTTAAGCTGGGAGAAAACCGATAAAGCAGTCGCACTAAAAGCGGCCGCAGGAATTTAATCTAACAAGCCATCGAATTAACGCGCTTTCGCGTAATTAATGATCAAATCAAATCAAATCGAATCGAACAAAGTATACGGAGCAACACATGAGCACAGCAGCAGCAACACCAATCAACGACGTAGCAAAGAATGACTACAAAGTAGCAGACATTTCACTCGCCGATTTTGGTCGTCGTGAAATCACACTCGCAGAAGCAGAGATGCCGGCGCTAATGACACTGCGCAAAAAATACGCCGCAGAGCGTCCACTCGCCGGGGCAAAAATCATCGGCTGCATCCACATGACAGTACAAACCGCCGTGCTTATCGAGACGCTCGTTGAGCTTGGCGCCGAAGTACGCTGGTCTTCTTGCAACATCTTCTCGACACAGGACCACGCCGCTGCGTGTATCGCCGCTTCGGGCATTGCTGTTTATGCGTGGAAGGGTCAGTCGAACGAAGAAGGCGAGTGGTGTATCGAGCAAACAATTCTCAAAGACGGCACGCCATGGGATTGCAACATGATATTGGACGACGGCGGTGACCTTACCGGCATGATCCATAACAAATACCCACAGATGCTCGCAAAGATTCACGGCATCACCGAAGAAACGACTACGGGCGTTCACCGTCTATTAGAAATGATGGAAGCGGGCGAATTGAAAGTGCCTGCCATTAATGTCAACGACTCGGTAACTAAGTCGAAGAACGACAATAAATACGGCTGCCGTCACAGCTTGAACGACGGTATTAAGCGCGGCACAGACATGCTGCTTTCAGGTAAGAAAGCACTCGTTATCGGCTACGGCGATGTCGGCAAAGGTTCAGTACAAAGCCTAAGCCAAGAAGGCATGATCGTGAAGGTTGCTGAGATCGATCCTATCTGCGCGATGCAGGCTTGCATGGACGGCTACGAAGTTGTTTCGCCTTACATCGATGGCGTCAACACACGCAGCGCCGAAGGCATCGACACCGCACTGCTGTCGAAGATGGACCTAATCGTCACTACGACCGGCAATGTAAACGTGTGCGACAAGTTTATGCTCGCAGCGGCCAAAGCTGGATCGGTTATCTGCAATATCGGCCACTTCGATAACGAAATCGACACACAGTACATGCGAGACAACTGGCAGTGGGAAGAAGTGAAGCCACAGGTTCACAAGATCTTCCGCAGCGGCGCCGAGAACAAAGACGATTATTTGATTCTGTTATCTGAAGGCCGTCTGATTAACCTAGGTAATGCAACTGGCCATCCGTCGCGTATTATGGATGGATCGTTCGCTAACCAAGTGCTCGCGCAAATGCGTATGTATTCTGAAAAGTTTGCCGATCAGTCGGACGAGTTTAAGAAAGACAACATTACCGTTACCGTCTTACCAAAAGAGCTCGACGAAGAAGTTGCTGCGCTGATGGTTAAAGGCTTTGGTGGTGTAATGACCAAACTCACTGATGATCAGGCGAAATACATTAACGTCAAAGTGGCTGGTCCTTATAAGCCAGAAAGCTATAAGTACTAAGTTTATTTAGAAGTAAGCTTGCGAAAGCAAAGAAGAAGGCGCCGGATTCGGCGCCTTCTCGTTAGAATGGATTCATTATGAGCACAGACACTAGTCACTTTAGTATCGAGTTTTTTCCGCCGCGTACACCGGCAGGCGAGGAAAAGCTGGATATCGTTCATGCCGAACTGAGCAAGCTAGGTCCCGAATTTTTCTCGGTCACTTACGGCGCCGGTGGTTCGACACGAGACGGGACGAAGCGTGCGGTCACTCGTTTTCGCGAGGCAGGATCGCGCGTTGCACCTCATCTGTCATTTGGCGGTAGCGACGAAGGCGATATTCTAAAACTCCTGCATGACTACAAAGAGGCTGGAATCGATCGACTCGTTTGCCTGCGCGGCGACGCGCCCTCTGGCATGGGCTCGGCCTCGCTTTATCGCTATGCTAACGAACTCGTGGAGTTTGTACGCAAAGAAACTGGCGATCATTTTACCATCGACGTAGCGTGCTATCCCGAGGTGCATCCTCAGTCGCGCTCGGTCGAAAGTGACCTCGAGTTTTTCAAAGCTAAGGTTGATGCTGGCGCGAACTCAGCGATCACCCAATATTTCTACAATGCCGACGCCTACTTTGGCTTTGTCGACGACTGCGTGCGCGCCGGAATCAACATCCCTATCGTGCCGGGCATTATGCCGATCACGAACTACGCGAACCTCGCCCGCTTTAGCGCGGCCTGTGGTGCCGAAATTCCGCGCTGGCTGACCAAGCGGTTGGAGTGTTTAGAGCAGGATGATCATGCGCTGCGCGAATTCGGCCTCGACGTTGTTACCGACCTTTGCGAGCAGTTGCTTGCTGGCGGCGCACCGGGGCTGCACTTTTATTCGATGAACCAAGCCGACAGCGTCACGCGCTTATGGCAAAACTTACTCGAAGACTAGCGACATGAGAGTCTCGCGCTTACACATTACCGACATCTTAGTCACAGGCGCACAGTTAAGTCTGCCTGCTGAGAGCGCCCACTATCTCGGTACCGTGCTCCGAGCGCGTGAGGGCGACAAGGTGATGCTGTTTAATGCGCGCGACGGCGAGTTTGCTGCGGCAGTGAGCAAAAGCAAGAAAGGCCATGTCGATGTCACTATTGGCGAGTGTGTAAGAGCACCTGAAAATGCCGCTACACTACGCCTGCATTTAGCGCTGGGACTGTCGCGTGGTGATCGCATGGACTACGCGATTCAGAAAGCCACCGAGTTGGGTGTAACTGAAATCACGCCGCTGTTTACCGAGCACGGCGAAGTGCGACTCAAGGCTGACAGGCTGGAAAACAAACTTCGTCATTTCGAAAAGATCGCGATAAATGCTGCCGAACAGTGCGGGCGTCTTGACGTTCCAGCCGTAAACACTCCTCTCGCGCTCGATGCATTCTTGGCGCAAGACACAAAAGCAATACGCCTGCTGCTAGAGCCTGGCGGCGAGCAAGTCCTCACGGCGGCCCAAGCACTTTCCGACATCCAATTAATCATCGGCCCCGAAGGCGGTTTCAGCGAGCACGAAGTGTCGCTAGCGCGCGCCTCGAATTGTGAAATCATGCGTTTGGGTCCACGCGTGCTGCGCACCGAAACAGCCCCAGTTGCCGCGCTAGCGATACTGCAATTTCTCTACGGGGATCTCGCGTGAATCACCTAAGAACGCCACCCATAAAAAAGGCCCCTCACGGAGCCTTTTTTAGTAAAGGGGTCTGACCCCTTATTTCGTGAACTCAGGGTAGGCTTCCATTCCGCATTCGGACTGGTCGACGCCTTGGTCTTCCTCTTCTTCGCTGACGCGGATGCCCATGAGCGCTTTAATGGCGAACCAGGCGACTAGGCTTGTTCCGAACACCCAGCCGAAGATTACCAGCGTGCCGACTAGCTGGCCCATGAATGTCGCGTCTGGGTCAGACAGCAGTACTGCGAAGATACCGAAGATTCCAACTGTGCCGTGTACCGAAATCGCGCCGACGGGATCGTCGATCTTAAGCTTGTCGAGGCCGATGATGCTGAATACCACCAACGCACCACCCATCGCGCCGATGATTGTGGCGAGCAGCGGGCTTGGGTCTGCAGGTTCTGCTGTGATAGCAACGAGGCCAGCAAGTGCACCGTTGAGCGCCATCGTCAGATCAGCCTTACCGAACAAAATGCGCGCTACAAACAGTGCCGCGATTAATCCGCCAGCGGCCGCAGCGTTTGTGTTGAGGAAAACGTTGGCCACCTCGTTCGCGACACCGATGCCGCCAAGCTTGAGCGTTGAGCCACCGTTAAATCCGAACCAGCCCATCCAGAGAATAAATGTGCCAAGCGTTGCCATCGGTAGGTTTGCACCGGGAATCGCTTGCGCTGCACCGGTTTTCGCATTGTATTTTCCGCGGCGCGCGCCGAGGAGTAAGACACCAGCAAGGGCTGCTGAGGCACCCGCAAGGTGAACGATGCCGGAGCCCGCATAGTCGCTATAGCTTAGCGCGCCGATGAATGGCACGTCTTTGCCGC
>OCVQ010002547.1_pt1 | contig 11851 bp, 4 predicted proteins | sample 1539061 | NCBI WGS metagenome assembly OCVQ01 (sample SAMEA3355526, study PRJEB22509) | marine metagenome | biome: marine; feature: river plume; material: water | place: USA | collected 2010-08-08 | depth 0.5 m | reverse complement strand
AACTTTGATGGATATGAATATTTCTTATACTACAATAGTGGATCAGAATATTCTTACCCAAAAACCAATACAGAACCACCATATATTTTAGCTGCAACTTCAAGTACAACAGTAGTAGAATGGTTAGGTAGTGCTGATCCAGAAAACCCTGAATATGGTGGGATAGCATTAACTGCTTCAAATTATGATCAAGATAACCAAAATTATCTTTATTGGGCAATACCTGAATATTTAAGAGATGATAGTGACAATGACAAATATATGTTATTTGTTGATATGGTTGCTCAACAATATGATAATAGTTGGCAATATGTTAAAAATATAACAACAAGATTTAATGCAGATAACAGATTAGACTTTGGTATTTCTAAAGATTTAGTAGCAGATGCTATTAGAGATTTTGGTATAAAACTATATTCTAATAATTTCAATAGTAATGATCTATACTCAGCATTTTTAGGTTTAACACCATCAGGTAGTTCATTCCCTTTCCCAAATATGACAGGTAGTTTCCCAACACCTTCTGGGTTTGAATACGTGAATACTGAAATATCAGCATCGGATGACATAGTGCCATTAGACAATGTTAATAAGTCATTATATAAACGAATTTACCATAATGTACCATATTTACTTAAAACAAAAGGTACATTATCTGGATTAAGAGCATTAATTACTTCATATGGAGTTCCTGATACTATATTAAGAATAAACGAATTTGGAGGTAAAGATAGAGATAATTTCCAAGATTGGGATTATACTCAAAATGTATTTAATTATGCTTTAGAATTAGACGGTGAAAATTCTCAAATTACATCTTCATTCTTAACAAATATATCATGGCCTGAATACTCGGATACAGAAAAAACACCTAAATCAATACAGTGGAGATTTAAAACACCAGGTGTACCAACAGCATCAGCATATTATAATATTTTAGTAGGTGATACAAATAAATTTTATGTAACATTAGAATATACAGGTTCAGGAATGGATAGTGGTTCATATTCAGGATCAATACCATCTCAAAGTAATGCTTATGGTACTTTAAGATTTTACCCTGATGGAAACAATAGTTCAGATGTTACTGCAAGTATAACTTTACCATTCTTTGATGGTGGTTGGTGGTCAGCAATGGCAACAATTGATTACGATCAATTAAATACAGGTTCATTATTTGCTGCAAATAGAATAGGAGATCAAATTGGATTTTCTGGTTCTGATTCAGTAGGTGCTGTTACCCAATATTGGAGATCAGCTACAGAAATGCAAATTCCAAGCGCTAGTGGTTTAGTAGTAGATACAGTTACTTACTTACCATTAACGGGTGCTTTACAAGAAGTAAGATATTGGGATGTACCATTAAGTGAAAGCTTATTTTATGATTATGTAGTAAATCCATATTCAACACAAGGTAATACAATAAATTCATCTCCAGATACTTTAGTATTTAGAGCAGATTTAGGAACAGAATTAAATACTGGTAGTAGAACTTCCATTCACCCTAAAGTAACAGGATCTTGGGTTCCAACTGCTTCATTTAATGGGTTTGATAGTAGTTTCTACGTATCAGGTTCATTTATACAAAACACAGAAAGTATCTATTTAAATCAAGTACCAGGAGGTATTAAAAATAGAATTACAGATAAAATAAAAATAGACCAAGAAGTATTACCAACAGGTTCTACTTTAAGTCCATATAGATCAATACAACAATCTACTTATCCAAGTGGAAGTAGCCCAAGTATAAATTATTTAGAAGTAGCATTTTCACCTACAGATCAAACTAATGATGATATCATAGCACAAATAGGTGATTTTAATTTAGGTGATTATATAGGTGATCCTAGACAAATTTCAGAATCCAAAACATCTTACCCACAATTAGATGCTTTAAGAGATGATTACTTTAAAAAATATATCAATAGCTACGATGTAAATGATTTTGTTAGATTAATTAAATTCTTTGATAATTCATTATTTAAAATGATAGAAGATTTTACACCTGCTAGAACAACATTAAGTTCAGGTGTAGTAATTAAACAAAATTTACTAGAAAGAAATGTACAATCTCCACCAGAAATGTCATTTACAATTCCTGAATATTCAGGTAGTGTAAAATCATTTGCTAGAGATTATAATGTACCTGATTCAAATACTTCATACCCACAAGATTCAATTATTAGTGGTTCTTCTATTCAAGTATTTAGAGGTGGAACTGGTGGTGTATTTGAACCTTATAACAGTATATATGCAGCACCTATAAGTGCTTCAAGTGAAACAACTTGTTTATTAGGTTATTTCTTTACATCCTCAACAGATCTATTAGAACCACAAAATACTCCAGGTGAAACAGTATTTAATACTAATATAGGTAATTCAAATAATACAATGAGTATTAATGTTGAAGGAACTACAGGACAAAACTATACTGATTTTTTAAGTTTAGTACATACAGCATCCATAGAAGGAGAAGTATTTGTTACCGTTTCTTCTGCATCACTTAGTATTACACATCAAATAGATAAAACATTATATTTTGATGGTTATGGTACTGAGGATTATGGTATAGCCCCTTATGGTGATTATAATAATATGTTTGAATTTTATTTAACCGTATCAGATAATTCACAAGGTTTAAATAATCCATTTACAAGTTTAGATGAAATAGATATATGTTTTACTATAAATGGAAGACCATATAGTGGTAAAACAGCAGCTGAAGTTTCGGCATCAGCATTATGGGAACAATTCCCAGATTTCCAACAATCGTGGGAAGAAGAATTTGTACCAGGTTTAGGTATAACACCTACATATGAACAAAATAAAACAGGATCAAATCAAGTACCCCCAGTTAGAGTAGAAAGAATTGATCAAAGAGAATTTTATAATGGTGAATTTGGTAGTCCAATACCAGTAGGAATGAATGAAATATGTGATGCATTCTTTGGACAAGATGCTATTATAGATTATTTCTTTAGAATACAATATTTTACAGCAGATAATTTTGCTGAAGATAGTTTTTTAAGTCCAAATGTTTTGCCTTTAGAAGGTAATGTTTGGATGTGGACTGATGTTTCAGGTAGTTCAACTACAGGTTTATTAGAAGGTGAATCTTTAACTATCGCCCAACAACCATATTCAACATACCCAACAGCAGTAGCTAATTCACAAGGTTCACCTCCAATAACAGCTAGTTTATCCCCTACTTCTACATCAGGAACAGGTACAGGACTTGTTTTAGGTATAACACAAAGTTTTGTGGGAGCTAGTCCATTAGTTGGAATAAATGTTTTTATAGAAGAAACAGGATCCGGGTATGTAGGAGGAGATACAGTATCCTTTACACAACTATCATTAGATACAGCAGGATTTGATAAACCAATTCTTGATCAACCTTTAATAGTTGATATTCAATCTGGTGATATTAGAACTATTACATCTTCAACATCTAATAAAGTAAAATATATTAAAATGTCTAATGTAGATGTAAATGGAATTTCAATTATCCCATTTATAACAGATTCAGACTATGTAACATTTAATTTAGAAGGTGCTTCTGATTACTTAGGTAATTTAATTCAAGGATTCCAAACATGGTACATTTCAAATGTATCAGTACAAGATGATAATAACCCAAGTACAGAAAACGCTACATTAATAATTGTAAATCAAGCACCATCATCAGATGCTGTTAGCTCATATGATAGTGCATTTTATGATTTATCTTTTAGTGCAAGTGGAGTTTATTCATATTATTCTACTGCATCAGGAGAGGATCCAAATGTAATACCTAGTATAGGAGTTACTCAATCAGTAGCACAAGGATATTTCCCTCCAGTACCAACATTCCCAACTGAATCATTTTTTAGAGGATGGGATAAAGCAAATTATTTTGAAGGAAATGCTGATGGAACAGTTTATAAAGTATCCTCAGGTAGTGGATTTAATACAGAAACATTAGGTAATTTTAATACAGGATCAACAGAATTTGATGCTGATATTAGTGGCACAGGGCAAAGTACATCTCCATGGTTTATGAATGCCGCTGCTAGTACACTTCAAATATTAAGTGCATCAACATTAGTAGGTGATTTAGGTGTAGGTGATTTAGGATTATATACAGGTTCAATAACAGCATCAGCTGTTCCAATTGGTCCTGCTTTTACAACATTATCAAACCCAACACCAATACAATCTCAATATCCAGTATACCCACTACAACTTAACCCATTTGGTGGGTTAAATAGTTTTACTATTAGTTGTGGTGTTGGTTTAACAGGATTCTCACAAGTTAATTACAGCCCAGAATTTATTCAACTTTCATTTACTGACCAAACAACAACATGGATGGCATCAGTAAGTTATCAAGATGGATCTGGTTGGATTACCTTAGGAAATAGTTTTGGAGTAGGTAATGGTACTATATCAGTTACAGTAGATAATGATCCTAACTTTATGTTAAGCTCACCATTAGCATCTAGAGCTGCAACAGTATCAATTATAACACTTGCTTCATCAACAACAATTAATTCATGTTTGGTACAACAAACGATATATAATAGTACGGGATATAGCCCATAAAAAAACTAGGAATCATAAAAATATTATATTATATTATTTATAACATATGGCGACGATACAATATTATTTAAAAGAAGAAACTAATACAATTCTAGTTTCTGGTTCTAGTACCAGAGACGGAATGAATGCTCTTTTAACGTCAAGTAAAAATGCGGAAGCTGTATTTGATCCTAACTTAACGGCTAAAATTTCATCTTTAGGGATGAATACTTCATATATAGTTCAAAACCAACAAGTAGCAGATACAATAATTCCAATTGAAGAAGATCAAGAATTATGGGTATATAGAGGATATAATACAGATGGTGGGGATGGTTTAACTTATAGATATAATCCACATGCCCATAGAGGATATAAAGCATATATATTAACTGAAACAGGCTCAGGTATACCAGGTTTTCCATATAGCCCTACAGGTAGTGCTTTAACTTTTACTACATCATCAGTAGGGTACGATATTCCATCTAAATATATAGAACGTAAACTAGGTGGGTTAGGTAATAAACCAACCACTACTCCAACATCAATTAGTGGCTCATTTATTATATATGATGATACAAGAGATATCCACCCATTTATATGGACACAATATACAAATTTAGGAAACCCACCAGCAGATGGGGCAAATATTTCTATATATAAACAAAATTTAGATGCTAATTTTACAGGATTCGAGTTTAATACAGCTACCAATCCTAATGCAATGCCGTCTACCCCTAAACAAATAAGGTTTAATCAATCAAATGCGGCATCAGTAAATACAATTTGGTTTACATCTACTTTAGCAACTGGTCAAGTATTTGGCCCTTTAATTTCAGTTATAGCAGATGGTTTAATACCAGGTACTCTTAGAATACAACAAGACCCATCAGTTACAAATAATTTTATTGACTATACAATTCAATCTATTACAGCTCCTACAGGTACAAATACTTATTATACAATAGGAGTAACGGGTGCTACACCAGGTTCTGGGTTTACAGCATTTACTCAGGGGCAAGACTTACAGATGGATTTAAATAATTATCCACAAAGACAAATTAATTTATTACAACCACAAAATTTTACATTAAATTTAGGCCCACAATTAAATGACTCAGTTACATTAAGAACAGGTAGTTATTCATATACTAGTAGTCAATTTCAAACAACTGATAATAATGGTAACCCCGCTTCGGGATCAACAATGTTTGGGTTATATGCTGATTATGATCATTACGCTTCTTACAATATACAAAATACTTCACCTACTGAAGATTCTCCTGTTACATTAAATTACATAGGAGACCAAGGTTCATTAGATGCTAGATATATAACAGTAGGACCAGGAAGTGGTTCTATAATTACAGCATTAGTTGGTAGCCCAACAGCATCAGGATATCTTCCAAGTAATACTACTAGATTAAATACAGGTGAGTATACTGGAAATAGATATGAAGCTTTAATTACTAACCCATCTAGACCAGGTGTGTTACCTAATGATATATTTGCTACACGATGGAGTGATGCTTATATTTCATTCTCATCATCATTATCATCTTCTTTAGATGGTTTATATGTATTCAACCAATTACCTCAAAATGATATTCAAGTAACTGCTTCTGTATTATTAGCACCTTGGACAGGTAGTGATTCAGGTTCAAAATATGGTGTTGATGATTATGCAAGTGCAGAGTATGGTGAAGGAGAAACAGGAGAAGGACCAACATGGATGACAGCATCATTAAGAATTTATACAGGTAGTTATCCAACTAGTGTACCAAATACAACAGATGCATTTTTAACAGAATCAATATACGAAAGTGCATTTATTCATACTCAAAGTTCAGGTGTTCCATTTACAATGAGTTTTACAATACCATCAGAATCTATATCAATTAAAGATTGTTTATCTATGGCATTGTCAGTATCATCTGGATCATATAATTCTGCATCAGTAGAAAATTCATTAGTAGTAAGAAATTATAGTTTAGAATTCTTTACACCTACCCAAAGTGGACAAGGTGATGGTAGAGTACCTACACTTATAGAAAATGCATTCTCTGGAACATTAGGATTTAGCAATACAGTTGATTGCCAACCATTATTTAATAATGTTTCTCAAGAAAGAGAAAATAGAAGAATACAATTAGTAGAACAAGTACCAACAGCTTCAGGATATGGTGGTTATCAACCATTAAATTTCGAACAAATATTATCTGGTTCTGCTGAAAAATCAACAGTACCAGAATCAAATTATACTCAATTAGCTAGTATTAATAACAAATACTTAGGTAGTAGAACAACAGCAGCGGGTGTAAATACAATTAATGGCTTAGGTGGTATTGATTTATTCACTAGACCTGATGGGACAGAAAGAGGATTTGGTACCTTACCTGTGATTGATTATCAAACAGCATATTTTGCTTATTGCGATCAGGTAATAGATCCTTATCCAGTAATAAATAACGTAACACAATTTAACTTAAAATACTTAATAAACGATTCAGGTGATGCTTTACAACCTACGTTATCACCTTATACTGCATTTGATGTAGAAGGAAGTTGGGGTGAAGGTGAAAATGCTAGAGTAGGTATTAATCAAATATCAGGTTCATCACAATTTGACCAATTAAATGGAATACAACCAGTAAAATATGTAGCAAAAGAACCTGTAGCAGTATTATGGTCACAAACATCAGCTGATAGTTTTAGAACAGATATTCCATTAGCAGGAGCACCAGGTATAGTATCAACATTTACTTCTTCGTTTTTGAGTTATAACATGGTAGTTCAAGGTAGAAATACTAATGCTCAAAATCAAGGAGATAAAGTAATCCAAGAATTTAATATTTACGATCAAGCTGCAACAGCTGGTCTATATACATACTCCACATCATCTAGATATGGGTTTGTAGCTTCTGGAACTGAAAATAAAGCATCCTCATCATTTGTGTCTATTGAATCAACAGCACCAAATGGGAATGGTGGAACAGGAGCAGGGGCAAACGTAACAGCACAATATGCTAATACCGGAGAATTCTTTTTTAATAAAGATTATTTTGCTATAAATAATGCTAGTGATACTCCTCCAGGATTTGATTATTTATCAGGTAATCAACTATCAGATGTTTATGAAATTTCAACTTTAGTAGAATTTCCATCTACAATGCCTGTATATTATAGAACAGATGCTGGTGGTTGGAATGATAGTTCAGATTATAATAGAACAAATATTGGGGAAATATATGTGAAATGTCAATACACAGATACTACTGGAACCTCAAATTCATCATGGACTGATGCCCCAATGACTATGATTGAAAACCCTAAATTAAGAGGTTATTTTGGTAACAACCAAATTATAGATCTTGATTTAATTCAAACTTTAGGTTCATCAAATGCAGGATTAAAAAATAATGCAACACAATGTTGGGCAAAAATTAACCCACAAGCTATCAAAAACGCATATCAAGCACAAGGTATTACACATACTAATGCTGAGTACGCTTCATTTATATTTAATGTAAAACCACAAACAGCTAATTTCCCACTTAGAGCTCAAAGAAGATATAGATTTGTAGCTTATCAATATTACAAACCAGAAAACGTAGATGCAGATAAAAACTATTGGAATCCAGTAGTTAAACCACAATATTTAGGTAGTGGTACATTACCAGCTGCTGCTTCTCAAGGACCATATTTAACTGCTAGAGTTGAAAGTGAACAAGGAGTTTCTAGTAATGTAGATGGTGCTTTAAATACTCCATATTGGGGATTCTCATCATCAGCAGGTAGTGATGTATTAGATACTTTAGCTTTAATATCACCAAATGGTAATGTAAATTATGGTGGAGATTTTTATCAACAATATTTACCATATACAGCATCAACTAATGCTCAATTTCCAGGAGGTATAGAACCAACTGATACAACTATCCCAGCGTATAATATACCTTGGACAGTAGAAGTAGGAGATCAAATAAAATTCCAAAATACAGAATTACAGGTATATAATATTTTAGAAATTACTCCACCAGAAAATACGGCAGATAATAGATTAGTATTAAAATTAGATAGAGAAGTACCAGCTTCTATTCAGAAAGATTTCTTTATACTTAGAAGATTTAGATACTCACCTAATACAGTAATATTAAACAGTTTATTCCCTTATGGTGGATTAAAAGTTGATCAAGTAGAAAAAGACGAAACTACTACAGATGCAATAACACAATTTTATGATCAAAATGGAAGCCCTGTAGCAAATGGTGATACTGTGTATACACAATCTATGTCATCAACTAGTTCAGTTAATCCAACTTTTGAATATGTTGAAAGACCTCTATCTAAAAAAGATAATACACCATCGGGTATATTATTCCCAGAGTTTCCAACAGCTTTAATAGAACTCGAACCAGATAAAGTAATAGCTGACCTAAGGGATAAAAAACTAATAACTTAACATATTTATAACATATATAATAAAATACACAATGGGATATTTAAATAATTCAGTAATGACAATCGACGCAATTCTTACTACTAAAGGTAGAGAGTTATTAGCGGCGAATGATGGTTCTTTTAGAATAACACAATTTGCTTTAGCAGATGATGAAATCGATTATACACTATATAATGTAAATCATCCATCTGGTTCAGCATTCTACGGTGAAGCTGTAGATGGAATGCCTTTATTAGAAGCATTTCCAGAAGAATCCCAAATAATGAAATATAAGCTAGTAACACTACCAAGAGGTACAGCTAAATTACCTATATTAAATGTAGGATACAATGCAGTAACATTACAACAAGGAGCTACTTTAGCAATTACACCACAAACATTAAATTACCTAGGTAACGATCAGGTATTTGAAACAGCAGGATATAGTTGTACTATATCAGATATTAGATTGTTAAATCAATTTGAAGCAACGGGTATTAATACAGTAGCTGCTAGTACATCTAATTTAACAGCAACCCAAACAATTGGAACTAATGTATCATCTACTATTACAGGTACTCAATTTACATTGAGAGCTACAACAGTAAATACATTATTCGGGTCTAATTCAACTCTTGTAAGTACATTGACGTTCAATGGATTAGATAGTGGAGCTAGAATTACTATTCCAATTACAATAACTAAGTCAACAACATAAAAATAAACATATGTCATTTAATAGATTAGAAGCAGATGATTTTGTAGTAAGTGCCCAGGCACAAACACAAACGTGCTGGACAAATAATTTACCTGTATTATCAAGTTTTTTTACACAATCAAATCAGGTTTCAACAGAAACAGGTAAATACTATGTAACAGTATTTGATCAAAACCCAACAGGAAGTGCAGCTGCAGCACAATTTGAAATTGCTTATGGTAATTCTACTGGTGGTGGTGCATTAGCATTTAACCAAAACGCAGCACCAGGTGTATCTCCAGCTTCAACAATCTATGGACAATACAGAACACTAGTATTAGAAGATGAAAATTCGGATTTTGTATTTGGTGGTGTAACAGGAAGTTCTATTTACGCTTTAAGTGTTGAAAGATCAGCTTATAAACAAGCATTATTCCCAGGATCTTTGAACTTAACATTAAGTAGTTCAATTGGAGCCGGTAATACAACATTAAAATTAACTGATGATTCAAATATGGTTAATGTACCAACTTATTATGGTACAATGAGAGCATATCAAGTAATTAGTGGATCAGATGGTTATTCATATAATTCAGGTTCAGGTGGATCAGGATACACTGTAAGTAGTGGATCATATGGTTTATTCTTACCAGATATTGGTACTGTATTATTAAATGGAGATGCTTTAGATTTAAACTCAGCTGAAGGATTAAATTTAGGAACTGTTACTACAAGTAATACAAATGGAAATAATCCATTAAGATTATTAGGTACTATACAATCAGGTTCTAATTTTGGATTAAATTCAGAAGAAACAATTACTTCAGATTTTGTATTTATTAGAGCAAGAAACTCAGAATTTAACTATTCAGAAAACCCATCATATATTTCAGGATCAACAGGTGAGGTAATTTATGATTACTTTATAAATAACCCACAAACATATATTACAACAGTGGGAATGTATAATGACAGTAATGAATTATTAGCTGTAGCTAAATTATCAAAACCTCTAAATAAGGACTTTACAAAAGAAGCACTTATTAGAGTTAAATTAGATTTCTAAGAATGGATGGCGGCATACAAAACACTAAATTCACAGGATATAATAATATCCCCACTAGAAGTAAGTAAAGGATTCTCTTTTGAAGGGGGTGCTTTAACTGCGTCTAATGTAGCTATAGATAGATTTATAGGTAATAAGTTTGCCCTTCAAGATTCTACAGGTTATATAACAAAATATTCACAATCAGCTATATATTTTCAAACACAACAATTATATTACTCTAATTTTATATCTAGTAGTAATGGTAATGTTCAAAAAGCAAATATAGTAAAAATAAACCCTGATGGAACAACTACAGGTAAAATAGCATCAAATGCTTTTGAAAATTTTATTCCAACAGATTTATTACCACAACGTTTTTGGCTTACAAGTTCATATTCAGCTGCTTCATTATCTGGAGATGGGTATGGTACAGTAGAATATGGAGATGCTGTTTATGGTATTAACATATTTGAACCAAAAATTTCTACAATGTCTATTCCTAGAGCATTATATGGAGATTATATTATTCCAAAATCATTAAGAATTACAACTGATAGTGGTAGTTATTTTGATGATGGAGAAGGTAGATTACAAATGTCTACTCCAAGTTCTAGTGTTCAAGATAGTATTACAGTAGGTAATATTATTTACGAACATGGTATAGTTATATTTACAGGAGGTACAAGACAAGAAGGAACAGGATTAACTGGGTCTTATGGTGATGCTGAGTATGGAAATGGTTTTTATGGAGGTAGAACTGTTGGTAACAATGATGCTTTAAACTTCCAAGAAACAAGTAACATTACTTGCTCATTTTCATCTTCCTTTACTATTTATGAGACGCAATATAAATGTACAATTGGAGAAAGTGAATTTAATTATACACTAAACCCAACAATGATAACATCAGGTTCTAACATAGGAGCAATGCGTTCTTTTGCAACAGCATCATATTTTGATCCTTATGTTACAACAGTAGGTTTATATAATAACGACCAGGAGTTATTAGCTGTAGGAAAAATGTCACAGCCTTTACCAACATCTAAAACAACTGATACAACAATTTTAGTAAACATTGACAGACAATAAAACTTTATATATT
>OCVQ010002545.1_pt1 | contig 11856 bp, 15 predicted proteins | sample 1539061 | NCBI WGS metagenome assembly OCVQ01 (sample SAMEA3355526, study PRJEB22509) | marine metagenome | biome: marine; feature: river plume; material: water | place: USA | collected 2010-08-08 | depth 0.5 m | reverse complement strand
TCGATAAGGTCATGTCAGATTACCTAGTAAAAGAATCAACTATGGTAAATACCTCTGAAACACTCGACGCAGAAAGCGAAGAAGATGTACAACCTATCGAGGAATTAGCCACAAATGACTGAAGAACAAATTGCTGACATATGGACACTTTTTAAAGAATATCTTGACAAAAAACATGTTGAGATGGCCGCAGAACGTTATGTTGATTTACTTGCAGATTACGGAGTATCAGATCATACGCTCGAAAGCACTTTTGGAGTAGACAACAAATTAGATGATGCCATAAGGTATTATTTAGAAATAGACGAAACTGATAGTGAACAAGATGATGATTGGGATTAAATAATGGGATGGTATAGCGAAGTATCAAGAGACGTAAGTAGAATACCTGATGCAGTTGCACACTTTGAAAATGAGCTTATTGATGCTCGTGTCGAAGTTAAACTGGTAGGTAACGTTGAAAGAGCGGCCGCTAGTATGCCAGGCATTGTTGAACACCGATTTAATCAACTTCAAGAAATTGAAGCAATATTACACTATCTAAATATTGAGCTACGCAGGTTGCGTAGCTCATACTTTAAGAAATATCTTGAGAACTATCAACGAGCTCTGTCTAGCCGCGATGTAGAAAAATACGTCGACGGCGAGGCAGACGTTGTTGACTACGAAAAGATTATTAACGAGTTTGCTCTTATGCGTAACAAATGGTTAGGTGTACTCAAAGCTCTTGATCAAAAACAATGGCAAATTACTAATGTTGTAAAACTTAGAGTTGCTGGCATGGAAGATGCGAGTTTATAAATGAAAAAAATTGGCCGGTATTGGATACCACAGGACGACTTACTATTTACAAAGTACTGTATTAATAAAGAAGATACGCCATACGGTCATAATTTTCAAACAAAATATATTACTAAAATTATTAAGGAATCTGATACATCAGGTAATGTAATTGATGCTGGTGCTAACATAGGATTGTTTGCTACAGCATTTTCTCAACATTTTAATAAAGTATTTGCCTTTGAACCAGTACCAATGAATAACGAATGTTTAATATCTAATACTAAAGGATATGATAATATACAATTATTTGATTGTGCATTAGGTAGTAAACAAGAAACTGTAGAAATGATTGGTCGTTTAAATAACACTGGGACTTTTAGAATTGTAGAAGATCCTAATGGAAGAAAAGGTAATGCAGTTTATAGTAAAATATCAGTAAAGCCGTTAGACGAGTTCAACCTTGAAAATGTTTCTTGTATTAAAATAGACTGTGAAGGTTACGAAGCAGATATTTTAGAAGGTGCAGAAAAAACTATTAGTGCAACTAAACCTTTATTATGTATTGAGTTTATGCCTGTTGATAAAGGCGGAGATTTAGATACTCATACTAGAACTAACAAGTTGTTAAACAAATATGGTTATAAAAAGATATGGACAGCACATGCTGATTCTATCTACAAGGCAGTTTAAAACTTCTTTTTAGAAAATCTTTCTTTTTTAAGTTTCTTACCCCAATAGTGTAAAAAGTATTTGTTGAGTCTTGTGTAGTCAAAACCACAATGATGTTTTCTCAATGGATCATCAGCATCATAGTCATCATCAACTAAGTTTAACCATTCATATTTCTTTAATATGTCTTCTAGTACAGGCGCATCAAATCTATATGGTAATGCTCTAAGACGTTCTTTGTTAAGCCAAAATGATGTGTACTCTGATAACAATACACCAAGATCTTTATGCTTCATATTAAACGCAACAAATCCACTATCGAGCCCAGTACCATCCTTACCGGGCTTTTGTACTGCACTTACTATCTGATTACCTTTGGGTAACAGTTCGTCTAAATTAGGTTGTTTGATAACTTCAACATCACCGTCTAGCCAAATAACATAGTCGTATTTCTTTCCATCTTCTAATGCCTGTACAATACATCTACTTTTCCTATAGAATTTTTTCTCTGCCACGCTAAACAAACTTGGCTCTTTCCATTTTTCAAATATCATTGTTTTAGTGTTTATTGAAGGAATAGAAAACTCTTCATCTAAGTATATAACTTTATCACCTACTAAATATCTCCAAGAAGGTAAGGTATATCCAGAAATAGTGGAAAAGTAGCTTCTGCTTGTGCCACTGGCATAAAGTATTCTCATAAATATATTTATATACGCAGTTTAAGGGATAAACATGAAACGAGAGAAGTGGAGAAAATGTAGTCAAGCAGGACAGGATCTGTTCGCATCAGACTGCATTGGTATGGGAGGCACCTATATTGAAATAGGCGGTCATCTACCAAGAAAGCGTAGTAACACATACAACCTGGAAGTGTTACAAAACTGGAAGGGCTTTAGTATTGAGTTTGACATGCAATATAAGTCAGAATGGGATAATTGTCCGCAACGAAAAAATCCTATATACTGGGGCGATGCAATGAAGTTTAATTATAAAAACGCTCTTGAAGATTTAAACATGCCTACACATATTAATTACTTGTCAATAGATATTGAACCACCAGAGAATACATTTAGAGCATTACAAAAAGTAATTAGTGACGGAGTTTCATTTGATGTAATTACGTTTGAACATGATAGATATCAATGTGAAGAAGATTACCATACTATTGCGTGTAACTATTTAGAACCATTAGGATATAAAGTAGCAGTTAGAGATGTTTGGCATAAAGTACCAACAAGGATATTTGAAACTTGGTTTGTAAAAAAAGAACTTCCATTTGCTGAGGTAGATTACGAGACATGGTCACGCAAGAGACGATCTTAGAATTTCACTACAAAAAGGGTGAAAATAATGTAGGAGATATGTATTGTCATCCTAGTCATTACTTTGACCTTGGTAATGTTACTACTGATTGTATTTCTAAATGTACAAAGTATGACCTAAACAATAAAACTATTATTGTAGGAGGCGGCGGCCTTATTAGAAAATACTTTAACAAATATACTGCACACATACACAAACAAGATTATAAAAATTTAATAGTATGGGGTATTGGACATAACTTTAGTTGGAAAGAAAACTTTTGGTGGCCAGACTGGTTAACAAAATCTACACTATATGGTGTTAGAGATTATTTCTCTAACAGACAACACGACTACTTGCCTTGTGTTAGTTGTATGGATCCAGCATTTGACAAAACATATCAAGTAACTAAAAATACAGCGTTCTTTTTACATAGAACTGAAAGTGCTAATAACTATCCCGAAAGTGAAAGTGTTATGCATAATACTAATACAAATCTTTCTGAAGTTATACAATTTTTAGGATCTGCAAACACTGTAGTAACAGATAGTTATCATGGAGCATACTGGGGATTGTTGTTAGGCAAAGATGTTCGTGTAGTTAGTTGGACAACTAAATTTGAAAACTTTAAATATCAGCCTACACTCATAACAAGCATTGAAGACTGGAAAAATCACAAACCAGTTTTATACCCTGAAGGATATTTAGAAGAGTGTAGAACATTGAATAATAAATTTTATAACAGAGTAAAATCTTTACTAAAATAATCTAACATAATTTCTTTACATTCTTTATCGTAATAACTAGGCCATGCTTGACGTTCTGTAGTGTTTACTATTGGCAAGTTATTATCACTTTTAAAAAGTTTTTTGAAATCGTTATTTAAATTGTAAAAACGTAATACAATATCAACCTCACTTGCCCAACTGTATTGTGACGTTATGTTAATTCCATATTCTAACAAATAATATTTAAATCCTTTATCTAGTATAGACTGTTTTTTAATAAGAAGTTCTTTGTTGTGAGTCTCTTTCTCAAGATTAAGTTTATGTATACTGCCTAACTTTGCTATGTATCTTGGTGTAAGTTTACGTTCGTATTCAAACCAACTAACCATCCAATCATATGGATTGCGTACTACACAAAATGTTTTGCCAACATTAACAAAATGTTCCTTAGTCTGACTAACATTCCAATGTACTGATTTTTTAGGATATACGCATTTGGTATTTTTCAATAACCAATCTTGTATACTAGAGCCGCCTGTCTTTGGAATATGAATAAAGGTCAAGTTATGCTCAGGAATATGTATAGCCATACTGCTATTTAATTAAATATACTTATGAACGTTGTATTAGTAACAGGTGGCTTTGATCCACTACACTCAGGGCATCTAGCCTATTTCAAAGAAGCAAAGAAGCTCGGCGACAAACTTATTGTTGGCGTGAATAGTGATGATTGGCTTACACGTAAGAAAGGCAGACCATTTATGTGCTTTGAAGAACGTGCTTCAATTATTAGAGAAATGGAAATTGTAGATAAAGTAATTGGATTTGACGACAGCGACGATAGTGCTTGTCATGCAATTTTTCATACGCTAAGTACACATGGAGACATCAAAGTAATCTTTGCTAACGGTGGAGATAGAACTAACACAACAACACCGGAGTATGCTACATATGGTGATATGCCTAATGTAGAATTTGCATTTGGCGTAGGCGGCGAAGATAAAAAGAATTCAAGTAGCTGGATACTAGACGAGTGGAAAGCACCAAAGACTGAGCGTACATGGGGGTACTACAGAGTGATACACGAATATGATGAACATACTAAAGTAAAAGAATTAGCAGTACCACCAGGCAGTAAGCTATCAATGCAACGACATAAAGAACGTTCAGAACATTGGTTTGTTGCAGAAGGAACAGCAACAGTATATACTATTAACACACATAGTACTGATGTAGAAACATTAGGTACATACAATCAACACGAGTCGTTGCACATACCTGTAGGAACTTGGCATCAACTTGCTAACGAACACGATACAAATTTAAAATTAGTAGAAATACAATACGGAACAAATTGTATTGAAGAAGACATTGAAAGAAAAGACACATGAAAGTATTTGTAGGGTATGACACTAGAGAGGACATTGCTTATCAAGTTTGTAAGCATAGTATATTAGCTAGACAACCTGATGCTGATGTGCGCCCTTTAAAACAACAAGAATTAAGAGATGCAGGCTGGTATAATAGACCTATAGATAAACTAGCAAGCACTGAGTTTACTTTTACACGTTTCCTTATACCTGAGTTATGTAACTTCAAAGGTTGGGCAGTGTTTATGGATTGTGATATGATCCTTACAACTGACATTAAAAAATTGTTTGATCAAGCAGACGACAAGTATGCTGTTATGTGTGTACAACATGATTATAAAGTTAAAGAACAGTTTAAGATGGACGGACAAAAACAAACTATCTATCCACGTAAGAACTGGTCAAGTGTAATGTTGTTTAATTGCGAACATCCTAGTAACAAAGCTCTTACTCAAGAATTAGTTAATGAACCAGAAATTAACGGTGCATACTTACATCGCTTTAGTTGGCTTGATGATAGCGAAGTAGGCGAACTAGATCATACATGGAACTACTTAGTAGGTGTGTATGATGATATTGAAAAACCAAATCTAATACACTATACAGAAGGTGGTCCTTGGTTTGAAAACTATCGTAATTGTGAATATAACGAATTGTGGAAACAAGAACTATATGATATGTTTAAGTAAAAATCTTACTGACGAATATGTTAACATGTTTGCTAAAGGTGCAAACTTACCTATCTTTAATTACGATCATTTTCCTAATAACGAACCTATACTAATACGTAGCATGGGCAAACGTAAGTTAATACATAAATGTTGGGAAAACAAACAACAATTTTATTATATGGACAGTGGTTATGTAGGCAATTACAGAAGTCGTATTAATCCAAATGGATGGAAGTTATTTCATCGAATTGTAAAAGACGATGTACAGCATAATGAAATTATTGATAGACCAGATGATAGATGGAAACAATTACAACAAATACTACATAAACGTAAACAGGGCAAACATATTTTGTTAGTTACGCCTAGTGAGAAGCCATGTAAGTTTTACGGTATTGATAGAGAACAATGGATTAAAGAAACTGTAGCTGAAATTAGTAAGCATACTGATCGCACAGTTATTGTAAGAGATAAACAATCTAGACCAACAAGAATTAACAACACAATCTTTCATGACCTTGACGACTGTCATGCAATGGTAACTTATCAAAGTATTGCGGCTGTAGAAAGTGTAATGTATGGCGTGCCTGCATTTACACTAGCACCAACTGCCGCAGATCCTGTTGCAAACAAAGACCTTAGTAATATAGAAAATCCTAGTTGGAGTGATACAGATACTATATACAAGTGGGCATGTCATTTAGCATATGGTCAATTTCATGTTAACGAATTAAAAAATGGTGAAGCTTATAGGATGTTAAAAAATGAAATCAGTTAGAGTTTACTACGCAGGTATTCCAGTAAAGAACACAAAACCTGAAAAGAGAGATATGTTAACATTCTTTCATGAAGGTGTTCCTGACAACCAAAGTACACTCGTTGAAGGTATGAATTATCAACCAACTGACCTTGCTGTTATGCAGGGTTGGGTGCATCAAAATAGTGGACGTACACCGCATCTAATGTTTAGAAGAAAGATAATTAACGAACAACGCAAACATGGTAAACATACACTTGCTATTGACAGTAATTTATTTCTGTATAGAGATACAAATAATCCATTAAAATATTTCCGTTTTAGTTTAGACGATGTGTTTCCTACTACAGGAAACTATTTTACAGACAATGTTGATCAACGCCGGTGGGAACAAATTAAACGAGACTATGATATGGATCTTCAACCTTGGCGTACAGCAGGCAACCATATATTAATCTGTTTACAGCGTAACGGTGGTTGGAGTATGGGAGACACTAATGTTATACAATGGTGTAATCATACAATTAAAAGATTGCGAAAATATACAGACAGACCAATTTTAGTTAGAGCTCATCCTGGAGATAGATCAGCAATAACTTATATGAATAAATTAATGGCAGGAGTATTAGTAAGCCAAAACAAAAGCATTACAACAGATTTAATTAACTGCTGGGCAACTGTAACATTTAATAGTAGTCCCGGAACAGTTAGTGCTATTGAAGGCGTTCCTGTATTTGTAACAGATCCTACCCCAGAAACAAGTCAAGCGTGTGAAGTTGCAAATTATGATTTAAAGAATATTGAAAACCCTAAAATGCCTGACAGGCGGATTTGGATAGAGAAACTTGCTATGTGCCACTTTAATTACAGTGACTTGCGTTCAGGCAAAGCATGGAGCATTATAAAGGATTACTTATGAAAACGCTAAGTGTAGTGACAACATTTAATGATAGAGGCCTGCGAAAATACGGGCAACGTATGATAAACAGTTTTGCAAAAAATTGGCCTAAGGAAGTAAAGCTATATGTGTATGCTGAAGATTGCGCACCTACTGTTCCTGCTGAAAATATAATTGTACTAGATATGAATACAACATGCCCAGACTTAGTTGCGTTCAAAGACAAGTGGGGCAATGTACCTAAAGCAAACGGTGACGTATCTAAAGATCCAGTGCGTAGCAGAAGACGTGATGCAGGTAAAGGATTCAAATGGGACGCTGTAAGATTTTCTCATAAGGTATACAGCATATTCCATTGTGCAGAAATATGTGGGACTGATTGGTTAACATGGATGGATGCAGATATGTACTGTCATAGTCCAATAACATTAGAAACAATTTTAAAACTGCATCCAGACAATGCAGACTTGTGCTATGTTGGTAGAGAACGTAAGTGGCCAGAGTGCGGATTATACAGCACTAACCTTACAACAAAAATGGGCAAAAGATTTCTCAAAGAATTCCAACGTGTATATGACGATGCTGAAAACGGTATATTCCAAATGGACGAATGGCATGATAGTTTTGTGTTTGAAGTAGTACGCAAGCCAATGAAACTACAAAACCATAACTGGGGTGCCGGACTTGTTAGAGGAGAAGGACATCCGCTGATAAACAGTGTATGGGGCGGATATTTAGATCATCTCAAAGGCGGCCGCAAAGATGATGGTAAGAGTAAAAGAACAGATTTATTAAAACCAAGAACAGAAGAGTACTGGAAAACAATATGAAAAACTGGCAACCTTTAACACCTTACAGTCAAGGCGAATATGTAGACTATCAAGAAAACGTTTGGCGAGCAAAAACATCACACATCAGTGGAACAGAATTTATTAAATCAAGATGGGGCAAAATAAAAGTTGACCGATCTACAGGAGAAACAGCAATGAGCAACGGCAAATATGCGGCAATAACTAGTATGAATAATACATACTATAATAAAACAGGACGACCATTTCTAAAAAGTTTTAGCAAGCACTTTGGATTTATATGTAACATACATGTATACAATGAAGGACTATTCCAACCTAAAGCAAAGAACATGGTTGAAATGGGCTGGGACTTAGGACCTGAATTTATTAAGTTTCAAAATCGTTGGAAGAATGAAAAAGTAAAAACATTTGCTAAAAAAGGATTTAGTATTATACACGCAATGGAGAATCTTGATTGCAAACGTTTAATATGGTTTGATGCTGATACATTGTTTACTGATGATTTTAATGATCAGTTATTAGATATGATTGCTCCAAACAATGTTCTTAGTACACACTTCTCAGTATGGCACGAAGCTAATGGTAGAGAGTATCATAGTTGTGAAACAGGATTCTTTATACTAAACAAAGAACATCCAGGCTTTAAAGACTTCTGTGACACATACAAACGTATATACACAAACGATGAAAAAGATGATATTAGAAGATTCTATGATGGCGAAGTATACGGCAAAACTGTTGACTTGATGGCCGCTAAAGGACATACTATGTTAAATTTAAATCCTGGCAAACACAAAACGCCATTTAGTAGAAGTGTAATTGGACCTTACATACAGCACTTCAAAGCGGGACTAAAGGAACGAATAAACCTTGACGGAGTAAATGCGAAGTTAGAAGAGGAAGATGAAGTTTAGTCTTTGGACCGATTATGGCGCACAAAATAGTAAACCAGTTTTTGATGCCTTTGCTCACAGTATTGTGGCTAGCGGTCATGATGTTGTTTGGAATACTATTGATAGTGACGTTGATGTTATTTGGAGTGTTCTTTGGAATGGGCGAATGGCTTCAAACAAAAACATCTGGGACAGAAATCAAGCAAACAAAAAGCCAACGGTGGTACTCGAAGTCGGCGGCATCAAACGTGGAACAACTTGGAAAGTAGGATTAAATGGAATCAATCGTAATGCTTACTTTAATGAGTCTGGTAATGACAATAGTCGTGCTAGTCTACTTGGACTTACTTTAACACCTTGGACTGATAAAGGTGAATACATACTAGTATGCGGACAGCATAATAAAAGTTTGCAATGGCAAAACATGCCTCCGTTAGACAACTGGCTAGAGCGTACTATTGCAACTATACGCAAACATACTGATCGACCTATATTACTTAGACCACATCCACGATGCCCAGCAGGCAGAGGTATTGAAAAAAGATACAAAAATGTATATAGGCAAGATCCTATAAAGCTAACATTTACATATGATGATTTTGACATGGGTTTTAACAACGTATACGCTACTGTAAGCTATTCTAGCAATCCGGGTATACATAGTATCATAAAAGGTATTCCAGCGTTTGTAGGGCCCTTATCGCTTGCGTATGACGTTGGTAATGACATAGACTTCCTACACGATATTGAAAATCCTTTAACACCAGATAGAACACAATGGCTGAATGACTACGCACACACCGAACATACACTTGAAGAAATATCTCAAGGAATACCACTAAAGTACTTGACATCTAAGATAAAATAAGTTATAATACGTGTATGGATCATGAAATACACACTGTTGAAGACCTCCTCGAGAGTTTAGCTAGTTTAAAACCTTTATCCTTTGACTTTAAGATAGAACGCAATGACGCAACTATTATGTTTAGTATTGCGCGGCAGATATCTAAAGGAGTAGCGTTAACAGACAAACAACTAGACTTAGTTCAACAGAAATTAGAAACGTACAAACATCAATTTATAGAACATAATATAGATTACGATTTTGCAATTAAAAATCTACGCATGCCATTGCGTGAGATTGATAGAAGCAAATATATTAAAATAGTTACTGTAGATAATCCAAACATAGGCAACGATGCTCTGTGGATTAAAGTACGCTTTCCTTTTTCTAAAAAACTTATTGTGGCACTTGATAAGATACACTTTCAGCCCGGCGAGTACGTTCATGATAAAGGCTCACATGAGCATTATTTTTTATTAACTGAACGTAACACAATGCAACTTCTAGAACATTTTGGCAATAAACAATTTGAAATAGATGAAGCATTGCTTGACTGGAATAGAAAGCTACAAGAAATGAAACAAAATAAAAAGGAATATATACCTGGAATATATAATTTTAAATTAAAAAATTTAAATGATCGTGCAGTGAAGTATATGCTGTCTAGCTTAGGTGAACCTAACATTGACAATCTTTCGTTATATAAAGACAGAAGTGCATCACTAGGCATAGAACACATTGATCCAAACAAACTTGACGAAAGCATTAATATGCTTTCAACACTATCACAACGCTTAGTTCGAAGAACTACATCACATGTATTTGTAAACAAAACAAAATACAATTTTAATAATATTGCTGAATCATTATTAGAATTAGATAGATTTCCATTACTTGTAATGTTGCCTGCAAATTCAAATGACGATCCATTAGATTCATTACAATTAGTACACAACTCATTAAAAGGATTTATTGAACCGCATGAATGTAGTGTGTTGTTTAGATTAGACTCTCATGTTAATCCTGAATTTAATAGTTATATTAAAAAAGAAAAATTGAATACAACACTTGACAAATCATTGAAAGTAGTGTATATTAATAACAATAAGATACCAAAGCCGTTACTAAGAGTACAATGGAGGCCTTTAACTGTGCTAATGATGGACAGTGTGAGACCATCTACAGTTGTTAGCACATACATTGAGCAGGCGAACTTAGTAATACACTTTGATGAAACTATGTCTCAAGTAATGAGATTTGATAAAAACGGGATACAAGAACTATAATATGGCATCATGTAAACTAATAATTGAAGATGAAGTAAACATCAAACTAGAAGGACTAGAAGTTGACGTACGAAGGAAGCTCGCGAACGCTCTCAAGTTTGAAGTGCCTTACGCAAAATACATGCCACAATATAAACTTGGTCGCTGGGATGGAAAGGTTGCTTTTTTTGGTATTGGCGGTACTGGCTATGTCAATCATCTTGACACTGTTAGTCAAGTGTTACAAAAGAATAATGTACAAATAGTAGACATTGAAGATAGACGTCATCCAATTAAATTAGAGTTTACACCAGTGACAGAACGTTATTGGGCAGACCAGGGTATTGTATGGCCCGAAGGACATCCTGTAGAAGGTACAGAAATTATCCTACGTGACTATCAAGTAGAAGCAATTAATAACTTCTTAGAGAATCCACAAAGTTTACAACAAATTGCCACAGGCGCCGGCAAGACCATCACTACAGCAACACTTAGTCACATAACAGAACCATATGGGCGTAGCCTGGTTATTGTGCCTAACAAATCACTAGTCGAGCAAACCGAAGAAGATTATATCAACTGTGGACTTGACGTAGGTGTATACTTTGGTGATAGGAAGCAACTAGGCAAGACTCATACAATCTGTACTTGGCAAAGTCTAAATATTTTAGAAAAGAAATATAAAGACGGCAGTGCAGTATTGAGTCTTGCAGAGTTCTTGGAAGGTGTAAGCACCATTATTGTTGATGAGGTGCACCAAGCAAAAGCAGAAGTACTAAAGAACTTACTTACACGTAACTTACGTAATGCTCCAATTCGTTGGGGACTTACTGGTACTGTTCCTAAAGAGAAGTTTGA
>OCVQ010002539.1_pt1 | contig 11892 bp, 12 predicted proteins | sample 1539061 | NCBI WGS metagenome assembly OCVQ01 (sample SAMEA3355526, study PRJEB22509) | marine metagenome | biome: marine; feature: river plume; material: water | place: USA | collected 2010-08-08 | depth 0.5 m | reverse complement strand
TTTGCCTTCTTTTATCATTTTGACTTTTGCTTCAACTAGTGAGCGTTTGTCATCATGAAACTCGTTAAGCTCTTTCGTAAGTTGCTCCATAACAAATCCCTCTAATTGAGACATGTTAGTTTCTTGCAACTTGCGGTCTTCGCGAAGTTCATTAATTTCTTTGCGAAGTGTATCCATCACAAATGAATCAAGCATTTTTGAATGCTCTTTCATGTGCTTGCGATATGATACACGATCTTCTGCAACTTTGGCTTTGTCTTCTTTGAACTCTTCGAGCTCTTTAGAAATAACATCACCAATCATTGTATCCATAGCTTCAACAATCTGCGACTTGTCATTTTCATAACGAGTTGCAAATTCTTCTCTAAGTTCAGCTGTGATTGTCTCACGAGCTTCCGTTAGTTGGGTTTCCCAAGCTTCAGATAATGAAGATCTGACCTCTTCGGAGAGCGTGTTTGAGTTTAATAGTTCATCCATTGCATGAGCCATATTAATCTCTCCTATACTTCAGGTTTTTAATAAAGTTTGTTACCTCTTCCTGGAGATAACGTTGTGCGCCTTTATCATGTCTAGTTGCCTCAGCGACATCCATTAATACGTTTCCCCGATTATGATTCATAATTCTTTCATAAATTGGATCGGGATAAGCACTTGGAGCACTTGGATTTGCAACAATATCAACTGTAATGATTTCAAAATCTTTTACTATGCCTTTATCGTCAACGTTGCCACTGCCTCGGCTAGACACGCCTAAATTACATCCACTCTCTATAAGGGTTTTACAAATATTTCCCATTGGAGTAGGTAATAATTTCAGCTTACCAATACCATTTGCACCATCAGTATCCATTTCTGTGATAATGTGTGATACACGATCTAAATTAATATTAAGATCATCTGGATGATCGGCTTCGCCTAATACACTGTATCCACCTTTAATTTTTTCATTGATTGCTTTAACAGCATTATGAATTTCTTCTTTGGTGTAGATACGATTGTTTTGGTTGCGTACATCGCCTTCAATAAAGATACCTTTCATATACAAGCTCTTGCCACCGTTAGCTTCTTCGATGCTTTCGGTAACAATGTTTGCTTGATTAAATGTTAAGTGTTCTTTTAGCGAAATACTCATGTTACTTCATTCCTCTAATTGGACTGTCGCTTTTGTTATCTTCACGCTTTGCACTTGGCGCTGCGCTTAGTTTACCAGCTTCTTGAGGACCAGTTACGCCCATATCTTTTACAGCAGGGGCACTAGCTTTAGGGCCGTCTTTTGTATCAGTTGGGTGTGGTTTAGCATGTGCATTTCCAGCGCCTTTGGCTACTGGGCTTGCTTTGTCACTGTTATCACTGTGTGAAACACTAACTGCTGAAAGTGTGGCGCCTTCTTCCATTGGCTCTACAGATTCTTCCATTTCTGGTTCGTCCATATCGTCAGCTGGCTCGTCGTCCATCATATCAGCAAATGCTGCACGTAGTTCTGCAATTGCATCTTCTACGTTGTCCATGGCTTCTTCTGCATCGCCGGCTTCGTCTTCGTCGCCTTCTTCTGCTTCTGGTTCCATGTCCATAGCTAGATCCATTTCTGGAGCAGCATCGTCCATGTCCTCATCGTCCATGATTTCTTCTTGATCAATTTCTTCTTCTGCTGTTTCGATATCGCTAAGGAAATCTTCTTCGTCATCAGAAACATTAATTGCTTCTTCGACTTCGTCCTCATCACTATCATCGTCAGCTTCATCAAGATCGATAGTTTCGTCTAGATCCTCTTCAGAAATCTCGTCTTCTACTACCTCATCGTCTTCGGTGATACTTGACCAATGGTTTTTGGCTTTCTCAACAAATACGTTGTGTAGGAGATCAGCAGCTTTGTCTTGCTCATCGTTAACGAGATACTCGAGAACCTTTACTAAAGATTCCTTATGTTCGCTCATATCATTCTCCTTAAAAAATTACAGGCTTACCAAGATGGTTTACATCTATATTTAACACACCAAGACGTTTTGCTTTAGAAACACCCTAAAAAATGGGTATTTTATGAATAAGTTCATAAGATAAGTAAAAACAGTGTGAAAAATGTATTAGCCTGCGGGTTTTGCGTATACTTTTTTAATTTTTTCTAACCGAGTTGCATGTTCAATATTATGCACTTCACGTTGTTTTCTTAGACGATTTATGTGCTTTAGTGTAAGCCTACCTTTGCGGACATCGTCTATTTGTCTATTATTATAATTGTCTTCTTCCGCATCATAATACTCGTTTAATATTTCTGTACTACGCATTTTCATCACCCCCGGTTGCTTCCGCTCCACTAATTGGACTAGCACCCTCATCATCAGCTGATGCAGTGTCAACATCAATGTCAACATCTCCACCATCTGGAATATCAAATCCTCTTACACCAACGTTGCCTAATCCAGGCATATCATCGCCTTCCGGAGATACACCGCTGGTATTTTCTTCTTCCCACATACGTTCATTTTTAAGTATTTCTGCTTCGGTCATACCCAAGTATTTCTCCATCATAAAGCGTCTGCTCATATATGGAACACCTTCGAGGCCACTAAACACACTTGCTCTTGCGGCGTGGATTTCAATTTCTTTGTATTGACTAAAGCTCTGTGGTTCTACAAATTTAAGATCAAACAAGCTAGCATCAATGCTAAGACCTTTGTTTTTCATAAACAGTTTAAATTCTTTGTCCATAGTAGGAGCAATAGTATTTTGTAATCTCATACAGTATTGGTTAAATCTATACTCTTGAATAAATGCAGTACCTACTCTTCCATCAACATGTGTTGCAGTACCATCATCTGGACCTGTTGGCAAATAACTGCTAGGAACACGTAATGCTCTTAGCATTTTGTTTGTAAAGTAACGTAAGTCATCAATTTGACCTAGGTTCTCACCGCCTGGCAATACTTCAACTTTACTACCTCTGCCTTCAGCAGTTTGTGCAAAAAAGTAGTCTTCCATAATGCTCAATGGATTATATGCAGCATCCATAATAGTTGTGCCGCCGCCTGTTTTGTTAGGAATACGCTTTTGGTGTATTTCGTTTTTAACACGCTCAACAAAACCCATAGCTTTGTTGGGAGGCATATTACCCACGTCAACATAAAATACTCTACGTTCCGGAGCACGTTGTACTCGATAGATAATAATACTATCTTCTAGTAGTTCTTTTTGTTTGTATGTTTTAAAGATTGGATCAAGTATACTAGAACCAAAAGGCCAATTGTTGTCCATGCCTTCAGTGAGACCCATGTGGACGACATGTGTTGCATCCACATTATATTCTTGTATAGTTCCTAGACTATTACTGTAGTCTGCACTATTATTAGCACCATATGCTCCGCGATCCAGTGTTTGTCCACGCATCATGCTGTTAACTGTGCCATATGTTTGTGAATGTTGTACTGGTTCACTTACAGTTTTTTCTTGCATATTAAGGTTAAGATTTTTCATTATGTACTGTTCTGGAAGTTTACCTTTAGCTTCGTTAACAATACTTTTAGTAACATCTACAGGATTTACATAGTATAATTCCCATGTTTCTGGATCTCTGATAAAAAATTGATCTCCGTACTTAACAGTATTACGGAACATTCTAAAAATACGTTTGTCCCAGTTTTGTAGGTTACACCACTGTTGCAGTGTTTGCTCAAGAATTCTGCTTTCGCTTTCTGTAGCAGTTTCCTTGAATTCAATTTTAAAAGGAACATTAGTTGTTTCGTCTATTTGTGTGCTAAACTCACTGATAATATCAAGGGCAGCATTGATTTCACTGTCCATGTCCATTTGATCATATTGTGCATAACGCTCAACTCTATTTGGTTGCCCGCTGTATACTTCAGGTAGCCAGCTTTGAAAACGACTAGAACTACTAGGTTTCATTCCTTGGCTTTGCTCACTGCCGTATACTGTAAAGTGTTTTTTCCAGCTCATTTGAATCTCTTTTGTTTCATTATACTAATATTTATGCGTTTTGTCAACTGTTAGTTTGCGTTTAGCAAACCGGTCAGCTCTTTAAGAAGTCTCATAATCTCCGACATGCTTGCTCCTTCATCTCTGTCAGGTGTATTGAGATCATCACGTTTAGCAAGCTCTTCTTTAATAGCGTCCAGAGCTGCCTGACCCTCGGGGCTCATCACACCACCCATGTTCAGATTCGCATATGATTCTATTCCTGATATTAAAGCATTGGCATTAGTAGGTGATGCCAGCAGTGATGCAAGTTTATCCTGACCAGCAACGCCTGCAACTTGTGAAGCAATCAACATCGCATCCATGGCCATGAATAAATCATTTGACTCTTCTATACCTAACAGTCTCATCATCGGACGTATAGCTGTTTGTCCAAATGCTGTACCAGCAGCTTTAATTAACTTATTAAATTCACTGTTAGGTTCAGATAGCTTACTACTGAATCCCTCGGCCATACCGCCAATGGCTTCGCCTAGATTTGCTATCCCATCAGTTCCTGTCATTGATTGAATAAATGTACCTGTCGCAGCTTTTATAGAGGCTGCAACTTCATCCATAGTACTAGCGAGACCTCGAATACCTTTGTTTTTTTCTGCATCTCCTACCATTTCCTCTGCTGCCTTTTGATATGCTTTAGTAACATCGTCGATTGCTTGAGTTCTAGTTTCAATAGCTAGTAGTGCTTCTGCAGACGAATCTCCAAAAACTGCCATTACTCTTGCTTGTTGTCCGTTTAGTATACTAGTGTTCTTAAGATTTGTCACTAGTGCTTGACTTTGTATAGCAAAATCTTCTGTGCTTATTGAGGCATCACCAAGACTATTAGTTGCAAAGTCAATTAAATCCTGTGCACCATCTCCTAAAAAAGCGATGAGTTTAGGAGCAAATGCTCTAGGATCCATGCCAGTCGCTATCCCTGATAGTATAGCATCACTTAGCTCTTTACCCTGAGGACCTAGTGTACTTAGAGACTCTGCTAGTTTTGCGAATTGTTGTTGGGTAGCCATGGTTTGCTCTGACAGATAACTTTGTGCTACTGCACCCCTGCGAGCTTCCAAACCTGCTTTTCTTCGTTCTTGTACGTCTTGCCCTGTAATAGCTGCCATTGCTTCGTTAATTCTTAGACTTTCGACCATCTGATCAGTAAACTCACCAGTTTTAAGGTTTCTCAGCCCTTCAGTGCCGACTGTTTGACGTCTAATTTCTAATTCATCTGCTAATACCATAGCCATTTCGTCAGACTTCATTCCAAAGAATCCAAACTGCCTGGTGCCGTCACGCACAGCATTTCCTAAATCTAAAAATCGTTGCATGCCTTGACTTGTGGTGTCTCCTAGTCCTGCCAGCATTGCGCCGTTAGTGCCGACTATTTTACCAAATTGATCAAGTGTAAGTCCTAGACTACCTGCTTGTGCTTGTACTTCAATTAACCTGTCGCCAAAGTTAACACCAGTTCTAGCAACTTTATTCATTACTTCGCCTAGTTCTTCAGCGTATCCGAATGCCATGCCAAATTGAAGGCCAAAGTTTGCCATGCCCATAGCATCAAAAATACGTTTACTGAAAGCACCAGCTTTAGTTTCGTCACCTAATCTCGATATTCCAGCAACCGCTTCGGACGCTCCTCCGATATTCATTCGAGAAGTCATTTTACTCAACAAACTTTTTTGTGCAGCATTACCTTGTTCTATACTTCTAGACAAATTATTAACTGCTCGTTGGGTAGAATCGCTGCCTGTTTTAACACCACCTAACGCATCACGTATACTTTTAGATACGTCTAATATATCTCGCTGAGTGCCTTCCATAGCAAAATCGGGTACTTCTATTGGTACAGGTCTACCTCCTATTGGTATTGAAATTATTGCCATTAACTGCTCACTTAACTATGATAAATACTTTTATATACTGTTATTTATAGGCGAAAACATGTCAGATAATCCATTAGCAAATTTCTATCGAAATAAAGAAATATACGTGAAATTACCCACACAAGGTAAATGGTATACCACGCCTCCAAAGCTAACACAAGAGGGTGAGATCGGCGTATACCCAATGACATTACAAGATGAAATACGTATGAATATACCTGACAGCTTGTACAACGGTGAGAGTTTATTTGAACTGTTTCAAAGTATTTGTCCAGACATTGCAGATCCTTACGAAATAGCTATGCCAGATGTAGATGTACTTTTACTAGCAAGTAGAGCTGCAACTTACGATAAAAAAATGTCAGTAGAAACACAGTGTACACACTGCGAAACACCAAACAGTTACGAAATTAATCTAGCGCAAGTATTAAGCAATGTTACATTTAACACAGATAAAAAAGAGATAGAACTACAAGAATTAGTCATCTCTATCAAACCCAACACATTAAAAAGTATATCAGCAAATACACTAAAGACTGTTGAAACAGCCAGAATGTTACAAGAAATACAAAATCAAGATAGTACGTTAACTGACGATTTGAAAAAAAGATATGGTGATAGTATACAAATAGCTGCCGCTGCACAATTAGCAATACTAGCTGATGCGATTGAATACATAAAATTACCAGATGATACAAAAGTTGTAGACATGGAACATATTATACAATGGCTATCTAACAGTAACAAACAAGTTGTCGATACACTACAAAAAATATGCGGAGAAGCCAATCAAAACGGAATCTCTAACGAATTTGATTTTGTATGCAACAACGAAGAATGTTTACAAAGTTTCAAAGGCAGAGTCGAGTTTAATCCAGCTTTTTTTTTCGGCAACAGATTACTAGAGCAGTAACTCCTGAAAAAATAAATCAGTTAGTTGAAAGTTATGATCAAGAACGCAAAAAGATACGCAAAGTAGCTAATCAAATAGCACTTTATTCGAATGGAAGTTATACAGTTCAAGACTTGCATAATATGACAATGGAACAAGTTACAGAGATTCGAGAATGTATGCAAGAGAAAGTTGAATTAGAAAAACAAGCAAGAGAACAATCTAAAGGAACTAATCGTAAAACTTTTTAATGTTTCTTCGAAGAGCTAAAGCTCATCGTCATACTCATTTCATTTCGTATGATATTTCTTTCTTAGATATAATTTTTATTATGATTAGTTATTACCCTGTTTTCAGTCGCACTTAGCTTGTTAAAGCCAAGTACAAAAAAAAAGCTAAAGGTCATTACCCCGCTCCAGATCGCTCCGTTATAGTGAAACCTATTGCTAGGCAGAGGCGGTCTTGCGCTACCCCTTTACTCACTGCTTAAGACGCAGAAACTCCAAATGCTATAACGTCAACATTATTGGATATCCGTGGGTTACAATGGCACAGTAGAGCCCACTCTTTTGGTTTGTGTCCCTCAGCAAGTTCCGTTGTCTAACAAATTTAATTGCGACTTCTCAATGCTTTTTGTAAAGAGGGTATGTTATGACTGGTGTCTGTTTAGAGATTCTACAAGTGCCTTAGATCCGCCGACGCGGACATTTATTATGCCGTTGTAATATTCATCTGTTTCTAAAACTTTACGATCAAATTGTTCCCTGGCTTCTAGGTAACTCATTTCGCCTCTGCCTGTGCAGAAGTAAAGTATTTCTCTTGTAAAGTTTTCTGTGCCTAAGTTTTCAACATCTGCGTTTAACTTGTCACTGCTTCCCCAGTAGGTCTTCCAGTCACTTTCTTTAGTTGAACGCCTTTTGTTTTTTCTGCCTTTGAGTGGTTTTTTAGTTACTTTAAATTGTGCCAGTTTTTTGCCAATGTACTTTTTGCCGTTCGTGGTATTGGTTATGAGGTATACGAATCCTACGTATTCCTCTGATATCTGTTCAACGAGTTTTCCTTGATAAGTCCATTGCATGTGTTTATATAGTAATTAGTATATATGCCTTGTACCATCAATGTCAACCTAAATGTACTTCTTTTTTAAGATTTCCCAGGTTTGTTTATAACCTCTGTCAATCTGATGAAAATGTGTGCTTGCTTGTGCAGCAGAGTGATCGTTTCCGCCAGGAAAGCAATTGTCTCCAAAGAAGATAGTTCTTGAGTCTTTGAAGTCGTCGAGTACTTGTCCTTTATCACAGCCTATAGGAAAAATATCTAAACTAGTTTCTCCGGCAACTTGTGCAACAACATCATCAAACTGTTCATTGAATGCAAGTGCTACTATTTCTCTAGCATGATTGTGTTCTTCCCATTCTACATATTGAGCACGTTGTTGCCAATCAGCATTGCGCCCGCAAATACTAAAGTTGGCAGTGCCTATTCTTTGTTCAATATGGTTACCAGTTTTTTCTGAATACTCGATTCTGTCAAGCTGGTCTTCTAAAAATTTATATTGCTCTTTTGATAGACTCCATGTGTTTCTACGTTGTTCTTGTGCACCAACAAACATGTGATTACCGCTACAATGATACACCCTACTAAATGTATTAGTGAGTGTTAAACCAATCTGTTCTAGTGTTTTAGGTCTATCGCTGCCTGTTACAATTATACAGTGATGATTGCAAATAAAATCCAACATAAACTTTTCAAATTCGGGATCGATAGGTTTACGTGCATCTGTAAGTGTACCGTCTACATCAAAAAGGAACTTGGTCGTCATAATCGTCGTACTCCTTTACTTCTTGTGGGAACCATTTGTATAGCAAATCTATTGGCATACAATATTTTAAATCTTTTATCTTTTTTGTCGACCTCATACTACTATCAGTAATAGTGTAATTGTTGTCGAATGTAAAAGTGCCAGGTGTTGTGCTAGTATCAGAAGTACAAGTAACTGTACTGTTGGATGATATCCAACTGTCGAAGTCATCGTCTCCTTTAACATCCTTGTTATTAAAACTGGTTAATGATATGTCTGATATATTAAAATCGTCATCATTCTGCATCTACAAACTCCGTATCTGTACTAAATGTTGTGAACCCACCTTCTTTAACAACTTGCAGTATTGTGTTTACACGACCTACAAGTTCATCTCTGTGTGAGATAAGGAAGATATTTTTGTTACGCTCACGTTCTATCTTTTTGAGAACTCCTAATGCTGCATCTACTCCGTTAGTGTCCATGCCACTATCAATAAGTTCGTCGACAGCAAGAAAGTTCATTGGTGTATTCATACTTTCAAATACATCTCTAAACGCCCAACTTAAACCAAGTATAAGTCTGTTGCGTTCTCCACGACTCAAGTTATCAAAGTCTAACTCTCTGCCAAGCTCGGTGATCTCTACAGTTAAGTCTGGTTGGAACTGCACTTCATGCGGCAATCCTAGTTTAGTCAAATAATAAGCTAGTCTGCTGTTTAGATATTGCAAGTTCTGTTCAATGATACGTTTTCGAATAAAACTGTCTTTGTTTGTTAGCAGTTTGTATAGGAAGTCTTGATGATCTTTGAGAACAGTCAAGTCATTCATATCTTGCCAAGTAATTTCCTGCATACCTGTTTCACGTAATGCATCAACTTGTTCCTGATAAGTGTCGGTGTCTGATGCAATGCGTTCAGCCTCTGTTTTTAAATTATTAACAGTGTTTTGATGTTCTAGTGCTTCTTGCAGTTTGTTATAATGTGTAACTGGCATCATACCCAGTTCTCCAAGTTCCACTAATGCACTTTGATATTCTGTTTTAAGATCAGTATCGGTGTCGATATGTAGTTGCGACTCGGCGACTGCTTCTTGTTTTGTTTTAAGTATTTCCTCGTGTTTGCTGTCGTGTATACTTTGACCACATGCGTAACATTCATGCTGTTGGGTTGCTATTAAATCCTTTTGTGCCTTTTCTAAACGCTTTTGTTCTCTAGTAATACTGTTTACTAGTTTTGTAATTTCTGTTTCTAATGTAGTTACTTGTGTTTTCTTTTCGAGGTAATCGTTTAGTAGTGCATGATTGTCAAGCTCGGTTTGTATATCTATTTTTTCGAGGGTGTTGATTTGGTTCTTAATAACTTCGACATCATTTGATTGTTTGTCTCGCCAGATATTTTGTCTCCGCTCCAGATCACTAATACTTTTTTCAATCCTGGCATTTGCTTCTTCAATTGCATTAATTCTATATTCTTCTTGCTTGATTGCATCTTTTGTCAGCCTTTGCTGTTCTTTTAGTACTTCTGCCTTCTCACTAAGTTCTGTAATACCTAGTAGCTGTTCAATGATTGCTCGTTGATCATTTGCTCGCATACTGAGAAAAGGTTCGGTATATGTGTTAAGTGCAACAATGTGTTTGAACATGTCGTGGCTCATACCAAATAGTTTTTCTATTTGTGCTTGAGTTTGACGGTTCTCACCTTGTGCTTCGTCGTCATCAACGTTTTGTTCGTTGACATAGTATTTAAGCACATTAGGCTTTCTGCCTCGCTCGATGCGATATTTTACACCATCTTTTTCAAAATCCAGCGTAACCAACATACCTTTGCTGTTGGTTTTATTAACAAGATTGTCTTTGCGAATGTTTGTGAGTGCGTTTCCGTATATAGCATAACTGAGTGCATTAATGATAGTGGTCTTACCAGTACCATTTCTACTTCCATCTCCGCCTAAGTCTAAGTTATTACCTAGTACCAATGTTAGTCCATTGTCATTGAAACGCACAGCTTGTGTAACGTTGCCGACACTCATGAAGTTCTTTACGGTTAAGTCATTTAATGTAATCATAGGGAGTTATATATATCTACTAGAATTTTCTTGTTTATCATTTCACTGTCTACAGCGTTTAAACTATTGTACACTATCTGGTCTACATTTTCAACCTCGATATCGTCTACAACTTTCCAATCCTGAGCATGTTCTTCCTTTTTGCTGGGGATCAACGCTATCTCTCTAACGTTGTACTGTTGGCTAAAAGTTTCTTTGATAAAACTTGCTTCTTCGTAACTGATGTTAATGTCTAGTGTAGCACGACAATAAGTGTGTTGATTTAGAATAACGTCAGGTTCGTCAATTAGTCTGCTAAGAGGAACAGTTCTGTATCTTGGGCCTGGGTAATCTATATACTCAGGTACACCATTCCATTCCAGTTTCATCATGCCTCTGTCGTCATCCCATGTGTCAGCATAGTTATGACCAAACGGGCTGCCCAAGTAGTGTACGTTGCCTTTGGCTTGACGTTTATGGAAGTGTCCACTAAACACATACTCGGGGCCTTGTAGATGTTGTGCATTGATGCCGCCATGATCTGGCATCTCAACCATTGCATTCATCTTAAAGAAAGGAAGTTCAAAGTGTCCAAACATATATCGACACTTTGTCTTTTGTAAGCCTTTCCATTCGTCGCCTACTAGCCAAGGAACAAGTGCAATATCGTCTTGCACCAACATATCCTCAACTAGTGTTACATTTTCAAACAGTCCTGCATATGGTAAACTGTTTAGATCACGTTTCTCACGATAGTATAGATCATGATTGCCCATAATCATATACACATGCTTGAATGCACGACTGAGTTTGCCTACATTTTCAACACTGTGATTGAGTGTACTAACATTTACGCTGGCTCTATGATGATGCCAATCGCCTAAGAATATGCAGGTTTCACAATCTTCGCTTTGTTCAATAAACCAATCAACAAAGTCGGCACAATCTCGATTGTGTTGTTTGCTGTTGTTTTTGTTGCCAAAGTGTATGTCTGTAAAACATGCGGCTTTACTAAAGAATGTCATGGTTCTCCGTTCAAAGAATGTCTACTTTGTACTTACATTAACTGATAATGTATGTGATGTCAACCTAAATGTTGAAGCCGTGTTCTTTGCGTTCTTTGTCTGCGGCTTCGTCCCACTTAGCACGTTCTGCCATTTCGTGTTCAATTTGGCGTGTCCAGCTAGGCATCTGACCATTTTCTTGTAGTAGGTCATCTCTGATGTTTTGATTACGCTTTTCCAAGTTCAACACTCTTGTAAAACTGTTTGTAACTGCGGCAGTATAATATGCAAA
>OCVQ010002534.1_pt1 | contig 11914 bp, 8 predicted proteins | sample 1539061 | NCBI WGS metagenome assembly OCVQ01 (sample SAMEA3355526, study PRJEB22509) | marine metagenome | biome: marine; feature: river plume; material: water | place: USA | collected 2010-08-08 | depth 0.5 m | reverse complement strand
CCTGTGTTTGACAAACTTAACCAAACAATGCTTGGATATTTTTGGAGACCTGAAGAAGTAAGTCTACAAAAAGACAGAGCTGACTTTGCTAACTTCCGCCCAGAGCAGAAGCATATCTTTACAGCTAACTTAAAGTATCAAACACTGCTCGACAGTGTCCAAGGACGTGGTCCATGCCTAGCATTTTTGCCGCATGTTTCACTTCCTGAACTAGAAGGATGTATTGTTACTTGGGACTTCTTTGAAACAATCCATTCACGTAGCTATACACACATTATGAAAAACGTGTATGCTGATCCTGCAGAAGTGTTTGACACTATTTTAGACGACGAGAAGATTATTGCTCGTGCAACAAGTGTTACTAAACACTATGATGCATTTACCGAAGCTGCTGATGCATTTAATCACAGAGGCGAAGGTAGCGAGTATGAAGTTAAGAAGAAACTTTATATGGCAATGATGACAGTAAACATTCTAGAAGGCTTGCGTTTCTATGTAAGTTTTGCATGTACATTTGGCTTTGGCGAACTAAAACTAATGGAAGGCTCTGCAAAGATTATTTCATTAATTGCTCGTGACGAAGCACAACACTTGGCACTAAGCACACACGTATTAAAGTTGTGGGCGCAAGGCAAAGACGATCCAGAGATGGCAGAGATTGCTAAAGAGTGTCAAGAAGAAGTATACGACTTATGGCGTGAATGTGTTGCAGAAGAAAAAGACTGGGCAAACTATTTGTTTAAAGACGGTAGTATGATTGGTCTTAATGATACACTACTACATCAGTATGTAGAATACATTGCTAACAGACGTTTGAAAGCACTAGGTATGAATGCAATATTTGATGCACCAGTAAACACTAACCCGCTACCATGGACACAGCATTGGCTATCTAGCTCAGGCTTGCAAGTTGCACCGCAGGAGACAGAAGTTGAAAGTTATATCATTGGTGGCATTAAACAAGACGTTGATAAAGACAGTCTAAAAGGATTCAGTTTATAATGATTGAAATATTTGGCAAGCCAGCTTGTCCATTTTGTGATAAAGCAAAAGCATTTTGCGAAATGCGTAAATTAGAGTATACATACAAGTCACTTGGTACTGACTATACAAAAGAAGAGCTACTAGAAAACTTTCCAGGCGCTCGTTCAGTTCCACAAATCCGTATTAATGGAGAGAATATTGGCGGGTATGATAAGCTAGGTGCTTACATAGAAGACACTAATTACAACGGAACGGGCTTCACTCTATAACACACGATAAATACATTAAACTAAGGATGTATTTTTATGGCCCGTGGCGCACCGTTTGACAAAAACAATATTTTTACTCGTGACTCTGTAGACGGTGGCAAACTAGTCTACAGTCAACCAAACAGTAATTTTACTAATATAGATGGCGGAGGTTTTTCAACTGTTCCGCCATCTTCAGTGAACGACTGTGGTCATTTACCTGAAGCTGGTACAGCTACATACGTACCGGATCCTTACGCAGGACCAAACGGACCAAACATAGGACAACAAGATGGCTGAACTAGGTAGTATTATACTAAGACGAGGAACAACAGCTGAAAGATTAGCATTTGTTCCACTCAAAGGCGAAATCATTTATGACACTGAATCAAAGCAAGTATTTGTAGGTGACGGTGAAACATATGGTGGTAATACTGTATTCAATAATAAAATTACTATTGACTCAGATGGGTATGTAAAGTCAGGCGACAACCTAGCAATTATAATTGCTGATGATGGCTCTGCAAAAAGTTTACGTTTACCCGGTGGTGATAAGAAAGACCGACCGAATCCAGTTGCAGGGAGTATGCGTTACAACTCTAATGATAGAGTTATGGAAATGGCAGACGGCGACGAATGGTTCTTCCTAAACAAAACTATACTTAACGGAGATGTAGCAGAGTTTTATGTAAGTCTTGATGGACACGATGATAGACGTTATGGCGTACAAAGAGGTAGAAGTCAAGGAACAGCATTTAGAACTATTAACATGGCAATGCGAGCTGCTGAAGATTTAATTAATCAAAATCAAGAAAGCGAATTCTTTGTAAACGGCGAACAAGAAATACTTATAAAACAAGTTATGGTGCATGTAGCACCTGGAATATACGAAGAACAGTTACCTATCAAAGTTCCTGCTAACGTAAGTATATTTGGTTCAGGCCAACGTAGAACTTTAGTACGTCCTAAGGCAGGCGAAGTAAGTAAAAGTCCTTGGGTCAAAACAAGATTCTGGAGAGAAACACCAGATTTTCCAACTGGATATTTTGGTTATCATTATCTAACAGATCCTCGTAGCGAATGGTCAACGCCAAGAGACAACGAAGTTATTGACATATTCTTATGTAACGATACAAACTGGTTTCACGACTTTACAACTGACAAGCATGCAAGTTTTACATTTGTATTAGATCCTGAAGGACAGATAAGAACTAAGTCTCCTTATCCACATACTGGTGCTAGTTTTCCAAAATCAAGTTTTGAAATAGCACCTTACGAAGTTGGCTTTCATGGAGGTATGTTTGCTGATGGATTTACTGGCAACCAAGAGTTTAATGTTGACAGTGTAGCAGGCAACAACCTTTCAATGGTAGCAAGTGGCTTCTGGAGAGAACCCGGCTTACCAAGTGCATTTTATAGAGACGGTATAAGATATCAAGCAAATAGTTTAACAGCACCATCAGACGCAAAGTCAAACGCAACAACATTACTATCAGCTAATAGAGCTTTCATACAAGAAGAAACTGTACAATTTGTAAATGACAAGTATATTTTTAATTATAACAAAACAAAATGTAAAAGAGATCTTCAATTTATTTTACAAGCAAGTCGTTATGATACTGTCTTAGGAACAAATTATCTAGGTCGAATAGCTGCATTATCATACCTAAGGCCAAACAGTGCATATGTATTAAGCGATCAACTTCAACCTACAATCGGCGGCTTAAATTATGCTAAAGGCCAATCAAATACAAGTCTAACAACTGACACTCCTGCACAGCAAACTAATACAGCATTGTTTAATGATGTAATAGATGTGTTGGAAAATGGTATAGACAATGTAGATACATTATCATTTCCTGCTACAGTTTATGACGAAGCAAAGGACTGGTACAAACAAATACTATTAGCAAACATAAGTTTCTTACAAGCAGAAACTATTGCATTTATTAATCAAAAAGTTCTCGCAAATGCAGAACCATTTAATAATAGTTTTGTATATGACGAAGCAAAGTGTAGACGAGATGTTGAATTTTTAATTAATGCTGTGGTGTTTGATGTATTGTTTGAAAGCAATCTTGCAAGTAAACAAGTAGCAAACAGTTATTGGGTAGGCATTACAAGACAAATACCTGCTAATCAAGTTAAACCGCATGTTGCAGCATTTAGTTTTATTAAAGATCTGTTACCGCAAATCTTTAGTAACATTCCTTTTACACCCGGTGAAAAGAAACAAGACATAATACCGCAAGCTATATTAGAAAATCCTACAGTAAATGATGCACTTACTGCAACAGCACAGGGATTAATTACAACAGTTGAAGAAGTAATTGAATCAGGGACAAACTATGCACCACTAACTGTATTTCCAAGTTTCCAAAAACTTTTAACAAACACACCACCTGCATTTAAGTCGGCACTAGAATCAAAAATAGCAGCAAGTGATCAACTATATTCTGATACTAGTAGTATTATAACAAGTACAATAAACTTTATCGATACTACATACGCTAGTTTCTCATATGATGAAGATACTTGTAAACGTGATGTTGGATTAATTATTGATGCAATGGTACACGACTTAACCTATGGTGGCCAAACACAAACAGTGAAAGCAGCATATAGTTATTTTGAAACTGGTAGCACAGTTATTGCTAATCAAGAAACAGAAACTATAGATGCTATTATAAAAGCACGTGACCTAGCGTTGTCTGTGGTTACTAATACACCTGTAACAGTTACTCAATCAGTAGTAACACAAACTACAAATAGTAACAACGGCGAAGCTGGCACTGATACTACTATTACTTCGTTGTTTGAAATTATTACAAACATACTAACAAACTACAGCTCAATTAAAGAAGCACACGAGCTTGGCTTATCTAACATTGCTTGGATACAAGATGAAGTAATTGCATTTACTAATGAAACATTCCAAAACTTTACATATGACATTGCCAAGTGTGAAAGAGACAATGGTATAATATTAGACGGCGTGGGTATGGATGTTGCACTAGGTACAAATTATAACAGTGTAACAAATGGATTATCATATCAACGTGCAAACGCAAGTTTAGTTACAGCAAGTCAAAAAATTGCTACGGTACAAAATATAAAATACTTAAAAGACAGCGTGTTAAATTTTGTAACTGATAGTACAGTAGCATTAAGTACAGCAGAAACTAGAGTTGTAAATGCATTTGATGAAGTAGTAGACATAATAGAAAATGGAGTTGTAAGCACAGACACAAGTGCAGATGCATTAGTATTTCCTGCGCCATCAGTACTGCCAACAACAGATGCTAACGATGCAGCGTTGCAACTACAGGCTAATAAAACATTCTTAAGAGCAGAGACTATTGCATATATTAATACTACCTATCCAAGTTTAGTATATGATCAAACAAAGTGTTCAAGAGATGTAGGATATATAGTTGATGCATTAACATACGATATCCTTTACGGAGGAAACAGTGCAACTAGAGTAAACGCTGAAAGTTATTTTGTTGGTGCAGCGGCACAACTACCACTAGGACAGCGTACACAAACTGTAGATTCTTATAACCATTTAGCAACTGTAATTGCACAAGTAGTCCAAGGTACAACTGTTACAGCAACTACTGGAAATACTGAAACACAAGATACAACTAATACAAATGCAACTACAACAGAAGCAAATCAGCTAACTTCATTAGTTCAAATAATTGAAGATGTAATTACTGCAAATACTATTGCAGGAATGCCTGCAGAAACATTACCAAATGTTACCTGGGCTGATGCGGAATACCAAAATGCAAAGACACTTATAGCAACTGATAAAGCAAGACTTATTACAGAGGCAACACAATTTATTGCAGATAACTTTATAAACTTTACCTACAACGAAACATTGTGTAAACGTGATACTGGATATATTGTTGCTGGTGTGCTTGACGATTTGTTTGGCGGCGAACGCAGAGCAGTTGAAGCTGGTCGAAGTTACTATAGAGGAGTAACGCAATACGGTAACAGTACTATTGCAATTGGCGCACAACTTATTCAAACACTTGAATCAAACAAGTATGCCAAGTACCTTGTAAAACAAGTATTAAGCAATCAAGCACCAACACAGACATACCAAGCAGTATCAACACAAACTATTAACAACGCTGTTACAGTATTAGAAACTGTAAAAAATAGAGCTGATACATTATATGATATAGTTCTAAACATAATGGAAAATGGTATTACAGTTGGACCTGTAGCACTTCCAAAATATGATATAACTGTAGCATCTACAACACCTTTGGCACCTGAGTTAATATCTACTGGATTGACAATGATTACAGCAGGTAACAAATCTTTTGTTAGTACTGACTGGACAGTGTTTGGTAACTTAGGTTACGGAGCTCTAGCACGTAACAATGCACGTATCGAACTTGTTAGTATATTCACTTACTATTGCGGATACACGTATAAAGCAGAAAGCGGATCGGAAATACGTTCACTGAATGGATCTAGTTCAAACGGTATATATGGACTAGGTGCTGAAGGACGTAACCCATTTGAAGTACCTGTTCGTGTTACATCATTAAATGAAAATGTCTTTGTTGCACAAGCAGACAGTTCGGTGCCAGGCGATAACCAAATAAATGATCTACAAATTGTTATAAAAAATGCAGTAGATTATAACGGTGATCCAGCACAGCTATTCAATGTTATGGTTGCCCAAGTTGATCATGGAGCGCCAACTGGTGTTGTGTCTTATGAAATAGGTAACTTCCAAGGTAACACATTAAACATTAAAGGTTCAGCACAAGGCCTGTTAGATAACTTACCAGACGGTAACAACATTACAATTAGATTGTTACAAGAATATAATGTAGATACTGATAGCGACATTAGTGATTTACTATTAGGTGCCGCATTAATTTACGATAACGATCCTCTTCAAGGATATAGAATATTAGAAGTTACTCCTGTTATATCAGGAACACGTTTTAAAATAAGAACTATTCCAAGTTTAAATCATATATCATTAGTAGTTAATCCTATAGCAACAGTTGGATCAACTACAATTACAATCAATCCTACAACATATACTGCTGAAACTTTGGTTAATAGACGTATTGCACATCAAGGAGCCATTTATAGAGTAACCAACTTTACTGGTGGCAACACATTAACAATAGATGCGCCTCTCGCCGCAGAAATGATAGCTGATAATAGTATACGATTAAGTCCGGCACCAGGTGAACTAGGCAATATATTTAAAGACTTCTCAGTAGTTAAAGCTGGTAACCATGATATGCTTGATGTTGGTACAGGTGCATATGAAGATTCAAACTATCCAAGAGAACTATACGGCCCACCAACAAGATCGCCAGTACAAAGTCAAGAAGTAAATGAAACAGCGCCAGGGCGTGTGTTCTTTGTTACTAACGACCAAGATGGTAACTTTAGAGTAGGTGATTATTTCCGTGTTAACCAAGGTGACGGTAGTGTAAGTTTCTCAGCAGCTATTGCATTAAGTAACTTAGACGGTTTAGGTTTTACTCGCGGTGTAACAATTAACGAGTTTAGTGCTGATAGTGAAATGGTTGATGTATCAGACGAATCAGTACCTACCGAACAAGCCGTTGTAAATTATATCAATAGAAGAATTGGTCAAGATCAAAACGGTAGCTCAGTTACAGGAGGCCCTGGTCCAGGTGTATTAATGCTTGATGGATCCGCGGCTATGACTGGCAATTTAGATATGAATAACAATAACATTAATAATCTAAACACAATTAATGTTACAAATATTGATGCAGATTCTACTGACACTGATGTACTAACAATAAACACATCGGGTATAGTAAACGGCAGTCTTGTTATTAATGGTCCAACAACTACAAATAACAATGTTACTATAAATGGCGAAACTGTAATGAATGGTACACTCACTACAGATAAAATTAGCACAAGTAGTATTGACATTGAAACAAATTTTATTACTACTACTGAAACTAATACTGATTTAGAATTACGCACAAACGGTACCGGACATATAATTTTAGCAGACGATTTAGATATTATTGGCGATGTTACTTTTACAGGCAACATTGTTCCTACAACTGTAAATCAAGATATTGGAAGTGCATCACTACCTATTAGAGATTTATACCTAGGACCTAACAGTATATACATTAATGGTACGCAAGCACTAAGTGAAAATACAGACGGCGATCTACAATTAATGACCAAAGCAGATCAAAATTTAAAGTTTGATACTGCTGGCACTGGTACTATTGAATTTGCACAATCAACTTCGTTTACAAACGGACTGTCAGCAAATACCTTAGGTGTTGATAACATTACTCTTAATGGTAACACAATTACAATCAACGGCAATACTATAAATGGAACAGGTAGTGCAAGTGCTGGTACTATTACACTAACTCCTGGATTTGTAGTTGGACAAACTGGTACTGTTGAAATTATAGGTGATCTTAGTATATCAGGAAGTGTAAGTTCAAGTGATGTTGGTCTTGGTAATACAATCATAGACGGTAACTTAAATGCTAATGGTAATGTCACCTTAGGTGATGATTCAGATGATACTGTAAGTTTTTCAGGGTATGTGAATACTGCTATAATTCCAAACACTAATAACTCAAGACAAATGGGTACAGACTTACTTAGGTTTAGTACATTATATAATACCGCAGTTGATACTAGAAACTTAACTGTTAGAAATGCAGGCGATATTATTGTTTACAATGCTGATGCAACTCCTGCAATTAAATTCTCAGTTGACGGTGCAACAGGTGATACTGTTATAAAAAGAGATTTAGATGTTACTAGAAACGTAGACATAACTGGTAACGTACAAATTGATGGTACACTAACTGTTGACAGTGCAGTGGTCATTAACAGTGCTAGTGTAAGTACTAATGATCCAATTATTACACTTGGTGGAGCAACACCACTTACAGCAGATGACAATTTAGATAGAGGCGTAGAATTCCGTTGGTTCGATGGAACAGCAAAAACAGGCTTCTTTGGATTTGATGATAGTTCAGGTAAGTTTACATTCATACCTACAGCAACTAATACAAATAATGTGTTTAGTGGTACTAAAGGCACACTAGATGCAAATGTAGAGTGGGCAGACATTCTTAGTAAACCTGATCCAGTACTAACTTTTACAGGTGATGTTACTGGTACCGGCACAATGACTGATGTAGGAAGTGTAAGTATTGCTCTAACAGTAGGTGATGATTCGCACACACACGACGATCGTTATTATACAGAAGCAGAAAGTGATGCACTATATGTTCCACTAGCAGGCGGAACAATGACAGGTGAGTTACAACTTAATGCTAGACTAGATGTCGGTGATGGCTCAGGTAACGATACTGAAATTAGAATTTACAAAAAAGACAACAATGTATCTGATCATATACAATTTTATAATGGTACAACTCGGATGGGAGAGATTGGTGTTGAAGATACAACTTGGTTACGTATCAACCAAGAAACAGCTAAAAATATTTACACACCAAGAAGCCTTAGAGTAGACGGAGATATAACAGCCGTAGCAGGATTACGTGTAGGTAATAGTAGTTTAGGTACACATAATGCTAATGGTATTGAAATTAATAGTACCAACAACGAAAAAATGGTATTAAGTGGAACAACACAACCATACATACGTTGGCAAGAATCTACAACAGACAAAGCATACATACAATGGCGAACTGGCGGATATTTACAAATAAGCAATCAAGAAGATGATTCACAGTTACGTATCAAAGATAATATTGATTTTTCAACAGATGGTACAACCTTTAATAGAATATTCCATGATGGGTATCATCCGGATGCAGATCTAGCAACTCTAGCAACAAATGCTAACAATATTAATGTTGACGAAAAGAACGATGATGTAAATTATGCAGTTCTGTTTAGTGCAAGTAATGGAGCAGGTTATCAAAGACCTTACATTGACACAGACAACAGTCACTTTAAATACAATCCTAGTACACACACTTTAACAGTTGGTACATTATCAGGAAATGCAACAACAGCAACAACAGCAACAAATGCTGTTAATGTGAGGATTGATAACGCTAATGGTGATTACAAATATGCAGTAACATTTAGTGATTATAATGAAAATGGGTATCGACGACAATACAGAGACACCAACGCAACGCAATTCACCTACAATCCATTTAATAGTGAATTGTTTGTTGGGACTGTTAACGGTGACCTAACAGGTGACGTAACAGGTGACGTAACAGGTGATATTACAACTACAAGTATTACAACTGGTGCAGCGGCAACAGCAGGTTCTATAACAGGTAACTGGACTTTAACAACTGGCTCACGCTTTGAAGCAACTTATGCTGACGTTGCAGAAATATATTCAACCGATGGAGAATATGAACCAGGAACTGTTGTGATGTTTGGTGGCGAACAAGAACTAACTATAGCTCAAGGCTATGCTACTACAAAAGTAGCAGGAGTAATAAGTGATCAATATGCCTTACTTATGAATCAAGAAGCACAAGGACAGGCAGTAGCACTTAAAGGACGTATTCCAGTAAAAGTAATTGGTAAAGTAAACAAAGGTGACTTTATTGTTGCCAGTAACGAACCGGGTGTAGGTATTGCTACTGATAAGTATGTAGGTGGCGCAATAATTGGTAAAGCAATAGAATCCAAACACACTGACGGAATAGACTTAGTTGAGGTAAAAATATAATGGCAGGAGCAGTAAGAGCTGAAATAGATGTACACGTAGGACATGACAGTCCTTCACCTGCACCTAAACACCAAACAGCATATGTAGCAGGACAAACATCTGTTTATGTAAATGGTAAGCCAGTTATACGTAAAGATGACAAAACACAATGTGGTGATCCAGCTGTTGGTTCTGCAAGTAACGTTTATGCTGAAGGAAAACTTATACACAGAATAAACGATGCAACAGGCGGGCATGGATCATTTGTTGTAAATAGCGCACAAACTGGATCAGGTGATGTGATTATAGAAGCAGGCTGGCATGTACCCATTAACGTGTCGGCGGCTGAAGGCAAAATCTTAAATGACGAAGCACCTTTGCGTGGACCAAGCGATGAAGCAATTGAATATGGCGATGGCGGCATAAGCAACGGTGACGGTGAATGGAGAGAAAATAATACAAGTGCAGTTAATAATGTAACTGGACCACAACAAACAGAACAAGAAAGTTCAAGTTTTGAGAGAGTAAGTAATCCTAAACTTAATTTTTTACCTCATACAGATCCTGCAATAAGTCCTAGATTAGCAAATATTCTAGTTTCAATTGCTCAAGAGTTTGGAGCAAACTTAACAATTACAAGTGCTTATAGATCACCGGCATATAACCGCAAGGTCGGCGGTGCTAAAAACAGTATGCATGTACAGCGTAAAGCCGTTGATGTAGTTATGCGTGGAATTAGTACGTCAGACAGAGCAAGATTTATAGAAATTGCTATTAACAAAGGTATATCAGGAATAGGAGTATACAATACTTTTACTCATTTAGATATAGGCGGCAAACGAGCATGGGGCTCGTCAGGAAGTAGACGCAGTTTACCAAGATATCCATGGGCGCAACGAGTGCTAGGAAAATATGGATACGCTACTAGATAAAAAGGTTGACAACCTAATTATTGTATAGTATAATAATATAATTATAACTAAGGAGAAATCATGACAATACATGAAGAAATAGTACAGGCATTTAATAACTACTTGTCTGAATCAGAAACATTTGAAGATAAGAGCGTAAAAGCTGCAGCCGCAAGAGCTCGCAAAGCACTAGGTGACTTAGGTAAATTATCAAAATCACGTAGAGCAGAAATCCAAGATAAAAAGAACGCAATGTAATGAGCGGACAACGGCGCTGGCTCAAATTATGGGCTAGGACTGTTGGTATGCCCGTTGGCATTGATGACAACGATAAGCCAGAGTTCCTTCCTATTACGCAATCAGATGTAAAGAAGGCTTTGGCTTTTCGCACCTTTTGGATCGTGTTACATATTATAACATGTAGTATGATCATAGCAGGAAATGGAAAGGTACTAGGACTTTGGTAAAACCTAACACAAAGTTTGATCTCACAGTTAGAGATATAGAAATAATAGAATCGGCACTAAGAGCAAAAGCTGGACGTAGAGGTATGGCTATCGCACAAGGCGAAACAAGCGAAGTACTCAAACAAGAAATGCACGAAATACAAGAACTACTTGGTAGATTACATCATCAAAAGAGATGGTATGTATCTAAAAAATTTACTCCAGGAGGATAATCTTATGATGTGGGTAGACTATACTATAAATCAAGCAGGTAATAATTTTACTGTACAAGGCGACACTCCTACAGAAGTAATGGATAAAGGTTTATACAAACCAGGAGATGTATTTGTAGTAAATGAAAATGGTTGGTTAGTTAAAACTGATGATTTATCATTACTAATACAAAAATATCAAATGAAAAAGGTTGACAAGAATACCTTTTGACTGTATAAATAAAGTATGACGTTGAAGCAATTCAAACGCTATACAGGACCCGGGGGCGGTACCCGGCGACTCCACCATAAACACACATGAATGTGAAAAAGGGTTTGTAGTAACATGCAAGATTCTGAAACCCCGAAATACCCATTCAGATCGCCAGTAACTTGCTCA
>OCVQ010002529.1_pt1 | contig 11936 bp, 17 predicted proteins | sample 1539061 | NCBI WGS metagenome assembly OCVQ01 (sample SAMEA3355526, study PRJEB22509) | marine metagenome | biome: marine; feature: river plume; material: water | place: USA | collected 2010-08-08 | depth 0.5 m | reverse complement strand
TGTCGTCGATTGATGGTGTTGAGATTGACGATCGGCTTTTCGATTTGCTCACAGGCGAGGCCCGCGTGATGCCGCATGTTCATCTGTCACTGCAGGCAGGCGACAATATGATCCTGAAGCGGATGAAACGACGCCATAGCCGCGATCTCGCGATCGATTTGGTGGCGCGGCTTAAAGCAAAGCGACCCGAGATCGCCATTGGCGCGGATATCATTGCGGGCTTCCCGACCGAAGACGATGCGATGTTTGCCAACAGCATGGATCTGGTTGCACAATGCGGGATCGTGCACGGGCATATATTCCCATATTCGCCCAAGAAGGGCACGCCCGCCGCGCGTATGCCGCAACTGCCCCATCCCGTTATCAAGGCACGGGCCAAGGCATTACGCGAAGCTGTCGCGGTAGAAAAATCCCGCTGGTTGGAAGGGCTTTTAGGGTCGATACAGAATGTCGCGGTCGAAAATGGCGGCAGGGGTGGCCACGCGGAAAATTTCGCGTATCTGCAGCTCGATAAAGTCATGTCCGAAGGCAGCATTGTTGCCGCGCGGGTTTTGCGGTCAACAGACGGAATATTGCAGGCAGAGGTTGTAGAATGAGCGAGAATGCTGGGTGGAAAGACCGACTGTTTGGCGGCCTGAAGAAAACATCAGGAAAGCTGACGGAGAATATCGCCGGGCTTGTCACCAAGGCGAAGCTGGAAGCGCGCGACCTCGACGAAATTGAAGATGCGTTGATTGCTTCGGACCTTGGCCCAGCCATGGCAGCGCAAATCCGCGACAAGATTGCTGCTGGACGTTTTGACAAAGGGATTGATGCAGAGGGCATTCGGCAGATTGTCGAAGACGAAGTGGCCGCTGTGTTGGCACCCGTCGCATCCCCGCTCGAAATTGACGCATTCCCGCGCCCACAGGTCATATTGGTGATTGGCGTCAATGGCTCCGGCAAGACGACGACCATTGCAAAGCTGGCCAATCTTTTCCTTGAACAGGATTATGGCGTCATGCTGGCCGCAGGGGATACGTTCCGCGCGGCAGCGATTGGGCAGTTGAAGGTTTGGGCGGAGCGCATCGGCGTACCCATCGTGACTGGCCCTGAAGGCGGCGACGCTGCGGGTGTCGTGTTTGACGCGGTAAAAAAGGCGACTGCCGAAGGCATCGACGTGCTGATCGTCGACACCGCTGGACGGCTTCAGAACAAACGCGAGCTCATGGACGAGCTGGCGAAAATCCGCCGCGTTCTTGGGCGTCTAAATCCTGCAGCGCCGCACAATGTGGTGTTGGTTCTGGACGCGACAACTGGGCAGAATGCGCTGTCGCAAATCGAAACCTTTAAAGAAGTCGCTGACGTGACTGGACTAGTGATGACAAAACTGGACGGCAGCGCGCGCGGCGGAATCTTGGTCGCTGCAGCCAAGCAATTCGGCCTGCCCATCCACGCCATTGGCGTCGGTGAGACCATCGATGACCTACGCCCCTTCAACGCGCAAGATGTTGCCCGTGCCATCAGCGGCGGTTCGTTGTGAGCGACACAACCACGCCAAAAAAGACGTCGGGCACATTAAACTTCATTCTCGATTTTGGACCGCTGCTGCTGTTTTTTGTGGCGTCAAAATTTAGCAGTTCGGACACTGACCCGAAACAAGGCGCGATTGTCGGGACAGCCGCATTCATGGCCGCGATTGTTATTGCGGTCATTGTCTCCAAGGTGAAACTGGGCAAAATTTCGCCGATGCTGAAGCTCACGGCCGCTTTAGGCGTGTTTTTCGGCGCGCTGACGATCTGGTTTCATGACGAACGCTTCATCCAGATTAAGCCGACGATCATTTACGCCTTTTTCGCGCTTCTGCTGATTGGTGGATGGGTCCGCAGCAAGGCCATGCTTAAGTATGTTTTGGAGCATGCCTATCAAGGTCTCGACGAAACCGGCTGGTTAAAGCTCTCGCTTAGCTGGGGCGTGTTTTTCCTCGTTCTCGCCGGAGTGAACGAGATTTTTAGACAGCCCGAATGGTTCTCATTCGATACCTGGCTGTCCATCAAGGTGTGGGGCGTAACCGCCTGCACGTTCCTGTTTGCGCTTGCCAATATCCCGATGCTGATGCGCCACGGACTAAAGCTGGGCGATGATAGCGAGACACCGCCCAGCGCGTAAAATCAGGACTGGTCAGCGCGTGAGAGGCCTTGTCCATCAAGATTTTCGGCGACAAATTCCCAATTAATCGCATTGGCGAGTAACGCGTCAACATAGTCGGGGCGGGCATTACGATAGTCGATGTAATAGGCATGTTCCCACACATCGATTGTGAGCAACGGTTTCATATCATGTACCAAGGGTGTGTCGGCGTCATGTAACCACGTGATCTTCAATGTGCCGCCATCGACAATGAGCCACGCCCAACCGCTTGCAAAGTGCGCAACAGCTTCTTCTTTGAACTTCGCCAGCAGTTTTTCGACACTGCCGAAACTTTCATCAATCATTGTCTTTAACTGGCCGTCAGGCACCTGTTTTTCAGGTGTCAGACACTGCCAATAAAAACTGTGGTTCCAAATTTGCGCGGCATTTTTGAACAGTTGTGTGTTACCCTTCGCCTTGGCAACCGTGATAACTTTGCTCAATGGCGCGCCTGACAAGGCCACATCGTTGGCGACCAAAGCATTGGTTCTATCGACATATGCCTTGTGATGCTTGCCATGATGAAAGTCGAACGTTTCCGCAGAAATGAGGCCGCCGAAGGAAATTTCGTCGTAAGGAAGTTCGGGGAGAATGAAGGGCATGTTGCATGTTTCCTTTTGAGAAGTCCGCAATGCAAACCAACGGGCGCATCACCCGTTCCGTTGGGCGCATGCAAATTACGCAGAAATTATGTGACAATCGCGGCCCACAAAGATAGGCAGGAACGCATCAGGGGCAAAATCACCTGAATGCCTACAGGAGGAAAAAATGGCGAAATTTTTTGGAAATCTACATCTGGTGCTGGTCGCCGGCCTGGTGCTGTCATTGGCACTTATGTTCGGTTTGCACGGCGACGGATTGACGGCGCAGTCTGTCACACGTTGGCTGCATACATTCTTTGGGATCGTCTGGATTGGTTTGTTGTACTATTTCAACTTCGTTCAAATTCCGACCATGCCGAAAATTCCCGCAGAGCTTAAGCCAGCGGTGTCGAAGCATATCGCACCATCTGCGCTGTTTTTCTTCCGCTGGGCCGCGGCGTTGACCGTGTTGCTGGGACTGATCATTGCGGTTCAGTCCGGTTACGCCCATGAGGCATTCACGCTGCAGGATCCTTACCAGCTGATCGGTGTTGGCATGTGGCTTGCGGTTATCATGGCATTCAACGTTTGGTTCATCATCTGGCCTAACCAGAAGAAGGCACTTGGCATTGTTGAAGCCGATGATGCGACAAAGGCAAAGGCAGCAACGACAGCGATGATGACATCGCGTTTGAACACATTGTTGTCGATCCCGATGCTCTACACGATGGTCAGCTTTAACGGCGGCTAATCGTCACATTCTTCGTAAAGATAAAAGGGGTGGCCGAGGCTGCCCCTTTTTTTATCCCAAAAGATCATGCTTTTTTAGCGTATGGCGCAATTGGTCGTAGCTCAGGTTCAGCGCTTTGGCCGTTTGCCGCTGATTATACCGACACTTCGCCAAGGCCTGCTCGAGCACCGCTTTTTCATATTTTTCGGTCGCTTCTCTAAAATCGCTAACATCTACGGCCTGACTTAAGTCATTGCCGAGACGTTGCTCGGCACTAGCGGCCTGATTGTCGGACTGCACCTGCGCAGGCGATGAAGCCGCCACGCCGCCGCGCCATGGGCTATCGAACGGATCAAACTGGATATAATCGACCGGCTGTGCAGGGTCAGCCCAGCGATAGACCGCACGTTCGACCACGTTGCGCAATTCGCGCACATTGCCCGGCCATAAATGGTTTTCGAGGGCCTGGGTCGCAAGCGCGCCGAAACCCGGCCACCCTGCCCAACCCAGTTCGGCCGCCATCCGACGCCCATAATATTCAGAAAGAACCTCAACATCGCCTTCGCGAACGCGCAATGGCGGCAAGGTGATCACCTCAAAGCACAGCCGGTCGAGCAAATCCGCGCGAAAGCGCCCCTTATCCACCATGTTGGGCAGATGCTCATTGGTGGCAGCGACAATACGTACATCGACACGCATCGGCCGCGATGAACCAATACGCGTGACCTCTCCATATTCCACCGCGCGCAACAACCGTTCCTGCGCGCCCATGCTCAACGTGCCCAGTTCGTCGAGGAACAGCGTGCCGCCGTCGGCTTCTTCAAACCGCCCCTCGCGTGCACGGGTGGCTCCGGTGAAAGCGCCGGCTTCATGGCCGAACAGTTCAGCCTCAATCAAGGTTTCGGGCAGCGCAGCGCAGTTGATCGTGACCAAAGGCCCATCCCAACGCGAACTCAGGCGATGCAGGCGTTCCGCGATCAGTTCCTTACCGGTCCCGCGTTCTCCCACGACCAGCACGGGCCGATTGAGCGGTGCGGCACGGCTTGCGCGCTCGACGGCATCAAGAAAAGCGGACGATTGTCCAATGAATTGATGACTATCGCGTTCCATTTTCAAAGATTGGCATATTTCACCATAGTGTGGCAATAATTACCAGCGCCCGAATGTCACATTTTTTCACAAATGGCGGAAATCGGACAATTTTTCAAATTGGCACGCTCCCTGCAATACATCTTGCAAGCCGGAACATCACCGGCATTCAAAAGGGAAGACATAAGATGCGTAACGATATCGAAACCAGCGGCAAGGTAAAGGCAAGCGAAAGCCGTCTATGGCTGGCCGTCGCCCTGTCCGTGTCCATGATCTTCACCAGCTATGCCGTTTCGGTTCTCAACCATTATGACGATATTGACATGAACGCCCCAAATTACACCCACCGGCCAATCGTTGTCAGCTATCTTGCCTGACGTCGATAGCCCGCGACCGGAGTACCCCCGGCTCCCCCTACCTCCTAAAGGTACCCGGTCGCCCCCTTTTTTCAGTACGCAAATAAACAGTTTTAACCGGAGTTACCCAATGGGCATATTTTCACGAACCCGCGATATCATCGCCGCCAACGTCACGGACTTGCTCGACAAGTCGCAGGACCCGGCGAAAATGATCCGTATGATCATTCTGGAGATGGAAGAAACGCTGGTTGAAGTCCGCGCTTCTGCAGCCCGGACGATTGCTGACCAGAAAGAACTGCGCCGGCACATCGACAAGCTGAACACGCTCGAAGCTGACTGGACCGACAAGGCCCATCTTGCGCTGTCAAAAGATCGCGAAGACCTTGCCAAGGCCGCCTTGGTCGAAAAGCGCAAGGCGACCGACATGAAGGACCAACTGACGGCGGAAGTCGATGTTCTCAACGACGCGTTGAAAGCGTCGGAGCAGGACATTCATAAGCTGCAGAAAAAGCTCGCCGATGCCCGTAGCCGCCAGAACGCGTTGATGACGCGTCTTGAAAGCGCCGAGAACCAGGTCAAGCTGCGCACCATGTATAATGGCGACAAGGTTCGCGAGGCTTTCTCACGCTTTGACGTGCTCGAACGCCGCGTGGACGAAGCGCAGGGATATGCGGACTCGCTGTCCATCGGTTCAGATGCGCCACGCAGCTTGGGCGACGAAATCGCCGCACTTGAGTCCTTCGACGTTGTCGATGCCGAGCTGGAAGCGATGAAAAAAGCCATGAAACAAGACGCACAGAAGGAAGGTTGATCCGATGGAAGATACACTCATCCCCGTTTTCGTCGTTGGCATACTGTTTATTGGCTTGCCTTGGCTGATCCTGCATTATGTAACCCGCTGGAAAACCGCGGCAACGCTTACCTATGATGATGAGCGGATGCTGGGCGACATGAACGAACTTGCCCGTCGTCTGGAAGACCGTCTCGATACCGTCGAGCGTCTGGTCGCGCAGGAAAATCCTGAATGGCAGCCACGTCGCATCGACCATGAAACAAAAGATTTCGACCCCGAAAATGCCCACAGGCTGGAAAGGAACCGCTAAAATGGCTGGTACACATACCAAATTCTATCTGGATAAGCAGAATGCCAAATGGAAAGGCGTTTGCGCCGGGATTGCCGACTATACCGGCGTTGATGTTCTCTGGGTCCGGCTTGGCACGGTGATGCTCACTTTGATGGGCGGTTTTCCGTGGACGCTCATTGCTTATGTCATCACCGCTTGGATGGCCAACCCGAAGCCCGTGCATCTGTATACCGACGATCGGCAAGACCAGAAATTCTGGCAGGGCGTGCGCCAGTCACCTGCCCGAACAACACGCGATATTCGCTCGCGTTTCCGGGAAATCGACCACCGGCTGGCCGAAATGGAAACCTATTATGTCAGCAATAACAAGCAGCTGGCGGACGAAATCGAGAGCCTTCGATAAACGGCAGCATAATGGAGGGAATATTTCATGTTCACACTCATCATTCTCGGGCTGATTGCGTGGTTTGCATATCGCCACTTCGCACAGAAGAAACGCAAGGCGGATCGCCGCAACTGGAGCGTTGATTTCCGCGACAGCCCCATCCGGCCCGTCACACGCCGTCTGCCATGGAGGGAATTCAAATGAGCTTTGCAGGCCCCAATTTCGTCATTGCGATTGTGGTCGTAATGACAGTCGGTTGGCTCATCAACAATTGGATCCGCGCCAAACATGGCTACCCATTGGAAGATGAATGGGGTGGAAAATCAGCGCTGACCGATGGCGACTATCCCGAAGCAGAGCGCAAAATCATGGTGCTCAGCAACGAAAATGAAACGCTGAATGGCAAGGTTGGTCGTCTGGAAGAACGGGTCGCTGTCTTGGAACGGATCGTCACGGACAAGGCCGGGCGCCTTTCCGAAGAAATCGAAAAACTACGCTGAAGCGCATTGGAGGAAGCTATGGACCCTGACAAGCTAGCAATGATTACGGCCATCGGCCCCATGATAGGTATTGGCGTTGTCGCAATTTCGGTTGGATGGGTGCTCACCACATGGATGCGCATCAAAAATGGCTACCCGCTTGATGGTGCATGGGGTCAGGCAGTCTATCCCAAAACCGATCAGGAGGCCGTCGAACGCGTAAAATTGTTGAGCCAGGAAAACGCCCAACTGCGTGCGGAGCTTGGATCGATAAAGGACCGCCTCGCCAATGTGGAAAAAATCATCGTCGATGACAGTCACCGATTAACATCTGAAATAGAGGCCCTTCGCGGGCCGTCGAATTGAGGAGCAATTAATGGACCCGTTTCAAATGGTCGTCGCAATCATTGCCATCATCACGATCGGCAGGATTATCCAGACGAAGCAAAAGGCAAAGCATGGCATTGTTGAGGATCAAGACTTTATGGGTACCAAAACCCACCGTCTTTTGAACAATGCGGATACGCAGCAGATGCAGGACGAAATTCGGGCCTTAAAAGAGCGCATTCAGGTTTTGGAGCGCATCGCGACAGACAACAATAGCGCGAGTGATATCAACCGTCAGATTGAGGAACTGCGCAGCCGGTAACGGCGCGCGGACGGAAAGGAAGGACCATGCAACAGGATCCCAACTTCTACATCATCATCGGCGCCTTTGCGGTGCTGTGTGTCGGCATTGTGTCGTCACTAAGCCTGCGTGGCTGGCGCGACTGGATTGCGCTTAAGCATGCCGAGCTTGAAAGCATGCGGCACGGCAATGATGCACCCGTGCCCTCGGCAACATCGCGTATTGAGGTCGCCGATCTGAAAGAGCGCGTAAAAAGGCTTGAGGCCATAGCGGCAGGGATTGATATCTAAGCACCACGGCCATATGCGCAGTGCATGACAACATTTGCCGACATTACAGAAGAGTATGCATTTCTTGAGGCCGATGACCGCTATCGGTTGCTTATCGACCTCGGCCGCGAATTGCCCGAAATGCCCGCCGCGTTGAAAACCGATGCGACGCTGGTTCGGGGATGTTCAGCAAGTGTATGGGTCTATCCCGTGACCGCAGATAGCACGCTGACCTTTTTGGCCGACAGCAACGCCGCGATTACCAAGGGCATCATCGCATTGGTCCTTAAAACGGTCGAGCATAAAAATGCGGCCGATATTCTGAAGACCGATATCGAGAGTGCCCTTGCGCCGTTCGACCTCAAAAATCAGTTAAGTTCGAACCGGACACAGGGCATTCCCAATATGATCTCGCTTATCCGCGAGACAGCAGCACGTTACGCCGGCTGAGCCGGACGCAACCCAAGCCACATCGCCAGCGCCGGCAGTCGGGGCAGCAACAGCCGGTCGAACAGCCATAAAGCCAGCAATGACATCGCGAGTAATGGCAACAATATGGCCATTACAGCGATGATCACCGCCACGCCGCGTATTTTCGGTGGCAGCGCAGCAACGGGCGGTGCGCCGAGCACATCATCGGGCTTGCGCCGTCGCCACATCAGGAAACCCGACACCACCAATGTGATCAGGCCAACCGCCGTAAGCACGCCGACAAGCTGATTAATCCAGCCAAAAAGCTGCCCCTCATGCCATGCAATTCCATAATTGACGGCCTGATCAATGACATGCTTGTCGGCAAAGCCTGTGCGCGACATCTCCTTGCCCGTCGCAACATCAAAGGTGATGCTGCGGTTCAATGGTCGGTTCTGCGCCTCCGACTTAATGGTCCAGGCCATCGGCGCGGGAGGGCCGAAACGTTCAGGCGCGCCTGGTGCTTTCACCAACGCTGGATGCGGCAGCCCTTCGGCTTTTGCTTTGGCGACCATGTCCGCCAAGCCAACCAGCGGAATGCCCGCAGCCTGCATTTTCATCATCGCATCATGATCATGCTCGGCATGCGGGGCGGCACTGCCCGTTTTCCAGTCTTGCGCGCCTTGAACAAGGCCCAATTCAGCGCGCGCGATACGGAAAGCATCACCCCAAACACTCGCCCAAGGCAGTCCGGTGGTGAGCAAAACAAGCGCCAGCCCTGAAACCCAGAACCCAGTGACCGCATGCAGGTCACGCAGGAACACGCGATTGCCTTTACCCAAGCGGGGCCACACGACACCGGCAAAGCGCTGCCCGCGCGGCCACCACATATACAGACCAGTCAAGATCATGACGATCGCCCAGCACGCCGCCAGTTCAACAATCCAGTCGCCCATTTTGCCGATCAGCAGCGAACCATGTATCCGCGACACCGTGGCGGATATCCGGCTTTCCGGATCGATGCTGCCCAACACTTTACCCTGCGGAGACACATAGACGTCACGCATGGATTGGCCGTCGGCGAGGCCAATATGGATCATCGCGGCATCGCCTGCACGTTCGGGCAAGCGATAGCTTTGGAATTGCGCACCCGGATTGGCCGCCATTACGGCGGCCAACTGCACATTGGGTGACACTGCCTGTTCAGTCGGCAGGTTCGTAAATGCGCGCTCTTCCCACCGGTCCAATTGCGGCTTGAACAGGTAAATTGCCCCTGTTGTCGCAAGTATGAGAATGAGTGGCATGACGAAGAGCGAGGCATAGAAATGCCAACGCCAGATCGTGCGGTAGAAAGACGTATTTTCCATTTCTGGCCTCCTAAAACCGCGCACGGACGCCGCCGTAAATGGCACGGCGTTCAACCGGGTAGTAAATAGCGGATGCTGTGGAGGCAAGGATAGCGGCAGACACGTCGCCGATGGCTTTCTCGCCGGTCAGGTTCCGCGCATCAACAAATAGATCGACCCCGGCCATAACGCGCGCGCCGGCAGATAAGCCGAACAGGGTATAGCCTGTCGTGCGCGTCGTGTTCCGATAGTCTGCCCATGCACCCTGCGGCACCCATTCAACATTGGGGGCAATATGCAAATCGTCGTTCCCAAGTCGAAGCTCCGACCGCAGGACATGCTTTGGCACTACAGGCAGCCGTTTGTTGCCATATTGGGCATCCGCGACAAAGCGGAAGTCGGAATATTGCCAGATTTGGCGGAAGCGCAACCAATCGGTCGGCGCTGCGCTAAACGCTGCTTCGACACCCTGATGCCGGGTTTTATCGGCGTTGAACGTTGTGGCTGGAATGTCCCGCCCTACCGTAAACTGCAGCATTTCGCGTTTTATGTTGGCGCGGTACAGGGCAATATCCCAGTTCGCCCATCCCATTTTCCCGCGTGTCCCGATTTCGGCTGTCCATGCTGTTTGTTCCTTTACAGGAACGAACGCCGCAATTTGTGCGAGCTCAACGAAGGTCGGGAATTCTGTGGATTTGCTATAATTCGCAAAAATCTGGACGGCTTCGGACGGTTCCCAAAGGACGCCAAATTTGGGCGAGAAAGCGTCGAACGACGCTGCACCCGTTGCGGCAGACGGAAGGATTTGAACCTGCTTTCGGAAACCATCGGCATATATTCCGCCAGCGATGACCGTGAAGCTCGGAACCGGCGTGGCGCGTACTTCGCCATATATGTTCGAGGTGCGCGCGGTTTGATCGGCATCGAAGGTAAGCGCTCCACGCTTGCCGTTCACATTGATAAAGCGCTTTGCGTCAATGGTTCCCCAACGGGACTCTCCGCCGACAGTAACGCTCCAGTCGTCTCCCTCGCGATCATAACGGGCGAACACGCCGCGATCGGTCGATACCTGATCAATAACTTGGAAAATCGGGTGATATAATTCTTTGGCGTTCAAGAACGCGCCAACATCCAAACGACTGTTGCCCCATTCAAAACGGGTCCGGTTCTGGATACGAACCGAATTGATATCGCGCGCCTGATCCCCGACAAAATTGCCGGTTCGCGGTGCAGACAAGGCCGTCGCGCGGGTCAAGGCACCAGGTAGTTCCTGATTAAGTGTCGTCGCGCTTACGTAAAATCGCGTCGACACGACATCCGAAATCCTAAGCCCAACATTTCCGTTAAAACGCAATGAGTCCCGCGCGGCGTGCTGGCGATCCCCGTTGTGGCTATCGGCGCTAATCGCTGCCCAAGCATTGGCATCGCTGTCGCCCACACCGTAAGACGCCAAGCCGCGATAAAAATCAGAGCTGCCGACATCACCGCGAAGGTAAAGACCCGCGGCATTGTCGCCTGTGGGCGTAACACCGTTGATTGCGCCGCCCAATGTGCCGGAACCGAACCTCAACGCGTTAGCGCCGCGATATACCTCTAAATGGTCGAAAAATGTGGGTTCAAGTTCTTGAAAGTCGCCATTGTCGTCGGCCAGATTGATGGGGACCCCATCCTGCAACAAAGTCAGTCCGCGCATGTGGAAGCCACGCGAAAGGCCCGAACCGCGAATGGAAATGCGGACCTCCTGCCCAAAGCGCGGCTGGGTATACACGCCTGGCGAAAAGGCCAAAGTATCACGCAAAGACACAACAGTCTTATCTGCATAATCTTCGTGGCTCACGACATCAGTGCCGCCTGCGGTTTTGTTTGCCGATATTTCGGCTTCATCAGCGGCGACGCGGCCGGTGACAATAATCGTGGTGTCAGCAGCCTCTTCAGCGGCGGCGGGGGTAATGATGGCAATGAAGGTGCACGCAGCAGACGCGCGCAAAATGGACAAAAATTTCATGATATTTTCCTAAATCTAAACAAGAGATAGGCCGCAAAGCAGCCCTGTAGTTTAGACGTAAGAAGGTGGCCCTATGGCTGGCGGTGGCGGGGCAGCGAGGCCAGATCCAACCGATACTTCGCCCTTTGCAAAAACCGGAATGGCACGCGCAACAGGCGCCATTGCAACTTGGAAATCAGCAGCAGGCATATCCGCCGCCATCGCCGTTCCCGCAAAGGCACAAGGCTGATGTTCAACCGATTTGCCTTTTGACGGGTCTTCTTTGTGCAGCTTACCCGATTTATCCATCCAGACGGTCTGGGTGTCCATTCCCGTACAGATGGTCAGCGCAAAACCACGCTCCGACGACGGCATAAAGCCGGACGGAATGATGACGCGTAAAGCCAGCGCCAGCACTATC
>OCVQ010002528.1_pt1 | contig 11937 bp, 25 predicted proteins | sample 1539061 | NCBI WGS metagenome assembly OCVQ01 (sample SAMEA3355526, study PRJEB22509) | marine metagenome | biome: marine; feature: river plume; material: water | place: USA | collected 2010-08-08 | depth 0.5 m | reverse complement strand
CCTAGGGGCTGGCTTAGGCGTTGCGGAGGGCCTTGAGGAACTCGATCAGGGCGACGGCCTCGGAGGGGGTGACCTCGGTGATCTTCAGGTTGCCCGTCTCGGAGACTTCGCCCTTCGCGGGGTCGGCATTGTAGACCTCCAGCGACAGGCGGGTCTCGGCCTGATAGAGGGCCTTCGCGGAGTGGGCGGTCTTGGCCTTCGGGAAGGTGCTGGAGGAACTCCAGCCTTCGCCGTTGTACGCCTTGATCGTCTTCTGGACGGCGGCGATCTCGTCGCGGCGGGCGACGCGGACGCTGGCCTCGCTGATCAGGCGGTCGAGGTACACGATGCCCTGCGTGTAGAACGCGGCGGCGTAGGCGGCGTTCTCAGCGGCCCGCTTGGTGAACTTGGCGTCGGTCGCGTACGGAGCGGAATGATCCACGCCCACGCTGACCACCGAGGTGCCCTCGATCACGCGGCCCGAATCCGAGAAGGGCAGGACGCGGGTGCTGACTTCGATCACTGCGGCGGTGTTGCCCCTGACCCACGCACGGGCGTTGATGTCGGTGCTGACCGTGGCGACGAACACGCGGCGGGTGCCGTCCGCATTGCGGGCATCGACGCCAGCGTAGCGGTGCTGTTTCCAGTTGCCCTGATACGCGGTGACCTCGGCCTTGATGCCAGCGGCCTTGAGCGTGGCGACGCGGGCGTCGATCCGCTCCTGCTGATCGGCGGTGAACGCGGCGAGGATCTCGACCGTGTACGACTTCAGCGGAGCGTACGCGGCGATCTCGGCGTCGGTCGGCTTGCTGTACGAACCCGTCAGCGAGTGCGGCGTGGTGGGCGACTCGACGACGCGGGCGATCTGAGCGTGATCCACGCGGGTGAACGCGTGGGCGATCCGTTCGGCTTCGATCTTCGCACGGGCGTTGGCGGCGTCGGCGAGGGCGATGATGGTGGCGGTGATGGTGGTGATATCGGTATTCATTTTCGTATGGGTGAAGGAGTGCAGTGGAACAGATCTTCCACGGTAGGTCAAGCGGGTATTCGCGTAAAAAAAAGACCCCCATTTCTTGGGGCCTGATCGTGCGGTCTAGCGGCGGGGGCTGGCCTTCAGCCGAGCCAGCCGATCCACGGCGTCGGCCCAGTCTTGGCAGTCCTGTGCGTAGCCGCTCTGCTGTGCCCGCTTGTCGAGGTAGTCCACGCGATCCTCCAGATGGGCCACCTCAAGGGCGTGGCGGGCATCCCAGAGGGCTTGGCGGGCCGTCTGCTGATCCGCGATGGATCCGTGGCGGTGGGCGTTCAGTTCGTCCGTGATCGCCGCGTGGACGGCGGCACGGAGGGCTTCGGTCTTTTCGCTCATCTTCGTGGGTCTCGTAGATCAGCCGAAGACGACTTCGCCCGCGATCGCTTGCTGGGCGAGAGCGTCGTCGTGGACGCCGTCGGGTTCGTACTGGTCGAACAGGATCGTCTCGGCGAGATCGGCGTCGTCGTCGCTCAGGGCGACGAGGTAGCGGAGGTACGCGTCGGCACGGGTGCGGAGGAACTCCGAGTTCTTGTCCTTCGCGAGTTTGATCCACTGCTCGACCGCGAGGGACGGCGTGAGCGTGACCCACTTCGACTTGTAGGAGTCGTAGTTGAGCCGCACCTTGAGCGTCCAGTCGATCTTCGCGGGCTTGCCCGACGGCGTCTTGAGATCGCCGTCAGCGAAGGCGGCGTCGAGGAAGCCGTCCTTGCTCAGGCTCTCGACCTGAAACCACGCGGGGTTGATGCCAGTCTCGAAAGCACCGTTGATGACGCCAGCGATGGCGTTGGTGACCTTGAGGGAGTTGAGGTTGATGCTGTATTCCATTTTCGTATTTTGGGTTGGGTGTTGATCTGGGTGGGAGAAATTATTCGCCGTGCTTGAGGCCGAAGCCGTACTCGCGATTGTTGACGCGGAAGCCCGTGAGGAAGGTGACGCGGTGCTTCTCGCCGTACTGGGTGAGGACGCGGTTGCTCCAGAGATCCGCAAGTTTACGGGCGGCGTAGGAGTGGTTGCCAGCGGCGTCGAGGTCGTACTGCCACTGGGTCGTGACGGTGTCGAAGTCGATGCCGAGGAGCCTCGCCTTGATGCGAGGGCCGCGAGTCGCGGTGGCCTTGAGGAACCGCGTGGTGATTGAGTTGCCGAGGATCGTGGATCCGCTGATCGTTTTTTCCATTGGTGTGCTTGGGTTGGGTGTGGGTGAAATTACTTGGTGAGGGCCTTGGCGTATTGGGCTTCCAGAGACGCGAGGCGATCGGAGAGGCGACGCAACTTGGTCTCACGCTTGCGGAGGCGGGTGAGTGCGGCCTTGCCCTGCGGGTAGTAGTGACGCTTTCCGTCCTCGATGTACCAGTCGAAGGTGTAAACCTCCGCACGGTGCTGGGCGTTGCCGAGCAGTACTTCGGCGTGGGCCTTTTCGTGCTTGGCCTCGGCGATCAGTTGGGCGAGGCGATCAGTTTCGGGATTCATCTGCGTAGGTGGGCGAGAGGTTACTTGGTGAGGGCCTTGGCGATCGCGTCGAAGGACGGGATGCCGTCCACGCTGTCGAGATCCACGCTGTGGTCGTTCGCGTTGAGCGACTGACCGAAGCCGTACGCGTAGCCAGCGGCGACGCTGAGGGTCTCGGCGAGGATCGCCTGATGCTCCGCGAGGAGTTCGGGCTTCTCGGCGTAGACGCCACGCTTGGCGTTACGCTTGATCGCGGTGGCGATCTTCGCGGCACCAGCGAGGTGCTTGCGGGTGAACTTGATGTCGTTGAGGGCGGTCTGGATGCTCATATGCGGTGGGTGATAGGCTGACAGTGGAACAGATCTTCTAGGGGTCGTCAAGCACCGATGTTCTCGGCGATCTGGCTGATCTTCAGGCCGTAGATCGTGCCGTAGGACAGGCCCAACAGGCCACGCGTGTTTACGCGGCTCTCGCGGATGTCCTTGTCGCAGATCACGGGCCTTGGGAAGCCGAAGCCGTACGGGACGCCGTCCTTGCCCCAGCGGGTCAGCAGGGCGAACTGGTGCCAGATCTGGAAGCCGAGGCCACGCAGGACATCGTCGCCAGTGCCGAGGGCGACGACGGTCAGATCCTGATCGAGGAACAGGAAGACCTCGCCGTGCTTCGTCTTGATCAGGCCGAGGTAGCAGTCGCGGAGCAGGAGCGGCGACGCGTAGTCGCAGGACGCGGCGGCGACGCGAGTGTCCGCGAGGCCACGCCAGAACTTCTCGTAGAGGTCGTGGCGGTGGCCCAGCAGGGTGGAACGATCGACGATGTCGTTGCTCATCACTGTGCCCTCCAGTAGAGTTCCTGAACCGTCTCCCAGCCACGGCAAGCCTGACCGCTGGTGAGGTACAGGTGCGGCTCGGCTTCGATCGCGTCGCGGATCTGATCGAACTCCGAGGTGTTGAACTCGCGGAGGCCGACAATTGTCTGGTAGATCTGCGTGGCGTTGAGCGGCGTCGGGAGCGTGGCCTCAAAGGCGGCACGATCCTGTTCGTCGATCTGCTCCAGCGTGGCCTCGATTGAGGCGAGGTCGGCTTCGATGCGGCGACGCTGGTCGGCGGTGATGTAGTCGTCGCCAGCCGCTCCGAGCGGAGCGGCGACGATCGCGGCGAGTTCCTTGCGGAGTGCCTTGAGGCGGTCGATCTTGGTCTGGTTCATCTGCGTGTGTGGGTGAAGGATTACTTGAGGCGAAGGTGGGCCTTGAACGCGGCGGTCTTGATCGCGTCGCGGAAGTGCTTGTACTCAGGCTTGTAGATCACCTGATCGAGGAAACCTTCGGCGGCGTTCGCGGCGGCGGCGTCGTCGGCCTCGGACTTCGCGTCGGCGATCTCCTGCTCGTCAGCCGAGAGCGTGTCGTAGTTGGCCTTGTAGTCGCCCCAGTTGGAGAACCCGTAGGCTTCGGGCTTCGCGGACGCGGAGACCGACTTGAACCGCTCGACGGTGGCGTCGGTCGTGACGACGAACTGGCCTTCGGCGTTGATGTCAGTCCACGACTGGATCAGGACGATCGCACGGGCGGTGAACTCGGTGCCGCCGTCGGTCTGGCCCTCGATGTACAGCGTGTAGCCGTACTTGGAGCCGTCCGCGTGACGGAGCGAGGCGTTCTCGTAGCGATCGCCTTCGGCGTCGATGGTGGTGATGCTGGGCTGGATGATGTTGCTCATTGGATGTATGGATCTGGGTGGGTGAAGATCTATACGGTGCCACATCGTGCCCCACTTGCAAGCGAATAATTCAGGCAAAGAAAAACCCCAGATTTACTGGGGTTTGAGGGGCGTCGGAAGGCCGAGGCCCTTCCTGATCACCATCCTTAGGGCGGCAGATCTAGAGACCCCGTAGAGGGTTGCGATGCCCGCCACGGCATCGTCCTCATCTGGGGAGATTCTAACCTGACGCCACGACTTTACTTTACGCGGGGAACGGGAACGGTTCTTCATATGTTTTTACGATTAGTGGAAAGTTCTCGATGCCGCAGTGCGGAAGGATGTTGTACTCGATGTGATCGACCGCGTCGTCTTCGCTCATCTGATCGACACGCATCAGGCAATGCTTGACCGCGTCGTAGTCGTAGATCGCGACGCAGTTGCCTCCAGCGGTGCGACCGACGATCGCTTCGTCGTAGGTGGTCGGAGGATCGAGAAACAACGCTTCCTCATTTAGTTCCGCGACGAACGATCGCCGCGTACTGATCTTCTTCTTACGCTTAGAAGGGGACATCGTCGTCGGGAGTTTCAAACGCGGGAGCGGAGGTCACGCCGAGTGACGCATCGAGGGCGTCGCGGAACGCTTTGTCCTTCGGGGAGATCGAACCCTTGTACGGCTTCGGCTGGTAGTTGTCCTGCCACCACTTCAAAGAAGCCGACGGCAACGATCCAAGAGACTTCCCCTGTTGCTTCCCGAAAGGGATCAGGACGCTACGCCAGTCGCCGTCTCCAGCGGGAGCGGAGACCACAGGAGCCGCCTGACGCGGTGCCGCCTGACGCGGAGTAGGTTCCTCGTACTGATCCAGCGAAGCGGCCTTGGCACCGTCAATGCTCGGAGGATCCCAGCGGAACTTGGTACCGTTCTTCGTCTTGCCCTGATGCTTGCCGCCGTCGTGGACGATCGCCCACGCTTCAGGCAACTCGTATAGATATCGGCCCACGCCTAGGTTCACCACGGCTCTCTTCATCGCACCGCTCGCGGCAGACTTGAACGGATCGATGTCGTCGGCCTTGTTCAGTTCGACCTCGCAGGATCCGCAGACGGTACGCTGGAACTCGCCGCCGCCAGCGATCGTGATCGCGACCGTGCAGACAGCAGAGTTGCCGACCTGTTTGAATTCCTCGCGGTGGCTCCAGCCTTCGCCGTAGACATCGTCGAGCCGCTCCATCGCGGCACGATTGTCGATGTACGCGAGGCATCGTGCCCAGACGGAGCCGTCGGACTTTTCGCCGCAGGATTGGATACGCCACTCGATCCTGTCGGCAGGGAACGGGGCACGGAGTTTGCTGATGTTATCGCTCATTTTTGTGTGGGGGAAATTTCGGTGGTCGCCGTAAGGGCGGCAATGAAGATCGTGCCGATCTCTTCGCGGAGCATAATCAGGTGCTTGCACCTGTACTCCCAAGGGAACTTGCGTTCGGCGTCTGAGGCGTCACGCCAGCGGGGTAGCACCACGCACTGGAAGTGTTCGCAGGAACATTCGCCGTGCAGATCATTCGCGGCGAGATCGATCAGGTGAACCTGTCCCTTCTTCGCGGAAGGAACCGTGTACCGTGTCGGGTGATCGTAGACGGTGAACTTGGGCTTGGTCTTCATTCGATAGAAGCGTTTGCGAGCGGAAGGAATTCCGCAACAGGGATGTGTATCACTGGCTCGATATCCTGATCGTCGCCGCGTGAGTTGACCGTGCGGCCTCCAATCGTGATCTTGCGGCGGCTACAGTCGGCGGTGGAGATCCTGTAGATGAACACGCCGTCAGTCCACTTGACCAGAAGCCACGCTGGCTTGTTCGTCGCGTACTGGAATCGGCAGACGCTCAGGTACTTTTCCAGCGAGGTGTAGAAGGTCGAGTACTGGAGCCGAGGGAATGTCTTCCCTCTGACCTCGACCCAGCCGAGGACGCCGCCGTTGGCGTCGCAGATCGCGTAGTCGATCTTGTAGTACTTCGGCGTCTTGCGGGCGACGACGCCCCAGACGGCTTGCAAGGCGTCGATCGCGGCTTCCTCTTCGCGGAGGTGATCGTCTCGCTCGTAGGTCGGGCGGCTCATCGGTTGTCGTGCTTGTCGAGGATCCGCTGGATGAAGTCACGCTGGCGGGCGAGAGCCACATACCAGAGCGGCTTGCGTCCAGATCGCTTGCCCGTCTTGCGGCGGTAGTTTCCGTGGTGCTTTCTCATCGGCGTAGGCGGGCGATCGCGTTACGGGTCGCGGACGGGACGCGGGCGAGGCTGAAGCCCCGCTTCGCGAAGCCGCCGATCCCTAGGTTCCAAGCCGCGTAGACCTCGGCCTCGGTCGGCTGGCGACCCAGACGGCGGGCCAGAGACCGCTCCGTCCAGATCAGGTAGGCCGTGGCGTACTCGCGGGCGACGGCGGGGTCGTGGGCGTAGGTTGCCCAGTCGTACTGGAATTTCCCGAATTTCCTGCGGTCAGAATTGATCTGGTTCCACGCGTCTGCCCACATCTGCCAAGCCCCACGGGCACGGGTGCCGTCGCCGACGGCGGCGTGGTTGAAGCGGGACTCCACGACCGCCACGCGATCGACGAATTTCCCGTTTACGACCTCGGCAGAAACTTGCGAGGCCAGCAAAATTAGGAGAGCGAGAGATCGCATTTGCGGAGGAGGTTTTCAATTGCCGCGTTCTTAGCGGTGTTGTTCCTGTAGGAAGCGAGCAACTGTCCAGCGACAGACTTAGCGTCCTGCTCGTCGGTCGATTCGTGAATGAGGCCAGCACGATCGTCTTCTTTAAGTTCAGCCCTGCGGATCGTGATGTCTTCCTGCGAGAGAATCAATTCAACCTTACGCCAGTCGATCCAGTGCGGAGGAATGACGACCAGTTCAACGGACGAGCCGTTGACGATGTCTCCATCCGTCGAGGACTTGGAAACGGTGTGGTAGCCGATCAGGCTTACGGTGTAGTTAATCGTGACGCGGTAATTGCGGTGACCGCCTTTTACCGATTCGATCGTGCCTTTGAATTCCACGGGCACTAGCGTGGTTGATGCTTGGTTGGACATAGTAGTACTGGGTGAGATCTGGAGGTGTATGAATGTTGCACAAAGTGTCAAGAGGTGTTTTTTTGGTGCTTGACTCGACCGCGAAGATCTGTTCTACTGTCTACCTTCACCCAGTACTACACACATATGATCTACATCAAGCCCAGCACCGTCCGTAAGTTCGTCAAGAGCCACGGCAAGCGAACCTCGAAAGAGTTTATCGAAGCCCTCGATCGCTACATCGAAAAGAAACTTCTCACTGCCGTCGCCGAACACAACGGTGGTAAGAAGACCCTCGACGCCGCCGTCGCCGCTTACATCTTTGGTAACCGCTAATTTCCCCCACACGAAAATGACCCAACCCAAAAGCAAGATCGTCTACGACCTAGACGCCACCGAGTACCACGCGACCAAGGGCCTGAGCAAGACCCGTCTCGCCTACCTCCTCAAGTCGCCCGCCCACCTGAAGGCGTACGACACGACGGAGCGTGACGAGCCGACGAAGGATCAGATCCTCGGCACCGCGATCCACGAAGCCACGCTGGAGCCTGACAAGTTCGCCCGTAACTGGGCGATCGCTCCCGTGGGCATCGACCGACGCACGACTGTCGGCAAAGCCGCCTATGCTGATTTCGTTGCCGCCAATGTTGGCAAGCAACTGATCTCCGCTGAGGACTACGCCACCGCCACCGCTGTAGCCAAAAGCCTTCGCGACAACCCTGCCTTCGGCGGCTCACTTCGCGTCGGCACCCCTGAGATCAGCCTGTTCGCTGAGAGCGACAGCGGGCAACCGATCAAGGCTCGCCTCGACCTGTTCGACTCCGAGCGTAACATCGTCTGGGATATCAAAACCACAATCGCGGCAGATCCGTTTGGGTTTAGGAAGGAATGCTTCAAGTATGCATACGCCCTACAGGCCAGCCACTATCTGGATCTGGCTCGCCGCACTGGCCTCGGCAACAAGGACACCAAGTTCGCGTTCGCCGCTGTTGAGAAGACCGCCCCGTACGCGGTCGGCGTGTACTTCCTGACCGCCGAGACGATCACCAAGTGGGACGGCATCATCAAGGGGCTTGTGAGTCTCTGGGAGATCGCCGAACGCACCGAAACCTACCCGTCCTACTCGCCTGAGTTCATCGAGATCGACGCCTAATGGAAAAGCCTACGCACATCACGGTCGATCTCTCAGCACTGAAGGTGCTGGGAGGTCAGACCTTCTTCGCTCTCCTGCACGGCTACCTCAAGGCTCGTGCGGTGGACGGCGTCGCCAAGGTGACGAACAGGGAAGCCGCCGAGGTCTTCGGCGTCACTCCCCGCTATGTCACCTCTGCGGTCAACGCCCTTCGCCGTAGCGGCCTGATCACTGAGTACCGCTACGACGGTCGCAACCGCGTCGTTCAACTAGCACCCTGATGAATAATCCATCACTGGGCTTCGTGGGCATCTTCATTGCCCGCGACCTTTGGCTACGCGAGGATCTCAGCGTCACCGAGAAGGTGCTTGCTGGGGTCATCGACGCCCTCGACAAGGGCGACGGATGCTGGGCCTCCAACGCGTACCTCGCGAACACCGTGGGCGTCGGCGAGCGGCAGATCCGCGACTACCTTGCCCGCCTTGAGGAGGGTCAGGTGATCAAGCGTTGGTCGGTGGACGGCAACCGCCGTATCGCCTCGATCTACGCAGGAACGCGGAACAATTCTTCCACGGAGGAAAACCGCCTACCCCCTAGGCAGGAAACTGCCACCAATAGGGTAGTAGATAAAGTAAAAGATAATAAGAATAAGAAGGCGTGTCTGTTTGAGTCCCTTGCCAAGTATCGGGTGGAGCCTACGGACGCGGTCAAGAGCCTGATCCTTTCGTACATCGAGCATCGTCTTGAGATCAAGCGTCCCCTGACTCAGCGGGCACTCGACGCGAATGTTGATATCGTCCAGTCCGAAGCCACCAAGCACGGCATCGCGTTTGAAGTGGCTGGGAAGGAGATGATCGACGCGTCCGTCCGAAACGGCTGGTACGGCCTGTTCCCTGTACGCAAGCAGATCGGCAAGCCCGTCAAGAAACTGCTCACCTCGGAGGATCACAGCAATGGCTTCTAACGGCAACTGCAAGTACTGCGGGTGCGAGACTCGCGGGCTGTCTTTCGAGATCGGCGGCAAGCCTATCCAGTTCGACGCCCCTGATGTCTGTGCTGGCAAGGAATGCACTGGCAAGGCCGACGCCGCGTTCGCGAAGGCCGAGGCCGAGCGTAGCAAGCGTCCGTCGATTCAGGTGCCTTCCCTGTTCGCCGACACTGACATCAGCCGCCTTCCCGATCGCCTCCAGTTGCTGGCACGGTCGTGGACTCCGTTGAGCGGCAAGGGCAACCTGTTGCTCCACGGCGTAACCCGCCTAGGCAAGAGCCGCACGGCTTGGGAGATCTGCAAGCGACTCGACGCCCGTGGCGTACAGGTGAAGGTGCTGACGATGCGTGACATCGAGTTCCAGTTGCAGGAAGGCTTCCAGAAGGGCGACTGGCACCGCGTGGTAGATCGCTGGTGCAACCACCAGTTCCTTTTCATCGACGACCTCGGCAAGGAGAAGTTGACCGAGCGGTCTCAGTCCTGCCTGTTCCAGATCGTAGACGAGCGTACGGCGAACAAGCGGGCGACGATGATCACGACAAACTACGACGGCGAAACACTGAAGGCCAAGTTTCCAGACCCTGAGACTGGTGCGGCCTTCGTCGCTCGCCTTCGCGAGTTCTACGACCGCAACGCTTAACGCGGTTCTGAAGGGATAAACGGGGTGGCCTCGCCGATCATAACCTCGGTGAAGCCACCCTTGTCCCATTCCAGTTTCATCACGCGGAGATCGGCGATCTTCTGGTCGGCTTCGATGTAGCCGCAAGTGACCAGAGAGTCCAAGATCGTCTTCACGACATTGTCCGCGTCAGGCTTGGTAACCTTCCACTCAATGTTCTTGCACGGGCGGCATTTCGGCGGGAGGTAGAAAAGGGCGACGATCACGCGTAGAGGCTTATCCTTAAACAGCGGCTCTTTCGGCTTGTTAACTTTCAGTAAAAGGTGGAACAGGGCTTCCCATTTCTTCGCGTCAGACTTTTTAGACTTCCCGACAAACATCTTGCCCGTCTGTTTATTCTTTAGGATCTGCAATGCGGCTTGGTGCGTGGTCTCAGGCGGGGCGATGTCGAAATGATAGGTTTCCATACCGCGTCAGTAGTTGACGGCTTATGACAAGTCGAGCATCTTTAGGCTATGGAGTACGAGCCTCAGCCAGAGAAGATCCGCACCGACATCAAGTCGCGTCACAAGGGGACGAAGATCCCGAAGGAGAAGCGTGAAGAGATTGAAAAAAAACTTGAGGCTGGAGAGGGCATCGTCGCCACCGCCAAGTCGGTTGGGTCTAGCGAACATACCGTCACCGCGATCAGGAACTCGATGAAGGATGTCAACGCGTGGAAGCAAGGCCATAGGGTCAACCTAATGGCGGCGGCTCAGAAGATGGGCGAGCGTCTGCTCAACGAGGTGGACAACATCTCTCCGTCTCAGTTGCCGTTGGCGATCGCCATCATTACCGACAAAGCCCTTGCCCTTAACGATCAGCCTACGACCGTGACCGAACATCGTCTCAGGATCAGCCACGAAGATCTGGACAGGATGCTTCGCGGTCAAGTGATCGATCTTCCTCCAGACTTGCCGCCTCAGTAGTTCAACGGTGGAACGCCTGTTTTGTAAACAGGATGTCGCGGGTTCAACTCCTGCCTGAGGCTTCCGTGGGTGTAGTTCAACGGATAGAACCGCCGCCTTCTAAGCGGCTGATCTGGGTTCGATTCCCAGCACCCGCACCAGAAAGCAAAACTCCCTAGTCACCGAAGCAACTAGGGAGAAGGCGTTGGCCTTTTGGGTTCACCCAGCGACAACGAGCCGCCAGATCCTAACCCTCAGTCGGTGCGGGCGGCTTGTCAACCTTGGGGAACAATTTGCGGTACAGGAACCACCCTATTTCGACCGCTGTGACCACGCACAGCCCTAGGGCTACCCATATGAACTCCTTGCGGTCAAAGAGGCGTGGAAGGGCCGCTACGCCAGCCCCAGAGGCCATCAAGGCTAAGGCTCCAGCCTTCCCGATGCCTACCCAGTGACCAAAGATCAGGGCAAAGGCCCCAATGGCGATCAGGCCAGCCCCAAGTAGGGCTAGGATCAGATCCTGTTCCCGCTTGTTGGCGGCTTCCAGTTCCATCTGCTTTGCGGCTAAGTTCTGCTCGGCCTCCACGCGGCGACGCTCGGCGTCGGCGACTACCTTTCCCCACGCGTCGTTGATGTCCTTGATCGTCTTCTCGGCCTCGGCCTTGACCTTAGTCAGGTTCGTGTGGTTCGCGGCAAGTGACTTTGCCTGATCGATGTCGCCCTGCTTTGGCTTGTCCAAGAACGACCCAGCCGCGTCGAGCAGTACGCCGACGGTCTTGGCTGGTTCACTCTCAGGCGGTGCCTTCTTGTTCTCAGCCGCCGCGACAGCGACATAGCCAGCCGCCCGCTCGATCGCGGAGTCTTGCTTCTCGGCATAGGTATCAGCCGCTACGATTGGTGCCTGTGCTGGAGCCTCATCAGGCTTCTTCGCCGTACAGGCGATCAGAGCCAACGAGAGAGCAAGGACTTGAATCTGGAGAAGACCCATTTCAAGAGTTCCTCAGTTTGATCAGTAAGCGTATTCCAGACGCCACTGCGATTAGACCGCCTACGGCTA
>OCVQ010002523.1_pt1 | contig 11943 bp, 5 predicted proteins | sample 1539061 | NCBI WGS metagenome assembly OCVQ01 (sample SAMEA3355526, study PRJEB22509) | marine metagenome | biome: marine; feature: river plume; material: water | place: USA | collected 2010-08-08 | depth 0.5 m | reverse complement strand
CTAGAATATCTAGGTTGTTCTATATAATATGTTTACAAAATATTTGCTCATAACTAATAGATATTTATATATCTATTATATTTTTATTTTTATTTATTTCTGTTTTTATTTCTGTTTTTTCATAATTAAGAATTATTACTAATTATTTATGAAAAATATGGGTTGTATATTATTGTAACCGTACTGATTTATTATGGACTATTATTGAAAGTGACCAAAGTACCATTACTATATGCAACTATATCACCTGCATTGATACCCGTAGTAATAATTATTGTTGAACTATTTGCTTGAATTGTTGCTGTTTTTGAATTACCATTACTTAATGTATAATTATTTGCTCCAGTTAATAATGTAATTACAGTGCCTGGTTGATTAGCTGATGCAGCATCAATCGTAATAGTTAAGCTTGAACCATTGATTACTGAAGTTTGCGAACTGCTTAAAGTCGCGTCAGATTTAATTTCTGTGGTGAGTGTAATTGAACTCGCAGTTAAAGTGCCTTCAACAGTAATATCTCCGCCAAATGTAGCAGTCATATCATCGGCAATCTTAAGAGCTGTATTTAAATTATTAACATTACTACTACTACCACCACCATCTGCTACTTGGAATATAATGCTACCACCTGCTCCTGTACCAGTACCTTGACCAGCATGAATAGTTAAAGTTTTACCAGCACTATCCTGTCCATTAACCGCATCAGGACCAATTTTAGTAGCATTGCTGTCTAACTTAGAAGACACGGCATTAGTTACAAATGCCGTGGTAGCAATTTGATCGGTACTCGTTTCGGCTGAGGCAGTAGGAGCAGTTGGGACACCTGTTAAAGCGGGGGAGACAATAGGAGCTTTTGCGTCCAAAGCGGATTTATACTCAACGACACGACTATCTAGCTCATTCATGGAACTATCTAGCGTATTCATGGAACTATCCAAACCATTAAGACGATTTTCAACGTCACTGTCATGGTTCTCAAGAGTAACGACACGACTATCTAGCGTATTCATGGAACTATCCAAACCATTAAGACGATTTTCAACGTCACTGTCATGGTTCTCAAGAGTAACGACACGACTATCTAGCGTATTCATGGAACTATCCAAACCATTAAGACGATTTTCAACGTCACTGTCATGGTTCTCAAGAGTAACGACACGACTATCTAGCGTATTCATGGAACTATCCAAATCACCAATCTGGTTCAACAGGCTCTCACTTACGCTCAATGTATTGCCTTCTCGTGTAAGACCATTGACTGCGTCAAATGCGTAAGTACCATTAAATTGAGTAAATCGTAGGTCACCGCCTCCTACTGTGACTGGAGCATTACTTAATTGAATAAAGCCTTTGGCAGAGTTTGTATCACCTTGTTCTACAAAAACAAATGCCCCCTGTACCTCAGATGGCTCATCAAAATCCAATGATCTAGTCCACGCACTACTCTTTGCTAAATATATACCATTTGTTTTGGCGTCACTTTGGTCCTTTACTAGAACTCTATCGTCTTCTTGTAATGTTTTTCCATCAATAATTGTTTCTAGACCAGATAACACTATATTTTCTACAGTAGCACATTTTACAGACTCTTTCACGTCCAATCCTTGGACCATATTTTTAACATATTCAACCGTTGCCGCGTCTTTGTCATCATTTGGAGTATTATTAATAGTCACTTTATCAAATGATACATTCGGTCTTGTATCATACGAACCTTTCAATTGACTAAACACTAAATTATTACTATTACTGAATGCGCCATAAAGAGCTGATTTCTGAACCCCTTGGAACTTTATGACATTTGTTCCATCGATAGTGCTTACAAAGATCTTATCGCCGAAAGTAGATGAAGCACTTGTATTGCTAAATTGAAATTTACCAGTCATTACGTTAGCGTTACTCATTATAATAAGTCTACATATTTAATATTTATCAAATAAACTAATTACACTATTGAATAATTACATTACTATAGTAATTTAATTAATATAATCGGTTGTCCAGAAGCATCTATGTAGACAACTCTTCCAATAGAACGTATATATGCCTCTAAATGTGGGTTTGTATTTCCGCTTATTGGTAGTATCGTGTCACCCGTGCAACCTATAATTGTCCCAGACGGGTTACTTGGTATTACATAATCGCCAACATTTAAACTACTTGCGCCATTTATACTTAAATTTATCACGGTTCTACCACATAAAGCTACTCGGGCTACAGTCGTTTCGTCAGTCCAACTATTACCTCCTACAAATGAAGGAAATGATGAAATAACACCAAAACTAATAGATGAATTATAATTTTTTGTTAAATTCCCACTACTATCTATACCACATATATCACCCGGCGCAAATATAGTGGAGGAAGCATCCTTTGTGAAATATTCCGCATAATCCGCACCAGATGAATTCACTGTGCCAGTCGCATTAATCGAACGCCCGGATGTGCTACCAATCTTCATAGTCGCGTCAGATACGTTTGGACTATACGTATCTGCCGGATAGATTATCATATCATCGACTGTACTTTTTACGTTGAATTTAGATGTTGGTATTGTAGTGCCTATACTAACATTGCCTAGAGAATACGATATATTGTTACTCGCGTCTTGTGTCCATATTGTTGCGCCTATTGCTCCTTGTGCTCCAGTTAAGCCTTGTGCTCCTTGTAAGCCTTGTGCGCCTTGTAAGCCTTGTGCGCCAGTTGGGCCTACATTAACATAACTAATCATATATAGATTACTCGCTAATAGTGGTGTTGTACCAGAACCACTTGTATAAACCAATTGTAATTGCTGAAATGAAGCACCAGAAGAAACTATACCAACTGTATAAAACCCATATTCTGTATAATTTGTTAAATGGTGAATTTTAAGGATACTACCACTAGTACAACTCGTCAACCATGACGTCATATTATTACTATTAAAATCGGTAAAATTAACTCTTATACTAGTAACCGATGAGAAATTTGTGAATGAATTCGCACCAAATATTCCACTAGCAGGAGTTATTAGTCCAGCAGTCGCATTCAGTTGCCACACTGAGGAATTTCCATCTAGACCTATAGGCCCAATTGACCCTTGGGCACCAGTTGACCCTTGTGCACCAACTAAATTTGAAGCAATTGTTGTAACAATATTAGATAGTGTATTTCCCCGCATTTCTAAGAATAACGTGTGTAATCCTCCACTTGCTTGTGTGTATATTTTTACTTGAATACGACTATTTAAACTAGCCAATGTATTAATCGGAACATACAGAGCATAACCATATACAGATTGGGTCACTTGAACTACTGTTCCGCTAGCATAAGTCCCAGTAGCCAAATTTTTTATTACCGTTGTCCCATCTGACTGAACTTCATTTATAACAGTCCAATATACAGTATTTCCTCCACCCCCACTACTATACCCATATAATAACACGTTCCAAACACCACCAACTATCGCAGTGGTTGTTAATAGTCCAATTGGAGTTACAAAATCACCTACTAAGATAGGCGATGTAGCAATAGAATTGGTTGTAATAATAGTCTGTGGTCCAGTATTAGGTGTAACTATTAAATTATCCGATACCGGTATGGTTGAAGTTGTTGGCCCATCCAAGTATAATACTAATCCACTTGATACACCATTTAACCCAGTTGTTCCGATGGAACCTTGTGCTCCTTGTAAGCCTTGTGCTCCTTGTAAGCCTTGTGCTCCAGTTAAGCCTTGTGCTCCTTGTAAGCCTTGTGCTCCAATTGGTTTACAACATGATTTATACTGATTGTATTTACTATAATTGCTATAAGACATATTATATTAATAATAGAAAATAAAATTTCTGTTATTACATTCATAAATACTTAAAACTAATCTTATAAATACATTATATGTCTAGTTCTAAATACCCACAAGTTATATTTTTTCGACATAATAATTATTCTGAAATTGACATGTTTATAGAAGAACACAAACCACAATTTGAGTGTTCTATATTTATTACGACCTCGACAGATGATTTACAGAAATTATTTAATCCAAATTATCATATCTTGGTTACCTATGGTAATACATATCAAGAGTATGATTATATTACAACCATATTACCTAGTAGATTTTCGAGTCGATGGTTTCATAAAACAAATATTTCAAACCTAGATGAATTTAATCACAATGTAAATTATTGTTATATCGATAATGTCATTCGTACTCGTGAAGATACAAGACCTATTTTTTCTATTTTTACTACATGTTTTAAAAGTTATGAATATATAGATACGGCGTACAAATCTATCAAAAACCAACGATTGAATGATTGGGAATGGGTTATTATGGACGATACACCAGAAGATAAACATTTCGACTTTTTAAGACAAAAATTATCACACGACAATCGTGTCCGGTTATATAAAAGAGATAAAAATAGCGGAAATATAGGTAATGTAAAAAATGAAGTAATATCTCTCTGTCGAGGAAAATATGTTCTTGAAATGGATCATGATGATGAAATATTAGAAAACTGCCTTCTAGATGCTTACAATATTTTTCAAACAGATGATACCATAGGTTTTGTATATGGAGACACCATTCATCTATATCGCAATAATGAAAATTATAAGTATGACGATTTTATTTGTAAAGGATATGGTGGCTACTATATGGAAAAGGTAAATGGAAAATGGGTATATGTTTATACCACGCCTAATATTAATAATATTACTCTTAGTCACTTAGTTTGCTTACCAAATCATCCACGTATTTGGAAGCGATCCGTTTTAATGGAATGTGAAAATTATTCGGAATTTTTACCGATTTGTGATGACTATGAAATACTTCTTAGAACTTGTTGTAGTAAATATAAGGTGGCCAAAAATAACAAGGCACAATATATTCAATATATGAATAATGACGGAAATAATTTTTCGAATATTCGAAATGCTGAAATAAATCGTATCGGTCCAAATTATATTAGCCCTATGTTTTACAATAAATACGAAGTTCGTGAAGTAATGAAAGTGTTGGACGCATATGAACACGAAAAATATATTACACAACATTCGCCTATTTGGAAACGAGGACCTGACTATCAACATAAAAAAATGAACTTGAGAGTTAATTTGAATTATGACAAACAATATTGTATTATTAATGATGCTATAAATAACGATGAATTGGTCGAATTGTATAAAAACAGTCGAAACGATTTTTTATTTTTAAGTAATAACATGACACACACTCAGTTACAAGACCAATTAGAAGAAAAGGGCTTCAACCGAATGAAATGTTATTCGTATGTAAATTGTTCAGAGATAGAATTGATAACCTTTTTTAAATACATGTACTTAAACGATAAATGTGAGTATGAAATTATACAAACTAGATTCGAAGAGAGAAATATACCCATAAAATGTATATCAAATATACGTGATTCTATGCGAATATTTATTATTCATAACAATCGTAATGGGGGCGCAGACAAATACATAACAGACATTATTAATATGTACCCTAACAATGATTATATCTATATAACTGATTTGTCTAAATTACATACATATTCATATACTGAATCTGATGTAATGGTTATACAAAATTTGCTAAACACTGACATCCAAATACAGGATATTATTAATATTCATAACAAATATAATTTTAAAATAATCATTCCAATACATGATTTCGTTTGGCTTTGCGACGATATACATAATTATAGTAATAAGATTCCATCTGCCTATTTGAATGAGCACGTGAATATTTCTACTGATATTAAAAATATCTTCTCGATAGCAGAAAAGGTTATTATGAATTCACGATTTACATATGATATTTATTCAAACTATTTTGATAGTAGTAATTTTGTAGTAAGCTATCCAAATGATTATAAAATTCAACACGAAATTATGAATGTACCTGAAATAAAAGACGGGTGCATAAATATTGGTATTTTCTCTCCGCTTAGTAAATTTAAAGGAGAACGATATGTTAACTATCTACGAAATAAATATGAAAGCGAACGCTTACGTTTCCATATAGTAGGACAGAATATTCCTCCATACAAGGAGACCGAGTTTTTTGAGCATATTAGGAAATACAATATCAATGGATTTTTGTTATTGAATGAATGGGGAGAAACCTATTGCTATCTACTAACCAAAATAATAAACTCGGGGCTACCATTATTATATAACAATTTTGGAGCAATAAAAGAGAGAATTTATTCGAAACGAGAACATTATTTTAAAGTATTTGACGATGAATCTGATTATGACAAAATGATTTACAATAATAATAGCAACGAAATCAGTTATAATATGTTAGATATCCAATTTAACAATTTCACAGAATATATACATACGCACAGTGGCCAAGTGGAACAAATGAACGACGATTATACCATTATGTCAACAAAGATATATGACGAATTGTTTCGTAATAACAATTATAAATTAGAACCATCTATAAATGACAGCCACAAACAAAATAATACAATATTAATTTACACTGGTTTTATGGATAAATTATGGAATTATTCGTATTTACAAAATAATCCACTTGGTGGTTCTGAAAAGGCTATTGCTTATCTTAGTAAAGAGTTTCCAAGTAACTACCAAATTATTGTATGTGGAGATGTGATGGACGAGATAATAGGCAATGTTCAATATACAAACGCATCAAACCTAACTATGTTGCTGAATACACAATCGTTCCATACCATAATAGTATCAAGATTCGTTTCTTTTTTCGTAGATTATCCTTATTTTTCGTGCGGGCAATTATACGTTTGTAGTCATGACAGTATTGGATTTATTAATCGCGTATGGAATAATAGTGAAAATGAAATAACTAACATACACAATATATTATTAAAATATGATAAATATATTACAGGTGTAGTTGCTTTAACTGATTGGCACAAAACACATTTATCTACTATATATCCTTCTATACAAAATAAGGTTCATATTATTAATAATGGTATTGATGTAACTGTTTTTCCAGTTGTAAATAATAAAATAATAAATAAATTTGTCTGGACTTCTTGTAGTAATCGTGGGTTATCCGTGCTATTAAACCTATGGAGTAGTATATTAACTGTTATGCCTGATGCGACACTGGACATATGCTCGTATCATACATTTCCATCAAGTATAGATGATGTAGAAATGAATAATATTATACTACAACACAATTCTATTACACATCATGGACGGTTGAACACAAGTGAATTGTATAAATTAATGTCTATTTCTGAATATTGGTTATACACAAATACGGTACACGAATCTTCTTGTATTACAGCCCTAGAAATGTTAATGAACAAAGTAGTTTGTTTATACTATCCTCTGGGAGGTCTAAATGATACTATTGGAAAATATGGTATACCTGTTAATCCAGGAAGCGAAGTGGAAGCAATTATACATTTAACAACTGAAAAAAAGGAACTATTGAAGAAAACAGGCAGAGAATATGCTATCTCGTGTTCGTGGGAAACCAGAGCCAAAGAATGGACGAATATGTTAGGATTGTGTGTAAATACTACTAGTGCTTACGATGGACCATATACAGTAGACAACTATCACAATACGCGTAGTATTAATTTTTTTACATATCCGCGTGACAAGTGTATAATCAGTAATGAAACAAGTTTAAACAGAATATGGGAATCGCATATGCATCAAATATTTGAAAAATATATTACTAAACAATGCGTTGTATTAGAAGGTGGTTGTCATATAGGAACCCATACTGTAAAATTAGCATTGCTAAGCAAACATGTATTGGCATTTGAACCATTAACAGAAAGTAATAATATATTACGTAAAAATATCAAACTAAATAACATAGAGAATATCACTGTATACAATGACGGATTATCCAACAAACCAGATGTTGCGTTTTTTCAATGGATAGGACATAATAATCCAGGAGCTTCGGGATTGTCTAATAACCCAATGGGTACTCCGTCATATTCAAAAAAAACAGATAAACAATTGTCTGTAAATTTAATAACGATCGATTCATTATGCTTAGACAATTTGAATTTTATTAAATTAGATGTAGAGGGATATGAAATAAATGTAATCGAAGGTGGGATAAATACTATCAAAAAGTATAAACCAATCATAACATTAGAAGTGTATGAAAACTTCTACGGTAAATATAGCATAGAATATACCAAAACCACGTTTAAAATATTGCTTGATATAGGATATACAGTTCATCATATTGCCGGACCAGATTTCTTATTTTTACCAACAATGTAAATATTCTAGGCGTCCAAATATACAATATTGTAAAATAATTATAATACAATAAATTATAATTATTTGTGATTATCTCTCTGTGGAAAAAAAGAATACTTGAAATAGTCGTCCATTTTCTTTGTTTGTTCCAAAGTAATCTAGACTAGCATGATACTGTTTTGAATTAAACAATACTAACCGATTAAATATATTGCCTACGCGGTCGACCAATTCCCATTTGGTGTAATCTTGACTATGTTCGTCTATTAAAGTTTTATTTCCCCTAGCCTCCGCTTCATCCACGGTTCTCGTTCCATCTTTATAACGGAATATACCTGTTCCTGAATTTACTGGTGCATTGGGTGTTAAATACAAGACACCCGCCCAATTATTCCATCCATCATTATGAACCCATGTTCTATTTCTGGAAGTTGTATATTGATACGCGCCATTGTATGTATCATCTCCTTCGGGCCAATCGATTATTTTTCCGGCAAAATGCTGAATATATCCTTCAATCATCTGTTTTAAATGTTGATTTGCATACGACTGTGTTCGCTGCCCAGGATAATTTCCCATCACTTTGAATTCCTGTGTTAATACAAATTTTCGTGTTTCCATCGCATTTATATAAAAATTATCGATAATCATTAAATTACAATAAATGCTTTTCGGTTTATCAAAATATTCTTTTGCTTTGACTAATTGCTGTTGAATTTTATCTTCTAGCACTTTGTTTGGCTGTAATAAATTTTCCTTTAAATTAGTTATTATTTCATTATTATCTCCCATATTTTCGGTGCTATTAATATCCATTGTCTGTATCATAATTGGAATATACATTTTATTTCCCTTAGCGTATTTACAATAGTCGGGTATAGTAATTTCATAGTCATATATATCATGTTTAATACATTTTATGTTAGTATAAGATACGCTAAACGTAGAATAACAACCTATTTTTGAACCCATCTTTGTATGATTGTTCGCAATCAATTCATATAAAAATTTATTAAATCTATTCGTTGACTCGACTCCTTGTTCTCCATTATAGTCGTCAAAGAATATACAGTCATATACACCACATTCACACATTACATCCTGCCACCTACCTTTTATCACATTTAATTCTAACTCTGGACGAATCATTTTCATTCTATCTTTAAACTCTTCGAACTTTGCCCAAACGGTCGGACAACATTCTATAACTGAATATTTATTTACCAGTGGATTTGAGCATAATTTGTCAGCCGAGTATCCTAGTCCAAACCCGATTTCTAGTACTGAGCCAGACGGTGCTAAATATTCAATACATTTCTCCATATATGGTTTCTCCCATTCCATCATAACCTGATGGATTCCATTTTCGTCTTGTAATATTTCATTACCGTAATTGTCTTTAGTATATACCAATTTCATCTTATTTATTATAATAATCACAATGCGTTTAATATTATTTATTTAATAATACTAAATTATTGATTTATCTACATATAATTGAAAGCACACTACAATTATTATTTTGTATTATGTACTATTCCGGATAAATCAGCTACTACATTGGTTAATGATGCTACTTGTGCGGATAATTCTTTAATTGCTCCAACCATCATAGGAATTAACTTTGTCGCATCCATTTGGTAGTAACTATTTGTATTCATCGGTTCAGTTACTGCTGGTGGATATATTCTCTGGACCTCTTGCGCGATGAAGCCTTGATATAATACGGAATGACTACTATCATTCAATGTATAGTTAAAATATCTATCGGTTGTAGCTCCATTTGTGCTATCAATAACCGGTTTAAATGAAAATATACATGGATTTAAACTATTCACTGAATCTAACCAAGTAGAGTATGTAATAGAACCTGGATTTGTAGTGCTTGTATCAGTAGTCGAATAATTTATAATGTTGCCAGAAGCTTCTATATTTTTCAATCTAAAATCACTCGTTGTATTAAATGATACTTGACCACTATTTCCAGTTATGGACCCAGTTATATTATCTGTATCATGTGCTAAGAAAGAGCAATATTTACGATTATCACCACCATTATGGTTTCTATCGTGTTTCATATTTATACAATACACATTTTCATCTACCGAGTTAGAATATACATTGATTACACCTAATTGGCTATTTATTGAAAACGATGTTTGGCCTGCTTCTATATTTTTAACTTTCAAGAAATTTCCTGACATCTCTATATTTCCGCTGTTATCTATATATGGTTGTTGAGTTGCTTCATTTAAATTATATATGCCAAGTTGAGGATTTATTGAATTTACAGTCGGTTTTAATACAATCCTATATTTGGACGCCATTTATACTACTACAAGAATAAATAATATCATATTGTTATTTATTATATTATTTTTGCCATTATACTAGACAATCCCGTTTTGTATGTCTATTTTTATGAGTATAGGATTATCTAAAATAATGAAAAATAAATTGTTCCTTCTACTGTAATTGCTGGTGGTGGATTGCCTGAACCACCCGCATCTAGAACGTAAATCCCGATATAATCTCCAGGTAAAACCGAGATTCCCCCACCCGGAGAAGATGATATTTCAGCGGATCCTTGTGAAAAGGGTGGCGCAGTTGTTATTTGGGCTGCTGCAAATGAACTAGCAGTACCATAATTGGCTACATTTATTCTATAATTAGACCCTGAGTTATTTTGATAATTAATAGAAATTGCTAAAATTTCACCGGTAACACCAACTGAACTACCTGGTATAAATGACGCATAACTTTCACCACGTCCTGCGTTAGGAACAGTTCCAATATATCTTCCAAATACATTAAAATAGGTTCCACCTCCATGTGGTAATATCGGCCATCCAAAATTTCCTCCACCAGTTAAGTCAATATCAAATGAGTTAGGCACTACTGACACACCACTACTCCATGTATCTCCTATGTCAGTAAAAAAAGATACGGTTGCGTTTGTGTAAGATATACCGGATGCGCCTTGCGCACCAGTATTGCCTTGAGCTCCTATACTTCCTTGTGCTCCGATACTTCCTTGCGCACCGGTATTGCCTTGAGCTCCTATACTTCCTTGCGCACCAGTATTGCCTTGGGCTCCTATACTTCCTTGCGCACCAGTATTGCCTTGCGCTCCTATACTTCCTTGCGCTCCTATACTTCCTTGCGCTCCAGTATTGCCTTGAGCTCCTATACTTCCTTGCGCTCCAGTATTGCCTTGTGCTCCTATACTTCCTTGCGCACCAGTATTGCCTTGCGCTCCTATACTTCCTTGCGCTCCTATACTTCCTTGCGCTCCTATACTTCCTTGCGCACCAGTATTGCCTTGCGCTCCAGTATTGCCTTGAGCTCCTATATCGCCTTGCGCTCCAGTATTGCCTTGAGCTCCTATACTTCCTTGAGCTCCTATATCGCCTTGCGCACCAGTATTGCCTTGAGCTCCTATACTCCCTTGCGCTCCTATACTTCCTTGTGCTCCTATATCGCCTTGGGCTCCTATACTTCCTTGTGCTCCTATATCGCCTTGGGCTCCTGTATCTCCTATATCTCCTTGCGCGCCTATACTTCCTTGCGCACCAGTATTGCCTTGTGCTCCTATACTTCCTTGTGCTCCTATACTTCCTTGAGCACCAGTATTGCCTTGAGCTCCTATACTTCCTTGGGCTCCTATACTTCCTTGCGCTCCTATACTTCCTTGCGCACCAGTATTGCCTTGCG
>OCVQ010002514.1_pt1 | contig 11984 bp, 11 predicted proteins | sample 1539061 | NCBI WGS metagenome assembly OCVQ01 (sample SAMEA3355526, study PRJEB22509) | marine metagenome | biome: marine; feature: river plume; material: water | place: USA | collected 2010-08-08 | depth 0.5 m | reverse complement strand
ACCAAAGAAGAAGTGGAAAAAGTTAGACCATCGTAGGTGAAATTCCTACTATTGATTTTACATCACCGTATTGTTTTATGGGATTTTGTCTCATTTTTCTTTCCGGTCGGTGTAACTTAACAGTTTCCCCATCTTTAATTTTAAGTTTAAATTCATCACCACGATATATACCTTCTGTAGGTACTGGAGAAAACCAAGCTACAGGATGTCTGGCAACAGTTTGTTCTGTTTTACTAGGACTACCACTATCCTTATCAAAAGAAGTATCATAATAACTCTCAGTATCATTTCTATAAAAAGGTCCTGATTCATCATGAATTTTATAATAATAAATACCGTCTGCCTCTTTTAGATGACCATATAAAGCATCAATTTGCATATCAATATCACCCATATTATAGTAATATGAGATTATTTTTAGTTTGGGAATGTTTATAAAAATAATGAATAAATTATTTTTATATGTAAAAAAATTGATTAAAGATATTTGTATGTAATACAATTAAATAAGGAATATAATGCGCAAGATTGAAAATCCACAAGAGTTTCGAAATAATATTGTTGTTAAATTAAATGAGTTATTAAATGATGAAGAATCATGTAAGAACTTGGAGAAGGGGATATATAATTATTCATTAGACCATGCTACAAAGTTAAATGTAGTGAAGAAATGGGATAATAGTTATTTTGTAAGAATTTATCTAAATAGAATACGAACAATATACATGAACCTAAAGAATAAAACAGTGCAAGATATGATTAATAATAAAGAGATAAAACCACATAAATTAGCATTCATGACACATCAGGAAATGCAGCCCGATAAATGGAACGCATTAATTCAAGAGAAAAAGATTCGTGATGAAAATAAATATGAACCTAAACTAGAAGCATCCACAGATGATTTTACTTGTTGGAAATGTAAGTCAAAGAAATGTACTTATTATCAGCTACAAACCCGTTCTGCTGATGAACCGATGACAACATTTGTAAGTTGTCTTGATTGCGGTAATAGATGGAAATGTTAAAAATTATACAAATGTTAAAAATTTATACTATTGTGTTACTAGTAGTTTGGTCGCTAATATATTTCCACAACTTAGACGTTTCATCAAAATAATACATGTGAGTTATTTTTTTTATATTACCTAAAATCATTAATGTGCCAAAAATAAATAAATAATCTTTAACATCATGACTAATGCATATTTTTCCTTGATGTTTAAATATATATATTAATATTAGTCCGATTATTATATTATAACATATTTGAATACCTTCTTGAGTTATATCAATAACATGTATTACATTATATTCAGGGTAATATTTTTTACTAAAAAAATGAATAATAAGTATTATAATCCACAATGTTTTTATAATTAACGCAATGGGTAAAATTTTACTTAAAAAGTAATCATCATCAAATATATTTTTTACAATATAGAATAATAAAATAATAAAAATATTTTATATAATTTTTATTATTTTGGTATGTTTAGTTCGTTTGGTATGATATGTTTAGTTTAAATAATTTCAAGGTCTGTAAGGTGCCAATATTCGGATGTATTATTTGGTAATGGTCTTCTGATAATAACAGGAATTTTTTTCTCCTCTAACTCCTTAAGTGCAATCAAATATCCATCAATTACATGATTTTTTAAGGCTATCATTGGTTTTGCTCCATTATTCAATTGTTTTGCCCGAATGCCAAGAATTTTTGTTTTTTCAAACTTGGTTAATATGGGAACCGTTTTATGTAAACTATCCACAATAATATTATCTTTATTCCGTTGGACTTTTGCTAAATTATAAATTTCGTCATAATTATGACCTTGAGATTCGGGATGGAATTCCGCAATATAATTTTCTCGTATATCCTTCTCAAATTTTTGTAAATAATCTTCATCTTCTTCTTCATCAGAATCGGAATCGTAATCAGATTCATGTTTTTCAATCATACTTGGGATTTTTATTGTGGTTTCAGGAAGTTTATCTATATTGGCTAATGATTTGGTCGTTTTTTTAATTACTTTAGGTTCAATCATATCACCATTAGGGTCAATACTAATATCACCATCACTATCATCATCAATATCTTCATCATCCGCATCATCAACATCATCATCGCCCTCATCGTCAGCCTCATCATCAGCATCAGCATCATCGTCATCATCAACATCAACATCAACATCAGGTAATTCATCTTCCTGTGATTTTAATTTAATGGTAGTTTTATTAAACGTAGGCTTTGTTACAGAGATATCATCGTCAGAAGCTTCAATATAACTAGGTCCATTTTCAGACAATTCTAAATCACTCATACTATAATATTATTATATTATTACTTTTAAATAACGTTCAATTTTATTTAAAAAAAGATTATTATTTTTCTAAGTAATATTTTATGCTAATATTTCAGTATACATTTATTTGTTTTTACATTGTGGTATTTATTTGTTTTTACATTGTGGTATTTATTTCTTTTCGGTTTTCCAAACAGTATCACAATTAGCACATAAATAAATATAAGACATATTTACATCATCATAACGAATATAAATGACTTCTCTTGGGGTTCCGTCTTCTTTATTACTAGAGCAATCACTATTAGGACATTTAATTGTATTAATTCTTGGCAGGGTAGGGTCTAATTTTGTGTATTCATTTATAATATGATTATATTTTTGTTCGTTTTTCTTAACTTGTGTTTTTGAAACACAAATATTACTTTTTGTTAAATTATCATCTTCATTTCCACAATTTCTACAATAATATATAAGATTATTACCATTATCATCTTCACCAGAAATTCTGATATAATACATGTTATCGCATTTATCACAAAAGTGCATCTTCTTGAATATAATATATATTATTATTTATTTCCTTTATCAATTTTATATTTAATTTTATTTAATTTTATTAAAATTGGTGTAGACCTGTTTCCAATTAATGGTCTCAACTAGATTATATATTCCAGTAGTTATTGTATAAGTTCGTGTATCCTTCATTTTATCTATATAAATGGTTAATTCATCTTTATTTTTATGAAACTGAGAGATTACATCGCATTTAAACAAGTCAGTATAAAATGTTACGCTTCCAGTTTCTCTTGTCAAAATCTCAGTGTCAGTCACTGTATTTTCCATAATTTGGTTTATACAGAAATCAAAATTAACATGTTGAATAATCTTATTATATTTTTGAAAGTCTTTGTTTTTTTCAGTAAAACCTGGTTCATGTAATAATGGTTTATCATCAAGAATACTTAATATAGTAAGTAAAATACTCCTAATACTTTGACAACCAGTCCATTGGTCTCCTCTCCACGTATTTAAAATAGATAAACACATTTTTCCACTTTTATACATATTTGGATGGAATCTGGTTCTTCCATTTGAATTTATAAACGTAACTTTTGGTGGTCTATGTGGAAAATCGTATGGAAATTCAAATTTATAAAAATAATTTCCACCAAAATACATTGAATCCTTAGGTCCACATATATATGCGTATCCTAGTAACATATTAGATTCATCATGTTTATAATATACTCCTTCATCATCTAATGGAGATTTTCTCAAATCCCTAATATCACTAATTAATCGTTTTACAGTTTCTCTTGTTATGTTGACAGCAGTATCATTCTCACTCATGTAAATATCTTTATTAATATTAATAAAGGACATCTATTTATACCTATTTATTATATTTGTAAATATCCAAGTATTCGTCCAAGTATTCGTCCAAGTATTTGAGAATGATGATATTTTAGAAAAATATTATCATTTTATATCACAATAATTTCTGTTATGTAAATACATATAATTAGTTTTTAAAAATATTGAGATAAATATATAAAAAAAATTGACCTAAAAATAAAATATGTATATATCATAATTATAACTATAATGAAAAAATCATTTGATGCCTATTTAAATTCGCATTATTCACAGAAAGGGCAAGAGTATACACATACTCGGATAGGTGATACTAATTTATCAATAAAAGGCGGTGTATATACAGTACCAAATATATCAGAATTTCATCAAAAATATATAAAACATGTATTCGAAGACGGTAAATTAGAATTTTTAACAGAAAAACAGAATATAGAATCAGGGCCTCTATTAGTTGATTTTGATTTTAGATATGTAACTGACATTGAAACAAAACAACATACACTAGAACATATTAATGATATGATAAATTTATATTTTCAAGAAATTAAATTAATGTTGGATATACCACCATCCGTACAAATTCCTGTTTTCATTTTTGAAAAAAATGATGTTAATATGTTAGATGATGTGACTAAGGATGGCATTCATATGATTATTGGTATTAATATGGATAGAACAATGCAAATAATGCTTAGGCAAACAATTTTAACTAAATTGCCAGATATTTGGAGTGAATTACCTTTAACAAATACATGGGAAGAGGTTTTGGATGAAGGTATAACAAATGGTACTACTAATTGGCAATTATATGGTTCAAGAAAGCCAGGAAACCAAGTATATTTATTAAAATATTATTACGACCTAGAATTAGATGATGAAAATGAATGGTGTTTGAATATAAATGATGTAACAAAATTCGAATTAAAATCCAGATTTTCAGAATTATCCGCACAATGTAAAAAACATACACAATTTAATATAAATAAAGAAATCGCAGAAGAATATAATCGGTTTAAAGACAATACTAAAAAAAAAACATCCAAGCCTAAGAATAGGTTAAAAATTATGGGTAAAAAAAACAATGATATTATGTCTGTTACGAATCAATCTGAATTAGATGATTGTATATCCCAGTTTGTTGATGATATTGAAGTTAATGATTATTCAATCAAAGAGACGTATTTATATTGTATGGCACTCGGGTCAGATTTCTATAATCCATTTGATAAATGGATCCGTGTAGGATGGGCTTTAAAAAATACGGACGATTCATTATTTATTGCATGGATAGCATTCAGTGCTAAATCAAGTAAATTTGATTTCGATAAAATTTCAGATTTTCATGATATGTGGTCGTCATGGGATAAGGGTGAGGAAGGATTAACAAACCGTTCAATAATTTATTGGGCTAAACATGACAATTATACAGCATACAAAACCATTCATGAAGAAACGATTGATTATTATATTGAAATTACTGTTGACAATTTTACAGATTTTGATGTAGCAAATGTATTATATCATATGTATAAAGATGACTTCACATGTGTGTCAATTAAGCGTGACATATGGTTCCAATATAAAAATAATAGGTGGTTAGAAAATGAAGGTGGAACCGATTTACGATTGGCTATATCCACTATTTTATTCAATATATACATGTCTAAGTATGAAAAATTATTAGACCATATTAATTCAGGAGTTATTGATAATAGTTCAGAACAATATCAGTCTATGACTAAAAGAGTATCAAAAATTGGTGAAATAGCGAATAATCTTAAACGTCGAGGAATCAAAGATAATATTATGCGTGAAGCTAAAGAAATATTCTACGACAAGGATTTTATCGAAAAGGTAGATGCTAATCCCAAATTATTATGCTTTAATAATGGAGTATATGATTTTGATATTAAAGCTTTTCGTAAAGGAAAACCTGATGATTATCTGTCTAAAACAACTAATATAAATTATGTGAAATTTGATGAAATCAAACATAAAAAAATAGGAGACGAGATCCATGATTTTATGCACAAGCTATTTCCCAATACAGAACTTAGGAATTATATGTGGGATCATTTATCATCTTCTCTAATTGGAGAAAATAACGATCAAACATTTAATATTTATAATGGTAGTGGAAGCAATGGTAAATCAAAATTAGTTGAGCTTATGAGATACGCATTAGGTGAATATAGCGCTCAAGTCCCTATCACACTTATTACAGCGAAGAGAAATTCTATTGGAAGCACTTCATCTGAAGTAGTACAATTAAAGGGGGTCCGTTATGCTGTTATGCAAGAACCATCAAAGGGTGATAAGATTAATGAAGGTATTATGAAAGAGATTACTGGTGGGGACCCATTACAAGGACGTGCTCTTTTCAAAGATAGTATTACATTCATTCCTCAGTTCAAATTAGTAGTATGCACTAATACATTATTAGATGTTGGTAGTAATGATGACGGCACTTGGAGAAGAATTTGCGTATGCGAGTTTATTTCTAGATTCGCAAAAAAATCTGATTTTCATGATGATAGAGAACATCAATATGAACTTGATAAAAAATTACAAGATAAATTTGGTAAATGGGCTCCTATATATATGAGTATGTTGATTGAACGAGCAATTATAACGGACGGTCTTGTTAATAATGATTGTGCTGCGGTCAAGTCTAGTAGTCTTAGTTACAGAAATACTCAAGATTATTACAGTGAATTTGTTACAGATAAAGTTAAAAAGACCACCGGCGGTAAAGTGAAAGAAACCAGTCTGTATGAAGTATTCAAAGGATGGTTTCAATTACATCACGGTAAAAATATTCCAAAGGGTCGTGAATTATTCGAATATATGAATAAAAGTTATGGCAAAAAAGTCAAGGGTGTATGGCATGATGTATCCATCATTTATGACGATAATGACTCTGACCTAGATGATTACAATGATGATTAACCAACTAAACACAATTATAAAAAATATCCAAAAATAAAAAATATCCAAAAATAAAAAATATCCGTATTTATCTATATTTTTTATTTACATATTTGAGTATAAATATACCCATTTTGTATCACTCCATATCCAAAACCATATACCAACTATTATTGAAATAATAAAAAATGCAATATATGGATATATTGCTAACCCTGCTACTTTTAACCATAAACTCATTTCACTAGTTCTCTTTGTTAATATAATACCTCCTATTAACAATAAAATTAATAACCAATATTTGGTTTTAAAGTGATGTGCCCACCAACCAATCCAATTATTTTGTTCGTTTTCATAATAAGTTTTTCTATCAGATAATTCAATTGAATGTATTTCTCCTTCTATTACTTTTTTCAATTCAATATTCTGTTTTGTTAATATTCTGAATAAATCTACTGTATTTTGTAAACTTTTATCAACTTGTACTGTTGTACTATACTCATTGTTTAACACCCCAATCATTTTTTTATGTCTATCTAATAACGAACGTTGTTTATTAATTGCAGTCTGCCACAATCTTTCATTATATAAATCAGTTTTTCTATCATCTGTTTTATTTTTGATATTATTCTGGTCTTGTATATATGAATTCAAAAATCCAGTAGCATCGTTGATAACATTGTGTAATTTTTTATTAAAATCATTAGTATTTAATTTTTTCTGTAAATCTGCATTCGTTAAACAGTTACCATCATCAGGTGGAGGAGGTGTTGTAGCATTCTGTTGTTCTGTATAATCAGGGTCGTATGTTGCTACATCAGCACTAGACATTTATATTAATATAATATGATATTTAAATGTTAGTATATGAATCATTAATATTATCATAAGCCTTAACTTTATCATTTTTAGTAAATACATTTATTGTTGTATCTGGTTTATTGAATGATGACTGTAAACATTTCTCACCTACAAATCCTTCAGTTTGAGTACTCATATATGTTGGTGTTACACATTGTTTATTCACGGAATCCCATACAGTTCCATATGTATTTCCTTGGGGGCAACACGATTCCCCCTCACATGACAAGGTCCAATTTGCCGCAATAGGTTGGTCTGCGTCATTGCTTGTACTGGATACAATTGTATCATCAGGGTTAAATGCAAAATCATATTCATCAAATACCATATTATCCCTTCTCATTATATCAATTACTTGAAAAAATACAATAAAAATGCCTATACCACCTAATACACCAATTATACTTAATGCTATATTTTGCGAAATAATACTTTTTTTCATTAAAATGCCTAAAATTAATATAGGTATGCAAAAATATACGATTGTCTTAACTACTTCTGATTGTGCTTCATATTTACTGCTATAATAATTGTTAATTTCAGCCATTCTTGTTTTATTATATCTCTCGTCTTGAATTGAATGTAGTTCATTACTTGTAGATGCTAATTCATTATTAATGACACCAGTAACTGCGGTTTCGTCTACTAATACATTTCTTGATTCAACTAATCGTGATTGGGTAGCAGCATAACTATAACTAAGGTTTTTATACAACGAAGCCTTTATTTGTTGCAGTTCTTCAATATTTGCTAGTATTTTTTTCTGTTTTTTCAAGTTAGGGTTTGAATTTACACTTATTTCTTCTAAAGCTGAATATAAATTTTGAATTTCACGCTCTATTTTTTTAATAGATATAACTAATTGAGCATCATTATTACGTTCATTATAATTAACATTACTTCCCATTTATTGGTATATATATTATGAAAAGAGATAATATATTTACTTGTGTGTATGATGGAATTGGGGGAATTATACATTATTTGTTAAACTATCTGATAAATAATCCCACCCACTGGCACCATATATAAGTGCCTGTCTATAATAATATGATATAAATATAAGACACCACGCACCAACAAATACATATGTAATTGGTGAAATACCTTCACTGTCGGTATAATATAAATGAACTGCTAATATTACTGATATAATTACAATTGCTATCCATAATATATATATTATATAATTAGACGATTGTCTATAACTACTATCATCATTATTAGAACTCTCATCCGGTTCTTTTAACAATCTATTTATTTCATTTCTATCTTCTTTTAATTTAATTACAATATTATCCAATTCCGCATTAGTCTCATATCTCTCATTTTGTATTTCGTTACCTGTTTTTTTTATCTTGCGAATATTTCGTTTTTGTTCTCTCATTAACTCATATATTTCATCTTGAATATCTTTCATTTGCTTTAACAATTCGGCTCCTTTAGTTCCACCTAATCTAGATGAACCATTTGGAGGGATTGATGTAATCACTCCATCCACTGTATATGGATTTGTTGAACCATTCTTTACTCCCCCATAACACGTCTTATCATTAACGCCATTACCTGTAGTATATACTATACTAGAATATTCTGTTGTTTTATCTTCTACCGCTTTAAGTCTACAATCTTCAATGCTATTTACTTGGCCAAAATATTTCCAATTATCATTACTTCTTTTGAAATCAACTTGTTCGTATGCGTAATTATTATTTTGTAAATTAGTCCATCCACCACCTGTAACCTCAGGCGTATATCTATAACCCATATCTGATGTGTTTGTAGCATATAAATAATTATTTTGAGTATCGCTGGATACTGTAGCAAAATCACCAGTTATATCCTTAACATCACTAGGTGTTAACATATTCCAATTCTGTGTACCATTTATATCTGTTTTATAAATATTGCTATTTTTACTAGTAACTATATACACATTACTAGAGGTAGCATTTATCATCTTTATATTCCAAGTATTTGGATTACCAAATCTTTTCCATGAACCACTTCCATCAACCGGTTTAAACCAAACTTTATTGGACGTGTCTATACCATATACATATGTATCATTACAACTTATTTGGGACATAGATATAGGTTTTATATTTTTAACATACAGTTCGGTTTTATCAACAATGGTACCATCCGCACCAGGTATTAAATCATTAAATGGTTTAAAACCACCTATAGCATACCACCAATTATTATTCGTAGACCCACTCAATATACTTTTGTCACCATTCCATCTAAGTCCACCCCAGTAACTACCTGTGTATGGTACATCAATTTCTTCATACCCATCTACTTGTCCGTTGCGATTATTTTTTACTGTATAAGGATTAGGGGTTTGTTTCCAGATTTGTGGAGATGTCAATTTATTATTTTTTGGATAACTCATTTTAAATGTAAATTTACCATCACTACTTCTATAGTTTTCCAAATTTTTTAATTGTGAATAGTTATCCCAATCTGGATTATCAATATTTCTATTCCCACTATTAGATTCACTCCATTTCCAATTATTAGTTGTTTGACGAAATACTAATATCCAATCATCGTCGCCGCCATCAGTTACTGGTAATGTATCCATAACCCACGTCCCATCACATGGCGATTGACATTTATAAACATTACCTGAAGTGTTTACACCCCATACCCATCCACCGCCTTGTGATATATTATTTAATTGTCCTGGAACATTTACCCAATCATTACTATGGTCTTGATTCATTTTATAAACTTCATTATTCACATTTACACCCCATACTTCATCTTGTCCTCCTGATATTTGTGTTAATCTCGGTCCAGCTATTTTTTCCCATTTATTATCATCACATGGTTTTTTGCAAGTATATATTTTATTGTCTGATGATACACCCCATACCCAATCTTTACCACCAGCACTTATATTTGTTACTGATTTTTTATTCGTTCTTTTCCATCCACCTTTTGTTGGTTTCGCATTTTTTATTTCATTGCGAATTAAATTATCATATGTACCTTGAAGCGAATTATATTCATTTATTTTTAATTTTATATTTGCCGTTAATATTTTATTTTGCAATATACCTTCATATTTATTAGGAGAATCATTTATTATTTGGTCGGCAAAAGACATATATATATATTAATTCATATAAATTAATATATAATATTTATTTATTTACAAAGTCCAATATAACTAATAATATTTATTATATTTATTATATAAATAAATGATAATCATTAACAATAATATACCTGATATTAAATAAGCTATTGGATTTATCTCATTAGATGCTTCTCCTAAATACATTTTCATCGTTAATGAACCTATTAATACCATTAAGAAAATCCATACTAAATATCCATAATAATTCGCTGTCATTCTTAATGAGGAATCTTCCTCTTCTCCTGACATTTGCATTAACATATTTTGATTATATAATAGGTTATTATTATCATTATCAATATCCAATATATATTGTTGCATTTTTACTCGTTGGGTCTGTAATTCTTGATCCGTAATATCACTATCTACATGTAATGTTTCTAATTCATTATTTAATTTTTGTGCTTGACGTTTTAATTTTTTATTCAGTTTTTGTAATTTGGACCATAATTCAATATTTACATCCATTGCCAAACATTCATCACTAGATGTCATTGATTTTTTTGATGGTATTGTATTATAATCACTTGACGACATATTCGTCACATTTATTTTAGAACATGAAGACGACATATCTGTTTCTTGTGGAAAAATATGTTTATATCCTTTTATATCTACCCACGCAGATTCACCTGTATCCGTATTTTTAATAACTGTACCTGCAACGTCACAAGGTTGTCCTACATTCATTTTAGGACCTACTTTAAAAACACCGGGTAATTTTTTAGAATAATCAGTAGTATCTGAAGGACATGATTCATCTGGATTTCCTTTATTCCATGCTTTACGATTATAACGATGATAATACCCAAAATTATTTATATATGCAATTTTACCATTACTATTCACATTTTTACCTAAATAACCAGCTATTTGTTTATTTGATTTATATCTATTCATCAGGTCTTCGTTAAATTGTTGATATACATTATTGTATTCTGACAATGTTCTGTTAAAGTTGTTTTCAAGTTCTTCCAATTGGACCATCCTTTTTTTATCTTTATCAGATAATTCATGATTAGACATGGATTCTATTACTCTCCCGCGTGAAACCAACTCAAAATTTGGACTTGTAATATCATATATTGATTTATTATAATTCAATAATTTTTTCCCTTGACCTAAAGTATTATCAATAATATTAGGTGTATTACTATTACTATAAAACATTTTACTATAAACTATTCATAGAAAAATGTTTTATTATATAATTTATTATAAATTTATTATATAATTTTGAATAACTAATTTTGAATAACTAATTTTGAATAACTAATTTTGAATAACTAATTTTGATTTGTGCTGAATATACACCTTTGAAGATTTAAATCCGCACAAAAATACGAAAAAAAATAATTCAA
>OCVQ010002513.1_pt1 | contig 11984 bp, 14 predicted proteins | sample 1539061 | NCBI WGS metagenome assembly OCVQ01 (sample SAMEA3355526, study PRJEB22509) | marine metagenome | biome: marine; feature: river plume; material: water | place: USA | collected 2010-08-08 | depth 0.5 m | reverse complement strand
TAGTAAGTATATAGGATGGTGAAAAAGAAGAAATCAGTAGAACATCCTGAAAAATATAGGTGCTTAAAAGTTCCTATTACTGCTATTTTACACGACGATAGTAAGGTTGCTGAACGAAATATGGATATTTTACAAAACGCTATTTCACGGGCAAACGCAATTACTTCTAAATCGTATATGCTATTACGGTTATGGGTTCTTGAAAAATACCATAATAACCTTATTATTCCTGAACTTACAGAAGATACTGTTTCTATGGCGATGAAATCTGTTTTGAAACCTTCATCTGGACCGAAACCAAAAGGAAACAACCTTATTTTATTCAACGAGTTTCAAACCTTATATAATTTTTCTCTGGAAGATGGTAAAAACCTATCTGCTGTATTGGATTATTATGCGACTACGATGATTACTTCCATTACAAATAACATCAAAATACACTTTTTTGATTATGTAAATCGGTTCATCAACTCTTATTTCAAGTCTATTTACAAGGAGGAAATCACCAATAAAGTATTCAAAAAACAACTCTTCAAAGAACTTCGTATAGTGAAGAATGATATATTGAATAATACTCTGTTATGTGATGAAAAATACCATACATGGATAAAGGAAAACCGTTACAAAATTGTTCCAGAGGAGTATGATACAAGTTATTATTACGATGTGTGTTGCGAACCATACAAGTATCTAAAACATATGATTTTTATGTGTTTAGAACTGGAAGCATTAGAAGCAAAAGCATTTCAGTTTTTTCCAATCCAAACCAACGCTATTCCACGACATATTCAAATGGATACAAAGGCAATGGTGGAATTGTTTCTGGATACGAAGCGTGATGAGAAACTAATGGAGATATGTAAGTTTCCTGAAAAAGATGGTAAAATATTGAATTCAACATCTAACAATTTGATGTATTGTTTAGAAGACAACAAAGAGTTTATCTGGGATGCTTTATGGGATGTGAAACAAACGCGAAAAAAATACGAGTTTGATTATACCATTATTACTGATGGATACGCTACTTCATTACGCTTTCTTCATAAAGATCATGTTGAGAAAGAACGAGCAAAAAAAGAAAAGAAAAAACAAGGCAAGCAAGCATTACAAGGTCTTACCAAAGAAGAAAAAGAACAACGAAAAGAAGATAAGAATACACAACAAAAAGAACTTTCAAAATTATTACGAAAACAACGCAAGGAAAATCCACCAACGAAAAAAGAAACTACCGAAGAATTACCAGAGTTTCCATATATTGATGAACTGCCGATGGAAGTGTTGAAAGGAAAACATATTTTTATTGACCCTGGTAAAAGGTCATTGTTTTCTATGATGGACGATAAAGGACAATTTTGCTCTTATACAAATGGTATGCGTATCAAAGAAACAAAACGATTGAAATATCAACGCTTACTGAAAAATTACAAAGACAAAACACATATTACAGAAGTAGAACAAATACTCAATACTTTCAATTCTAAAAGTTGTAATCTGGATAAGTTCAAAGAATACATAGCAAAGAAACTGGAAGTGAATGAGACAGTCGTTCCACTATACAAAGACCTTCATTTTCGTAAATACAAATGGTATGCTTACATAAATAAAAAGCGAAGCGAAGATAATATGCTGAATATGATTGAGAAAAAGTATAGTAAAGACCATACCATTATAATAGGTGATTGGAGTATAGGAAAGCAAATGCGACACTTTATTTCCACGCCTAACTTATCACTGAAAAGAAAATTAAAGGAGAGGTTCAAAGTGTATAACATAGATGAGTTTAGAACATCTTGTATATCCTACAAAACAACAGACATTTGTAAAAATCTGTATTTGCCTGATAAGAAGGGCGAAGACAGAAAAATCCACTCAATCCTAACATATCAAATGGAAAACAACAGGAAAGGGTGTATCAATCGTGATAAGAACGGATGTAGGAACATCCAACGTGTATTCAACTATTACAAGAAAACTGGAAAACGACCGATGAAATACAGTAGAGAATACAAATATGAAAGAATAGACCAACCACCGAAACCTTATAACGAAGAAAAAAAGGAAGCGGTCGTCAAATGTAGTCTAATGCCTATGAAAAAAGGTGCTTTTACATCACCGATTTGATAATTCATTTTATCAAATAAACAAGGAAAAATGACCGATAATTTTTATTTTATTTTTTAGAATAATCTTGTCTCATTTTTCTTTTCTGTCGGTGTAATGAGTTATCAAATATATAATAATTTTTTATACTTAATATATATATCAACATGGCTAATTGTAATAAAAATATTACATTGGAGGAAAAAGAATTAGATATCTTAAGAAATGCCATGGATATTGCGGAGAAACGAAAAGGTCGGCAAACAGTCAGTGATCCAAATGTAAAAAAAATTATTTCAATCTTAGAAGATTTTCTTAAAAAAAAAAGACTAGTTTGTTATGGTGGTACCGCAATTAATAACATTCTCCCAATAGACGATCAATTTTACGACAAAAATACAGAGATACCCGATTATGATTTTTATTCTCCAAATGCCCTCGACGACGCAAAAGAGTTGGCCGATATTTATTATGAAGCTGGATTTCATGAAGTGGAGGCAAAAGCGGGCGTTCATCATGGTACATACAAAGTATACGTGAATTTTATTCCAGTAGCTGATATTACTTATTTAGAAAAAACATTGTTTAAGCGTGTTCAAAAAGAATCAATTCGTGTATATGGTATTTTATATTGTCCTCCTAATTTTCTTCGTATGAACATGTATTTAGAACTTTCAAGACCAGCTGGTGATATTAGTCGTTGGGAAAAAGTATTGAAACGTCTTATTCTATTAAACAAAAACTATCCATTAAAGGGCAAACATTGTGATCCCAATTTATTTCAGCGTCAATTTGAAGAAATAGACATGAAAAAAGAAGAGCAATTATATTATACAGTACGCGATTCTTTTATTGACCAAGGATTAGTTTTTTTTGGTGGATATGCTAGCTTTCTATATTCTGATTACATGCCATCTAGGCAAAAGAAGCTATTCCAAAAAACACCAGATTTTGATGTTCTTGCTGAAGAACCAGAAAAGGCGGCGTCAATGTTGAAAGAAAGATTAGAAGATTTTGATTATACTGGAATAAAAATAATAAAGCACGATGGTATCGGTGAGTTGATTGCTCCACACTATGAAGTAAAAGTAAAGATAAACGATATTGAAGAAACCGTCGCGTTTATATATAAACCACTAGCCTGTCATAGTTATAATATCATTAATAAAGGAAATAGAATTATTCGTGTCGCAACGATAGATACCATGTTAAGTTTTTATTTTGCATTCTTCTATAGTGGACGCGAATATTATGATGAAAACCGTATATTATGTATGGCGCAATATCTGTTTGACGTTCAACAAAAAAATAGACTTCAACAAAAAGGCCTATTAAAACGATTTAGTATAAATTGTTATGGTGAACAAGACACATTAGAGAGTATGAGAAACGTCAAGAGTGAGAAGTACGCCGAGCTAAAAGATAAGCGAAATTCTAAAGAATATGAATCGTGGTTTTTACGTTATATTCCGTTTGAAACTAAGCAAAACCATAAACAAAAAGGTCGCCGTGCTACATTCGGTAAAACTAAGAAAACGACCAATGTGAAAAAGGGTAACGACTATAAAGCAAAAACACATACCAAAACGAAGAAAAATCATACTAAAAAGAGAATCTTTGGAATTTTTTAGATACCATATCATCTAAAATCTGGATTCCATACTTTACTACCATTACAAATGTTTTTTATGTGAATATTTGTAATGACATTTGGATGCATAAGCGTAGCATGTTCAAAATCAATTATCCAGATTTTTCCATATGTCTCTGTATCTTCCACAAAATTATATCCTGTTAAATCTGGATAATTTATTCCATGTAGTACGAGAGTGCGTACTATTTTAACAACATTGTCAAATAATTCATCTGGTACATCCGTAGCATTTTCACCGTAATTATGCGATAAATTATTTTTACCGACTTTCATCATTACCATTATTTTATTTTTTTCATCGTATTCAACTATTTCTGGTGTATTTACAATTTGTAGTTGATGTACATACTTTTGTATAAAATATTCTTTATGCTCCACGTTATATTTTACGTAGTAAACTGACGGGTTAGACAAATATTTTTCCATTATATATACACAATAAAAAGTATGTTTATATTGTTATCATATTGTCAAATATATCATAATATCTCTCCATATATATTTAAACACAGCTACATGTTGCTGAATAAAAGTATCTTGCTTCCAGCTTTCTGGTAATAATCCATCTATATGTAAACCCACTCTAAATATGTAAAACAAAAATACGTATACAATTTCTCTCAACCGAAATAGTAATATATCGAGTATTCCCCAATCGTTTACATAGCTACACATGTTGTTACTCTTGTTTGTTTCGAAGAAACTATGCGTATCCATTAACCCCTCCAATAATCGCGGATAAATATTCTTCTCATTCTTGATAAAAATCATTTTTTTTAGTTTGTCAAAACTTTGTAAATTCAGAAACAATACCTTTCGTTTACTTCCCCTGGATTTGAACATATATGGAAATGCTCCATCAATACACCCATCCTTATCTGTAAACTTTCTCTCTGCCAAGTAAGGCACATAGAGAGATTTCATGATATTGTCAATTAAATCATCCTTAGTTTTATAGTTATTTTTTACTATTTGTTTCCCCTTTATCGTATCAAAATATGTCAAATAAAATCGTTTGTTTATTAATTCCAAATCTTCCTCTTTTATCACATCAGTTAGAATCTTCTTAAATAGATTGATTACCTTTTTAAGGTCTTGGTGCCGTCTTAGATATTTATAACTACTGTTACAAATTTCAATAGATATATCCATCTTATTTAGTAAAAACAATATTCCTAATATCGCTCCTATACTACAGCCGGACACCCTTTTTACTTTCAGTTTATTTTTAATCTCCAATTCTTTAATATAAAATAGACCACCTAACATGTATATTCCATTGAATGCACCTCCATCTAAGACTAAATCTAGCTCAGGTGGTATATGTTTATTTGGTATATTTTCAATTAATGTATTTATAAATGTATTTAATGCCATAGTTTCAATTTATGTTAGTTTATATTAGATTTTCAATTTATTTACTTATTTGTATATGAACCCGGAACGTCCCTCGTGGCAAAAGTATTTCAAACAAATTACAGAATATACATCGACTCGTTCTCCTTGTGAGCGGTTACGGGTTGGTTGCTTGTTAGTGAAAGACAATCGTATTGTCTCACAAGGATATAATGGATTTCTACCAGGAGCTCCACATGAATCTAAAGTAGTTGATGACCACGAGCAAGCAACTATCCACGCCGAACAAAACGCGATTACTGATTGTGCTAAACGAGGCGTGAGTAGCAATGAATGTGACGCATATATAACCCATTATCCTTGTGTAAATTGTATGAAACTGTTATGTGCCTCTGGAATAAAAAATATATTCTATATTCACGATTATAAGAACGATCCTCTTGTCGAGTATTTTCAAAATATATCCCTCGTACAACAAATTACTAAAATATGATATATGTTTCACATGCCAGTGTAAATACTTATTTGTTAAAGTTTACAAATAAGTATTCTATAATAGAATACCATTTTTTATTATATATTTTGTAAATGTGTTAATAATTTTGAAATAACATAATACGAAATACCAAAAAAAGTGCTGTTTATTACATAACCAGTTAAATTTGGATTACCATCTTTATTAAACAGAGAGGGTAATATGGATAATAATTTACTTCGTACTACGGGTAACTGGTAAATAAAGTAGAGAAGCGCTATAATGATTGGTATTTGAAATTCATCGTATAGTATCTCAAGCGAATCACGCGAATTTTGACTCCTCATTCGTCTAGCCAATATGTCTTGTTCTGTATCTGTATTTTGAATATAATCAGTTTGTTCTTTTTGAGGAACAAAATTTGGCTTTATTTGTTCGTCCGCAAAATGAACGGTATTGGTTGGTATATCGCGTGACGGCAATCCAGTCGCACCACTTGCGCTTGCTTGTTGGATACCTGTTACCATTTCATTCATAAGTCTCTGATCATTTATGGCATCATTTCCATTGGAATTCGTCGTGGGTGTTCCAACATTAGGATTGTAATTCGTATTTCGATCTGTCGTCTGTAAAACAACATTCTGTCCATCTCCTCCACCAGAACCCCCAGAAATAGGATCGGTTGGTAAATCAGCTAAACTAGTAGTATCAGACATTATCTAATATACTTTAAGATTGATAGATATCAATATTTACGCAAAATCAATGGATTTTTTATTAGAATCACAACGATTTGATTCCATTTCATATTTAAAACAATTTTCTCCATATTTATAAATCTTTTTCTTTATATCTTCTAAAGTTGGGGCCTTAAACTGTAGACAGTTTTTGCCAACACAAGACTTTCTAAACAATGTAGCTAGACCTAAACCTAATAACGTCGAAACAATTAATTTCCCAGTATCTGTATTAAACAACCTCGATAGTTTCATATGTATATATATATAGTTATATTTTACCTATACATATATGTAAATAAAAATAGTGTTATACTTGAATTGGTATTTCCTCGGCATCATTTGAACATTTCACGATTGTTTGTTTCAACTGAAAGCAATTGTCTGCTTTATCTCTAAACTGAAATAAATGTTTGTTATCATTCGTTGGATATACCGTGATTTGTTTGAGGTCTTCACTTGTTATATAAATGTAAATTGAACCAATCAAAAAACTAAGTATAAACATCTTGAAATTAATAAAATACATTATTATAATAACTCGCTATAATAATTTCTAATAAAATTGTAATTTACATCATGATACGAAGACACTATGTGCTGAAAGTCATATATCATACAGTATAGTCATCATCATCATCTCTTAACAGAGCTGTTTTACTTTTTTTCACAGAATCATTGCCAATAATATATGACACTACTTTCGGTGTTTCAAACGGAATCGTCATATCTTGTAATGTAAATACATTTCTTACTAACCGATGTGTATCTGTATTGTCATCGTATTCCATAGCCATGTATTTGTATTTCAAACTTCGCAATTCAACTAATAAGGGAGATAATTCCGTGTCATAAAGTGTAATCATATCTTTAATTAATTGTATTTGCCCGGTTTCATTAAATTCATCAATCGTCGATTTAATTAACGATATCTTATTGTAAAATATTGTCATTTTGGCATTTAATACCGGTTTATTATCTAAATTTGAAACGATCTCAATAAATTGTGTTTTATATTCTAATACAGATTCTAAATCCTTCGTGAGTTCTTCCTTTAAATTATTGAACTTTTTTAATGTGTCTACTTCGTTAGCATAACCAAATAATAGATCCAACTTTGTCGCTATTATCTCTTCCTTCAAATCATCTACACCTGTTTGAAATACGTCCAATAATTCCTCTAGTTTCACGTATTTCCCTCTATTTATGTTAATATTCAAGTTACATGGTGCTACCTTATCTCCACACACGGATGTTAATATGCCAGTATTATGTTCAAATATTGTTCCTACATTACGACCACAATTAACACAATTGATATTCATTTTCATAAATTTTTCTTGTTTTCGTTTTAGACTCAACGTATTGTCTTTTAGTATGCCATTTTTTTTGGACTGTCGTTTTATTTCGTAATCGTGTTTTAATTTATAATAATCATTTAATCTTTCTAAAAAAACAACATCTATATCGTCCCTAGTTATAATGACTTTTGATTTACTTATACTTGACAAACTATTCGCCTTTGAATTATCTATCGATGAATTATCTATCGATGAGTTATCTATTGATGAGTTAATCGGTTGGCTCATATAGATTATGAGAATATTTTTCTATTATAAAATTGAACTTCTGGATTGTTTTGCCAAGTAGATAAATCACTAGCTAAAGTATTTACTTGGTTCTTTCGATAATCTTGCATAAATCGCAGTTTATTCATAATATATAATTGTTGTTGGCGCTTGTTTTCTTCTTGGAGTTTCAAATTATTTTTATGTTTATATTTAAAATATAGTGTTAAACCCACAATACATATAAATGCCAAAAAGAGTCCTAAATTGTACAAAAAATTATTATATTTGTTTTTTAAGATATGACATTGTTCTAAAGAGGCACTGATAAAATATTTGACTCCTGGTTCAATTAAACGAGGCCGAATATTTTGTAAAGTTTCCATTAAAATATAATTTTATAATTTCAAAATAAATTATACCTATTTATTATATGGCTGCTGCAAATCCAACAACATCGATTATATTTTTTTTATTGATAACATTGGTTTATTTCGTATTCAAATATTATACTAAAACCCCTTCTATGATGAAATCTGTATCAGTCATATACTTTTTAGTATTGATTCTTATTCAATTCTTTATAAATTTAGGATTAACAAACGAGATATGTGGCTTTTCTCAACCGGCTACCGCAATCAAAGTAACCATTATACCGTGGTTATTAATATTTGGTACAGTAAGTTTGTTATTAACTGTATTTCCTAATTGGCTAAGTCCATTTTCTAATACAATTGGCTATTTATTTACGTATATCACTGGAATTGATGAGTTCTTTAAAAGTATACTGAGCGACAAAAAAACAGTGCCGTCTGGTCCAGATAACGCCGACATGGTGTCTGCTCTCAGAAATGTATACGAGGACAAATCATTGTTGATTAATTCTATAACCACCTCAAATTTAAATGAATGGTGGTCTGTAATGAAAAAAGGAGGCCTATTAAAGGCAGGTGTAGGTGATAATCAATTGAATGAATTGTCGGGTTATGTTAAAATGAAGACAGAAATTGCTGCGTTTATGTGGTATGCTTTATCTGGTATATTAACTACATCAGTTAGTTATAATGCTATATTAAATTCTGGTTGTCAACAGTCTGTAAAAGAAATGGAAAAGAGACATGCGAAATACTTGGCACAAGAATCCAAATTAGCCAAAGATAAACAACAAAAAGAAGGCAGTCAAATGGTTTATAAATCATATGAATAAAACATTTACTTGTGTAAATTTATGTAAATTTATGTAAATTTAGGAATTGTGATAAAATATATTACAGATAAATAGGATAATATTCCTAAAATGATGCTTAATAACCAAATAGGTAGTATTGTTTTTCGACGGTGTCCTAGACCAAATTCTCTTAAAGTTCCATCATTATTATACAAAAATCCAGGTTTACTATAATTTAACAATACAAATGACAATAAAAAAATAATAATTGCGAAGCTGTTAATATTTTTTCTGATAAATCCAAGATTCATTATATATTATTATTAATAATATATCATATTTTATTTTATTTTATTGTTATACATTATAATGAATTCCTTTCAAACCCGTGGCGACAGTAGCTCGTATTTTTCACCATTAGACGGATCGTATTGTAATTATTATTACTATTTGTCGGTTATCAACTTTATTCTTTTCATATACATTCTTCTTGCTGCATTATACATATATCTATTCGAGAAGAAGAGAGATACTATTTTCCAAATTATTTTAGTCTCTCTTCCTACTTTCCTTGGTTATTTCACAAATCGTTTGTTGTACTCGATGTGTGTAGGTTCTACACAAGCATAAATTATTAAATTTGTTATAACCGGTAGATAGTTCAAATAAATATGTTTTGATAGTTATGTAAACATATTTATTCAACATACGTAGTGCTGTTTTGTTTCATTATCCAAGTATACATTTTTACTTATCGCACGTATTATTTTACTAGTCTCTTTATCATCGTTTTCTATATCTGTCATAGAATTACATATTAAGGTAGTCATTTTTGTTTGAATATTATCTTCTTTTTCCCACCCTTCGTTCGCATCTTGCCATTTATTTATCAGTGTTCGTTGCTTCCTAGCAAGAGTTTTTATACCTAAAAGCATCAGTATTAATTCTGTATCTTTTTCCCAGTTGTTCGCTTCTTTCACGTAAATAGTTTTTCTTGTCGCATCTGTACAATGTATAGGTCGTTCCAATATATCCAACTGACTTAGGCCATTAGTTATCATATTTGTTAGTGTCTTGGTTAAGCCATTTTCTATAGTACTATCGTACGTATCTGCGGTAATAGGTAAAGATTCTATAAAATCTGTCAAATTCATTGCGTTTTTACAATGATCGTTCAAAAACATTTGAATATTGAAATTTTGTGTATTATGGCTATTAGTGTGGTTATGTGAATTGTTACTACCAATGTTTGGCATTATTTCTATAATCTTCTCTATCACATCCTTGTTAGAATGAGTTATATTTGATACCAATTGCGTAATGAACTCTTGATTTTTTGACATAACTAAATCTATCATTTTCTGTGTCATATCATCTTTATCCATAGATGTAGGTGTGTTTATAAGTATATTTGTCGACCCTTCACCTAGAATAACGGAACAACATTTCTTATGATACCATAAACTATTTCTTGCTCTATATTCTTTTCCACATTCACAGGTAAATGTCGTTTGGCGTTTTTTGGCGTTTTTTTGTTCAATATTGTTCAATATCGTTCTATTTGTATGTTTGCGTGTTATAATATGTCTATTCCATTCACTTTCTTTACTACATACAAAGTTACAATTTTCACAATAAAAATTTCGGGCGTTTTTTGGCGTCAAATTCATTCTAAAATGTTCTATAATTATAGAACAGAAAAAAACGCCTAAATGTTTTCACGTAATTATTTCTTTTTTTACAATAACAAATTTTTAAACATCAAAAACAAAACCTGAGCATTATGCTGTAAAACGCTTTTTCACGTTTTTTTCAATTCATTTTCCGAAAAATAAAAAAACACACATAAAAACCTTGTGTAATTTTTTAAAATCCAAAATGAAAATGAAAAACTGAAAAAAAGTTACATACCTACTATTATCAAGTGACAGTGCCTTTTTTCAGTAGTAAAAATATCCCTTCATATGTAGGGACCTCACTACATGACCTACATAACTTTTTAGGAAATTAACAAAATGAAACCCATGTAGCGCAATTTATCTACATGAAAAACATCCCCCGAAAAGACGAAATCCAAAAAGTTACTTGTCGATTCGTAGGTTTTCGATGATAAAACAACCCTCTACATTATTTTATTGATGTAAATATTGTTGTTTTGTTTCATTATCCAAGTATACATTTTTACTTATCGCACGTATTATTTTACTAGTCTCTTTATCATCGTTTTCTATATCTGTCATAGAATTACATATTAAGGTAGTCATTTTTGTTTGAATATTATCTTCTTTTTCCCACCCTTCGTTCGCATCTTGCCATTTATTTATCAGTGTTCGTTGCTTCCTAGCAAGAGTTTTTATACCTAAAAGCATCAGTATTAATTCTGTATCTTTTTCCCAGTTGTTCGCTTCTTTCACGTAAATAGTTTTTCTTGTCGCATCTGTACAATGTATAGGTCGTTCCAATATATCCAACTGACTTAGGCCATTAGTTATCATATTTGTTAGTGTCTTGGTTAAGCCATTTTCTATGGTGCTCTCATATGTATCTGCTGTTATAGGCAAGGAATCTATAAAATCAGTCAAATTCATAGCATTCTTACAATGATCATTTAAAAACATTTGAATGTTGAAATTTTGCGTATTATGGCTATTAGTGTGATTATGTGAATTGTTTCCTATTTGAGGCATTAGTTCTATCATTTTCTCCATTACATCTTTATTTGAACTAGTTATATTTGACACCAAATCAGTAATAAATTGTTGGTTTTTCGACATGACCAACTCTATAATTTTCTCAGTCAATGAAGTATGGTCTGTTGGAATAACTGCGTTCGTTTGTTTACTATCATTTACTATATTATCATCATAATCACATTTCTGTTTGTGATTCCATAAAGATGACGCATGCTTATATGTTTTTCCACATA
>OCVQ010002506.1_pt1 | contig 12014 bp, 13 predicted proteins | sample 1539061 | NCBI WGS metagenome assembly OCVQ01 (sample SAMEA3355526, study PRJEB22509) | marine metagenome | biome: marine; feature: river plume; material: water | place: USA | collected 2010-08-08 | depth 0.5 m | reverse complement strand
TGCAATGTCATTTGATTTTAAAGAATCAGATTTAGAATCAATATCTGACCCAACTGAATACATAAAAAGTTTAACACCATATAAAAGAAGAAACTAAAATGAAAAATTTCGATTTAAGAAAATATTTATCTGAAGGTAAGCTATTAAAAGAAAATGAAGAACAATACCCAATTGGTACCAAGTTTTATAAACCCGATGGTAATCAAATTATCACGATTTTAGGATATGAAGGTGGTAAGGTTATGATGCAAGCAACCATCAAGGGGGAGAGAGAAGGTAGTGGGTTTAAACATAAATGGCCTACAGAATACCTTCCGGGTATCATTAAAAGTGATAGAATGGAGGTAATAAAAGAAAATAAAAAAACAAATAAAAACAATTAAAAATCGTCTGCTACCTTAGGCGAACATAATATGAATTAAATTTCATATACTTAAGCCCTCGAAAGAGGGCTTTTTTTGTTGCGAACTTGCGATTTTGAAATCTCCCCCCATACGTATCAACATAATATGCCATCTCTTATATGGTATCTAATCAATTATAAACCCCCTATTACGTTTCTTTAATAAGCGTAGTTTCCCAAAAAATTTAGGAAAATGGATAGAGACTTTTTTAAAAGTGCTATCGCTGAAGCAAAAACAGTAAGAGAATCAGCAATAGCAAATGCAAAAGCAGCTTTAGAGGAAGCATTCGAACCAAAAATGAGATCTATGCTAGCTACCAAGCTAGAGGAGATGGAAATGGAGGACGAAGATGTAACCAATGAAGTAGAAAAAGAGGACTACAAAATGGAAGAAACGGTAGAAGTTGAAGAACTTGACCTTGACGAAATTTTAGCAGAACTCGAAAATGAATTATCAGAAGAAAATTCTGAAGAAATGTTGAAAGAAGAAGAAGAAGTAGAAATGGAAACTGAAGAAGACGAAATGGATTCTGAAGAAGAAGTAGAAATGGATTCGGATGATGAAGATATCGATCTTGAAGACATGACTGAAGATGAATTGAAGAAATTCATTGAAGACGTTATTGAAGACATGGTTCAAGCTGGAGAGCTAGAAGCAGGAGATAGCGCAGAAGAAGAAATGGAAGACGAAATGGAAGATGATATGGATTCTGAAGAAGATGAAGTAGAAATTGAAATGGAAGACGATATGGAATCTAAAGAAGAAGTAAACGAGTTTATGGGTATTGGTAAATCCAAAAAAGTAGCTAAGGAATTTGCAGACGCAAACCCAGAATTAATAAATGCTGCTAAAGGTAAAGACCAATCATCAGATGAATTCAAAACTCTTGTTCTTAAGTTTAATAGCTACCTAAGAAAAGAAGGAATATCTTCAAGTTACAGAGGTAACTATATGGATAAACTTTATGCTGAGGTAGGAGTAGATCGTAAGGGTAAATTGGCACCAATGGCTAGTACAATGGAAAACGAAGATTTATCTGAAGCAGTTGAAACAATTAATACTTTAAGATCAGAATTGAACGAAATCAACTTATTGAATTCTAAACTTCTTTACACAAACAAAATCTTTAAAGCTAAAAACTTATCTGAATCTCAAAAGGTAAAAGTGTTGAACGCATTTGACAATGCTAATACAACTAAAGAAGCTAAATTGGTATTTGAAACATTAAGCAACAGCTTAACGAAATCAAAAACTATAGTAAAAGAATCTCGTATGGGATCTGCTTCTAAGTCAATTAGTAAAGTTAATACAACAACAAAACAACCAATTGTAGAGTCAAATGAGATGGTGAAAAGATTTCAAAAACTCGCAGGAATAAAATAATTAAATTAATAAAAAACAAAAAAACAAAAAACAATGTCACAACTAAATTCACTTTTAGAAAGTGCTAACCCTCACAAATCACTACAAAGTGATGCAGTAAGGTTAGCCAACAAATGGGGAAAGACAGGATTGTTAGAAGGAATCTCAAATGAGACTGACAAGAACAATATGTCTATGATCTTAGAAAACCAAGCTAAGCAATTGGTAACTGAAACATCTGCAACACAAGTTGGAGGATCAGGATTTACAGCAGGAACAGGAGAAACTTGGGCTGGTGTAGCTTTACCATTGGTAAGAAAAGTATTCGGACAAATCGCAGCAAAAGAATTTGTTTCGGTTCAACCAATGAACTTACCTTCAGGTCTAGTATTTTATTTGGATTTCCAATATGGTACTACAAAAGCTCCTTTTGCAGCTACAGACTCAATGTACGGAACACCTTCAGCTAACTTTGGAAACGAAGCAGCAGGTGGTGCTTACGGTGCTGGAAGATTCGGATATTCTATCTTGAACGCAACTGGAACTGGAACAGTAACTACTAGTTCAGCAGACTTCTTTACAGATTTTAACGCAAACTCTACTTATTCTGCATCTGCAGCAGCTGGGGATTATAGTGTATACTCAGTACCAACTTCATCAATGGATTCATTTGATGCTGAAGGTGTAAGAGCATTTACATTATCATCTGCATCAGTAGCATTCGGACAACTTCCAGAATTTACTAAATTGAATGGTGGAAACATCGAATTCGTTGCTTTAAAAGATAAAGTAGTTTCAGGAGCATCAGTAGCAACAGTTACTTATTCAAAACAACCAGCTGATAACACAAGAGGTGATTTCGAAAATAGCTCAGCTATTCCAGAAATTAACGTTGAAATGTCAAGTGAAGCTATCGTAGCGAAAACTAGAAAACTGAAAGCTGTATGGACTCCAGAATTTTCTCAAGATTTAAATGCATACCATTCATTAGATGCTGAAGCTGAATTAACTTCAGTAATGAGTGAGTACATTTCTTTGGAAATTGATTTGGAAATCTTAGATATGTTAATTGATTCTGCAGCAGCAGGAACTGAATACTGGTCAGCAGTAAACAACACTTCTATAACAACTGCAGGATACGGATCTGATTTAGGATTCTTCAACACTCAAGGACAGTGGTTCCAAACTTTAGGAACTAAAATGCAGAAATTGAGTAACATTATTCACCAAAGAACATTAAGAGGTGGTGCAAACTTCCTAGTATGTTCTCCAACTGTAGCTACTATTTTGGAATCAATTCCAGGATTTGCTGCTAACACAGATGGTGATGCTGCTAAAATGAGCTACGCATTTGGAGTTCAGAAAGCAGGTACAATGAATTCAAGATACACGGTGTACAAAAACCCGTATATGACTGAAAACACTATCTTAATGGGATACAGAGGAGGACAATTCTTGGAAGCAGGTGCAGTATTTGCTCCATACATTCCATTAATCATGACTCCAATGGTTTACGACCCAGAAACTTTCGTACCTAGAAAAGGATTACTTACTAGATATGCTAAGAAAGTGGTTAGACCAGAATTTTATGGAAAAATTTATGTTGAAGGATTAAATTCTCTTTAATATATAATTACATAAAAGGTAAATTAGAGGCGCTTATGCGCCTCTTTTTTTATCTAAATTTTTACTGTATGTATTACCAAAATATATAAGTTTTTAAAATCAAATTATGAGTTCAAAACATCACAATGACCCTGTATTTAAGGGTAAGAGGGTTCCAAAAAATCCAATTAAGTTTAAGATTACATTAAACGAAGAACAAAAAGAAGCAAAACAACAAATTCTAGATAATACATTAACCATCCTAGCAGGTTCAGCAGGTTCGGGTAAAACATTACTCTCATGTCAAGTAGCACTTGATGGGTTGTTTAGAAAGCAATATGAAAAAATAATTATCACACGACCAACCGTATCTAAAGAGGACATTGGATTTTTACCCGGTGATCTGCGAGAAAAAATGGATCCTTGGGTACAACCTATATACCAAAATATGTTTTTATTATATGATAAAACAAAAATTGAAAAGTGTATAGAGGATGGTCAAATAGAAATAGTACCTGTATCATTTATGAGAGGTAGAACATTTCTAGATAGTATTGTCATAGTAGATGAAGCTCAAAACGTAACACACGAGCAAATGCAGATGATAGTAACTAGAATTGGTTTACGTTCAAAAATGATAATTTGCGGTGATGACCATCAAGTAGATTTAAAATCCAGAAAAGACTCAGGATTTAGATTTTTATACACAGCCGCTAGAAAAATTAAAAATATGGTAGGTATTACTTTAAAACAAAACCATAGAGATCCAATCGTAGAGGGATTAATTGAAATGTATGAAGATGCAGAAGAGCGTGGTATAACCGGAGGGAAAAAGAAATAATCACATTCCCTAAATAGGAACGTTTTTCCTCAATATTTATAATAAAAATAATACTATGGCAAACATTCCTATATGGCCTGGAACTTCAACATTTACATCAGGTTCAACTCCTTTTGGATTTTACGATGCTGATGCTGATTTTATATTAGATGCTGATAAGGTAGCAAAATTTTGTGCCCAAAGGTTAGGATATCCTATTGTAGACATTGAATTACAAGATATCCAATTCTATACAGCTTTTGAAGAAGCAGTAACTACATACGGTAATGAATTATATGCTTATAAAATTAGACAGGACTATTTATCCCTAGAAGGTGCACCATCTACAACAAATCTAAACACAGCAATTGTAACACCTAACTTAGCAAATGTAATTAAAATTGCAGAACAATATGGAACTGAAACAGGTACAGGAGGTAACACAGATTGGCATACAGGTTCTTTAGCACTAACAGCATCAGTTCAAACCTATGATTTAGGTAAATGGGCTGAAGATAATTTAGGTGTTAGTGGTAGTGATTTTGAAATAAAAAGAGTATTTTATGAAGCACCACCTGCAATAGTTAAATATTTTGACCCATACGCAGGTTCAGGTACAGGGGCGATGAATATGATGGATTCATTTGGTTGGGGTGAATATTCACCAGCAGTTAACTTTATGTTAATGCCTATGAATTTTGATATACAAAAATTACAGGCTATTGAGTTAAATGATCAAATAAGAAAATCAAACTATTCATTTGAAATTCAAAATAACAAATTAAGATTATTTCCTATCCCTAAAAATGATTTAAAGGAACTACATTTTCAGTATCTGTTAAAATCAGAAAGATTAGCTAATAGTATAACCCCGACAACAGATACAATTACTAATGTATCTAATGTACCTTACGCTAATCCAACGTATGCTCAAGTGAATTCTGTAGGTAGAAGTTGGATATTTGAATACGCTTTAGCATTAAGTAAAGAAATGTTAGGGTATGTTAGAGGGAAATATTCTACAATACCAATCCCAGGGGATAGTGTTACAGTAAACTCAGCAGATTTAATATCAGCCGCAACAAACGAGAGAACAGCTTTAATAGAAAGGTTAAGAGCATATTTTGATGAAACTTCTAAGGAGAAGTTAATGGAGAGACGTTCATTAGAAACAGATTATTTAAAGAAAGAACTTACAGAAGTTCCAAACGTAATTTACATAGGATAATATGGCACTTTTTGGAGGAGCAAGAGACATCAGTCTATTCAGACATTTGAATAGAGAATTAATGGGAGAGATAATCACCCAACAGTGTGCTTTCTACAAATATAAACTTGAGGAAACGAAAGTAAATATTTATGGTGAAGCTGCTGAAGAAAAATATTATATGGGTCCTGTTTTACTTAACTGTCTAATAGAGAGACCAGATCAAGATTATCCTGAAACTGACCTAGGTACGGATTTTAGTTGGGGTGCAACATTTAAATTTTTACGTGACGATTTATTAAATAAAAACGAAGAATTTAATGTAGATACAAATATTTATGGGGCTGACTTGGTTCCTGAAGTGGGAGATATTATATTATATCAAGAAGGATATTACGAGGTAGATAAAACAACATCTAATCAATACTTTTTAGGTAAAAACCCAGATTACCCAAATAATACTAACCCACTTAACCCTGGATTAGAAAATTTTGGTTCAAGTATTTCAATTGTTTGTGAAACACATTACGTACCAGCAGATAAAGTAGGAATTACTCAAGAAAGATTAATATAATGGCTGAAAGAGGAAAAAAACCGATACCAAAAACACAAAGGGAACTTAGTAAATCTCTACAGGAACCTTATGTTAATCCAGAAACTGGGGAAACTAGAGGTAACCCGAATGATTCATCATTTGATCCTAAAAATAGGGGTAACCATGTATCATTTAAAGGTGATACAACAAAACCATTTAGTTTAGGCTTTAAAGAAATTGATGAAGCTATATTTTATTATGTTGAAAATATAATTAAACCAACAGTTCAACAAAATGGTGTAGTCCAGAAAGTACCTATAATATATGGTTCTCCCGAAAGGTGGAAGCAAATACAAAAAGATGGGTACTATAGGGATAAAAAAGGTAAAATAATGATGCCTTTAATTACATTTAAACGTAATAATATTGAAAAGAACAGAACTGTAACCAATAAATTGGATGCTAATTTCCCAAACAATATTAGTGTATTTGAAAAACCATATTCATCCAAAAATGCATATAGTAATTTTGATTTACTTAATAATAAAAAACCAATAAAACAATATTATGCTGTTGTTGTACCTGATTATGTAACAGTTACATATGATTTCATAATTTCTACTTACTATGTTGAACAATTAAACATATTAATAGAAGCTATGAATTATGCTTCGGATTCATATTGGGGAGATCCTGAAAAGTTTAAATTTAGAGCAAGAATAGATTCATTTGCAACACCTATTGAAGTCCAAACTAGTGGTGAAAGGGTAGTTAAGTCTACATTTTCTTTAAAAATACACGGATATATTGTACCGCCAACTATTCAGAAAGAATTAGCATCCATAAAAAAGTATTATGGTCCTAATCAAATTACATTTAACTACGAAACCACATCCAACATAGAAAATATATAAAAAATGATAAAAAAAGTTTTAACACAAGAAGAAATTCAACAAGTTACAAAATTAAGAGAAGAATTTAACTCATTAACAATCTCAGCCGGGGAGATAGAAATGCAAATTATCAATCTACAACTTCAAAAAGATAAAATAAAAGATAATTTCATAAAACTCCAAACCCAAGAATCAAAAGTTATCAATGAGTTAGAGAATAAATATGGGAAGGGAACAATTTCATTAGAAACTGGTGAATTTATTTCAAATTCATAATTTTTTGAATTCCCCTCACATATTTATTATCAAATAAACATAATATTAATATAACAATAAAATGGCAGAAACATTAATTTCACCAGGGGTATTAACAAGAGAAAACGATCAATCTCAAATTACCTCTCAACCAGTTCAAGCAGGAGCAGCTATTGTTGGTCCTACAGTGAAAGGTCAAGTAAACATTCCTACAATAGTTACATCATATAGCGAATATTTAGCAAATTTTGGTAGTACTTTTGAAAGTGGGTCAGATACCTACTCATTCTTAACATCAATCTCAGCATATAACTATTTCCAGAATGGTGGAGAATCATTGTTAGTAACAAGAGTCCAATCAGGAACTTTTACATCAGCAACATCTTCATTTGTATCTGGAACTATTGCTGAACAAGCAAATAATATCTTTACGTTGGAAACAATAGGTGAGGGTATTAATATGAATAGTACTTCAACAGAAACTTCAACAGGAGCTTTACCAAGTGGTTCATCCGATAATATCAGATGGGAAATTGTTAGCCCTAACAAAGCAAAAGGTGTATTTTCTGTAATAATCAGAAGAGGAGACGATGTAACTAAATCAAAATCAGTATTAGAATCATTTACAAATGTTTCATTGGATCCAAAACAATCTAACTATATAGCTAGAGTAATAGGAGACCAAAAACAAGTAATGAGAGGTGCAGGTGTAGATCCATACCTACAAACTTCAGGAAGTTTTAGAAATGCTTCTAGATATGTAAGAGTAAAATCTGTAGATGTAAAAACACCTGATTATTTTGATAATAGTGGTGTAGCTAAAACAGCTTACACAGCTTCAATCCCAGTAGCTCAAAGTGGAACTTTAGGAGACGCTTCAGGTAATATAGTAGGAGCAGGTGCTAACTATTATGAGAATATTTCTACAAATACACAAGGTTTAGCTGCTACAGATTATATAGATGCTTTAGGTTTATTAGCAAATGCTGATGAATTCCAATATAATGTCATTTCAACCCCAGGTTTAATACAATCCGTAGCTGCCCATAGTACCACGTTAAATACATTAATATCTAACGTAGAAAGTAGAGGTGATGCCATTATAGTAATGGATTTATCAACATATGGTTCTACAGTAGCTTCAACAGTTCAAACAGCAGATAACTTAGATAGTTCATATGCTGCAGCTTATTGGCCTTGGGTTCAAATTACAGACCCAGATGCAGGTAAATTAGTATGGGTTCCAGCTTCAACAATGATTCCAGGAGTATATGCTTCAAGTGATGCAACTTCAGAAGCATGGTTCGCACCAGCAGGTATTAATAGAGGGGGATTAGGAACTGTAAATCAAGCAGAAAGAAAATTAACAGCAACAGATAGAGATAATTTATATATTGGTAAAGTAAACCCAATAGCAACCTTCCCAGGAAGGGGAGTTGTAGTATTCGGTCAGAAAACATTACAAACTCAAGCAAGTGCTTTAGATAGAATAAATGTTAGAAGGTTATTGATTGAACTTAAATCATACATCTCTCAAGTATCAGATAATTTAGTATTTGAACAAAACTCAGCAGCTACAAGAAACACATTCTTAGGTCAAGTTAATCCATATTTAGAAAGTGTACAACAAAGACAAGGTTTATATGCATTCAAAGTAGTGATGGATGAAAGTAATAACACAGCAGATGTAATTGATAGAAATCAGTTAGTAGGTGCTATTTACATTCAACCAACCAAAACGGCAGAATTCATTTACCTAGATTTCAACATTTTACCAACAGGAGCAACTTTCCCAGCGTAAGAATTTGAATTTACAATATTTATAAACGAATTAAAATAATAAAATAAAATGCCAGTATTAGATCCAAATGAAATATTTTTCACCGCATTTGAACCAAAACAGAAGAATAGGTTTATCATGTATATTGATGGATTTCCATCTTACATGATTAAAGGGGTATCAGAAATAGGAATGACACAAGGAGAAGTAACCTTAAACCATATTAACGTTCAACGTAAAGTGAAAGGTAAATCTACTTGGAATAACGTAACATTTACATTATTCGACCCAATTACACCATCAGGAGCTCAAGCTGTGATGGAGTGGGTAAGATTACACCACGAATCAGTAACAGGTAGAGATGGGTATTCTGATTTCTACAAAAAAGACTTAACATTCAACGTATTAGGACCAGTAGGTGACGTAGTATCAGAATGGGTCTTAAAAGGTTCAATGATAGTAAACGCCAACTTTGGTGCTTATGGTTGGGATGATGATAATGCCGCTCAAGAAATATCTATGGAAGTAGCTATTGATTACGCAGTATTGAATTACTAATAAGTATTTAAATATCTTTAAGAAGGGCTTGGATTACTCCAAGTCCTTTTTTATATTTAACCTTAAACAACAATAAATAAAAAATGGTTATAGCATTAACAATATCACTTTTACTCTCGGACGTAGCGATGGTATATTTTATACTTAAATTTATAAAGTTATACAAATCCCAACAAGAATCACTTATTCAAGCTTCTGTTAAACTCCAAAACCTTGAAAAAGATATATTACATAACAAATCAATAACCGAACTAGGTTTAAAAGACTTTGAGAAAGCAACAACAAAATATGTTCAATCTCAAGTAAATGGTTTAGAAAAAAAAATCCACAAAGAATTTGACCTACATAGAAAACAAGGTAAAAATTATTAAAAATTAAAATATATCATATTTATCGCTAACAATAAAGTTATTTACAAATAAAAATTATGGAAGACAACAAACCCAATTACCCAACAGAAACAATTGAATTACCATCTAAAGGATTAGTATATCCTGAAAGTAACCCACTATCAAGTGGAAAAATTGAAATGAAGTATATGACCGCTAAGGAAGAAGATATTCTTTCAAACCAATCATATATTAAAGATGGTACAGTAATAGACAAATTACTCCAGTCATTGATAGTTACAAAAATTGATTATAAGGATTTAATTGTAGGGGATAAAAATGCTATATTAATATCATCTCGTATTTTAGGATATGGTGCTGAGTACTCATTCGAACATAAGGGTGAAGAAGTAACAGTAGATTTATCCACATTAGAACATAAGGAAATTAATGTAGATAATTTTCCTCAAGGTCAAAATGAGTTTTCATATAAATTAAAAACTACAGGGGACAGTATTACATTTAAACTATTAACACACGGTGATGAAATTAGAATTGATGAGGAGTTAAAAGGTTTAAAACGTATTAATAAAAAATCATCTAAAGATGTTTCTACTAGGTTGAAATATATGATTCAATCAATAAACGGGGATGATAACCCATCATCAATAAGAACTTTTGTTGATAATAATTTCTTAGCTAGAGATGCTAGAGAATTCAGATTGTATATTAAATCATTCCAACCAGACATTAATATGAAAGTTTCAGTAGAAACGTCCGATGGAACGGATGATATAGAGTTACCCATTAGCCTTAACTTTTTTTGGCCAGACGTCGAACTATAGAGTAAATCTATTTACACAAATACATGAGATAATATTCCACGGTAAGGGGGGATATGATTATAATACCATATACAATATGCCTATATGGTTAAGGAATTTTACTTTTAATAAAATAAAACAATTTTACGATAAAGAAAAAGAAGAAGTTAACAAAACTCCCTCCATTCCAAAATCCGGGAAAATAACTCCCCCAAATTTTAAACAACCTACCTATACAGCGAAGACATCAAAGAAATGATGTCTTCCTATATTTATAACCAAAATCAATAGATGGCTTTAAACGATGATTTAGAAAAAGGTAATAAATTACTCTCAGAAAGATTAAAAATCAACGAAGATATAGTAGATGATCTTAGGGATTATACCAATTTATTACAAGATCAACTAAAAAATGTAAAATTTCAATCTCAAGAAAAGAAGGAAATTCTATCATCAACTAGAAAGATAAATAGCATAGCTCAACAAAATTATACCATACTTGAGAAAGAATTAGGTACTGAAAAGCTTTTAAAAAAGATAGGTGATGATAAATTAAAATTAGAAAAAGAAATTAAAAGGTTAAATAACCTTAAATCTAAAACTCTTGTTGATGATAAAAAACTACAATCTGAGATAACTAATAATATACAATCTCAAATAAAAAACACAGAAAATCTATTAAATCAACTTAAGGGTGTTGAACAAACAACACAATCCATTTCTCAAAATCTAGGAGTTAAAACATTCTCAGCTCTTAAAGATATATCCAAAGCAATCCCAGGGTTAAGAAAATTCAATGAACCCTTCGAAAAAGCTGCTGAATCCTCAAGACAAATAGCAGCTAGAAATAAAATAGCATCTACCGTAAGCCTTAAAACTGGGAAAGGGTTAAATAAAGAAACAATAAAATCCCTAGGGTTAGCTGATAAATTAAAGGATAAAAATGGAGAAATTCTCACAGGAACATCTGCAGCTGCTAGAATACGAAAATTAGGATTAAAAGGAGCTCTAAAACCTCAAAATGCTTTAATAGCAGGGGCTAAAACCCTTGGAAAAGAAACTAAACTTGCAGCTTTATCTCTATTAGGTATTTTTAAGGGGGTTTTAGAATTTGATAAAATGTCAGGAAACTTAGCTAAGAGTATGAATATGTCATACACTGAATCTAAAAAGTTAACCCAAGAACTCATGTTTCAGGCTGATAATAGTAGGGATTTATTTGTAACTACTAAAGGTATGTCAGAATCTTTATCTTCAATAAATAAAACCTTAGGTACTAATGCTAAATTAAATGGGAAAAACTTAACATTTTTCACAAGAATGAGAGAATCTGCAGGTTTTACTAATGAAGAATTAATGGGTATGCAATCCCTAGCTAATGCTACTGGGGGTGATTTAGAAACTATGACTGGGGAATTTATGGCTCAAGTCAAACTTTCCAA
>OCVQ010002494.1_pt1 | contig 12061 bp, 10 predicted proteins | sample 1539061 | NCBI WGS metagenome assembly OCVQ01 (sample SAMEA3355526, study PRJEB22509) | marine metagenome | biome: marine; feature: river plume; material: water | place: USA | collected 2010-08-08 | depth 0.5 m | reverse complement strand
CAAAGCATAGCTTGAATGTCTCAGTTTGCGCTGGAGTTGTACTGTGGGAATTCACCAAACGGTTTATTTAGAAATTACTTTTTCGTCGAACAAAAATTGTTTCTCTTTCGTTTTGAACATAAGTTGCTGAAAGTTATGTGACTTTAGGTTCAAAGAATTGGTCTAAATTCCGTAAATTTGCGGCGCAATTAAGTAAGAAAAATGATTGAAACAGATATAATTATAATTGGAGCTGGTCCTGTTGGGCTTTTTACCATTTTTGAAGCAGGATTACTCAAATTAAAATGTCATCTTATTGACTCTTTACCTCAGCCGGGCGGTCAATGTTCGGAGATTTATCCAAAAAAACCGATTTACGATATACCTGGTTTTCCAACGATTATGGCGGGCGAATTGATTGATAATCTGATGGAGCAAGCTGCGCCTTTTAAACCTGGATTTACTTTAGGAGAAGCGGCGATGACGATAGATAAAACAGACTATAATCAGTTTATCGTTACGACAATTAGAGGAACAAAACACAAAGCGGCAATTGTAATGATTGCTGGAGGCTTGGGCGTTTTTGAGCCCAGAAAACCACCAATAACGAGTTTGATTGATTTTGAAGATAAAGGCGTTGAATATATCATCAAAGACCCAGAATTTTACCGTGGAAAACGATGTGTGATTGCTGGGGGTGGAGATTCTGCCTTGGATTGGTCTATCTTTTTAGCAGAGAAAAAAATCGCCAAAGAAGTGGTTTTGGTGCATAGAAGTAGCTCTTTTCGAGGACATTTAGATTCGGTACAGCGTGTTATAGACATGGCTGGAAAAGGGGAGATAAAACTGATTACCGAAGCCGAGGTAACGGGGATCAACGGAAATGGAAAAGTTGATTCGGTAACCATTACCCATCAAAAAGATGGTGAAATGATTCAAGAAACGGATCACTTCATTCCTTTGTTTGGCTTGAAACCAAGTTTGGGACCAATTGCCGACTGGGGATTTGAAATTGAAAAAAACGCGATCGTTGTAGATACGTTGGACTATTCAACGAATATTCCAGGAATCTACGCAATAGGTGATGTAAATACCTATACGAATAAGTTGAAATTGATTCTTTGTGGTTTCCATGAAGGAACAATGGCGGTTCAGTCGGCATTTGCACGAATCCATCCGGATAAAAAGAATATTTTGAAGTATACAACTGTGAATGGGGTTACTGGTTTTTAAAAAACTATTGAATTTATAGGTGTGTTTCTGTAACTACTATAAAACCTCAAAAATTTGTTCGATATTTAGCGAACGCCGGAGGCAGCAATGCAGTTAATTACTAATTTTTTATTCGTAATTTTATCACATGTCCTCAAATCCAAAATCCTACCGGTATTCACGACAAATTCAACTCCAAAATTTCGGAATTCAAGCTCAAAACAAACTGAACGAATCCAAGGTTTTAGTTGTCGGGGCAGGCGCGCTTGGTTGCCCTGTTTTAAGTTATTTGACGGCGGCCGGAATTGGAAAAATTGGAATAGTTGATGGAGATATTATTGAACTTTCGAATCTTCACCGTCAAGTTTTGTACACCACGGAAAACATTGGTGAATCGAAGGCATTTGTTGCAATGGAGAGACTTCAAGCGATGAATCCAGATATCGATATCGAAGTTTTCGAAACATATTTGTCCACGGATAATGCATTTGAAATTGTCGAAGACTACGATATTTTAATTGACGGAACGGATAATTTTCCAACTCGCTATTTGGTGAATGATGTGTGTGTGCTTCGGGATAAAATCAATATTCATGGTTCTATTTTTCAGTATTCAGGACAAGTTTCAGTCTTTAATTATTTGAATTCTGACGGAAAACGTGGCCCAAATTACCGTGATTTATTTCCTGTTCCACCGAGTCCTGATGAGGTGGTAAGTTGCGCCGAAGGAGGTGTAGTTGGTGCGCTACCTGGAATTATTGGAAGTACAATGGCCATGGAATGCATTAAAGTTCTTACGGGAATAGGATCAGTTTTATCCGGAAAACTGCAACAAACAGATAGTTTGACTGGCGCATCACATTTGCTAACTTTTACTGCCGATGTAGCGAATCCACTAACAGGTGAGCGACCAACTCAATTTGATTTAATCGATTACGTACAATTTTGTAATCCAAGTAAAGAAAAAAGAATGAAGAGTATAAATGTTTCGGAGTTAAAAACAATGATCGCTAATAACGAAGATTTTCAATTGATTGACGTGCGTGAAACTTTTGAGTTTGATGAAGTCAATATGAATGGAACGCTAATTCCACTCGGTGAAATACCGACTCGGGTTTCTGAAATTTCAAAGGATAAAAAGGTGATTATTCACTGTAAAATGGGTGGGCGTAGCGCTAACGCAATCGGATTTCTAGAACAAAATTATGGGTTTGAGAATCTCCATAATCTAGAAGGTGGGATTATAGCTTGGTTGGATGAAAATTAAGAGATACACGACATTATGATGAAGAGAAGCAGCATTAGTTATTTTATCATTTTAGGAGTGGTTTCGCTTTTCGTGATTGTGACTTTGCAGTTGATATGGTTGAATAAAACACTCGACATCCAACGCACAAGCATAGAAATTCAGAACAAAGAGGATAGTTTAAGTCTTGTAAATTTCACCGAAAAAACACATGCTGCGCTCCATGATGTCCTAGCTGATATTGCTGAAAAAAGAGGAGAGAAAATTCAAAATTTTGACGCTGTAAGGCAAGAAAGAACGAATTACTTTGTGGTAGACATCAACGATGAACTGCATCCGTTTTATCTTCAGAATTTATTGAAAGAAAAATTTTACAATAACAATGTCAACCAAGATTTTCAATACGGTATTTACGATTGTTTTTCGGATTCTATCGTTTATGGCAATCTCATCCGCTATAACAAAAATGTCACAAACGACGAAGGGGCCGACACAACTGTCACTTCGCCTTCAGCAGGGCTTTCGTGGAAAAAAGACGGGCATTATTTCACCTTGTATTTTCCGAATATTTCGACCAAAAAGATAGAGCGAAACGATCAATTGTTTGCCCCATGGTTGTACATTTTGTTAATTGTAATTCTTGTTTTCTCCTTCTTTATTTTTGCCGTTTCAATCATTATAAAACAAAGAAAATTATCTGAAACCCGCAGTGACTTCATCAACAACATGACGCACGAATTGAAAACTCCGATTTCAACAATTGGTCTGTCGAGCGAGATGCTTTTGAAAAATGATTTATCTGGAGATCCTGAGAAAATTAAAAGATATGCTAGTATCATTCACAAAGAAAACAAGCGATTGGAAAATCAGGTGGAACGTGTATTGAATGTTGCTAAGTTGGACAAGGACAAGGTTGTTTTAAAGAAAAGCACAATCGAAATTCACGAAATTCTACAAGAAGTCAAGGATAATTTTGAGTTCAACCAAGAGGGCAAGGGGGGAAGTGTTATAATGCACCTTAACGCCGATGATGATGCTTTGAGAGCGGATGAAGTGCATATTTCAAACGTTTTGTACAACTTGATCGACAATGCAATTAAGTATTGCGAAGTAGATCCAGTGATAGAAATTACAACACGAAATGATCAGAAATTTCTAATTATCGAAGTAGCGGATAATGGGATTGGAATTCCAAGAGAAGATATCAACCAAATTTTCGATAAATTCTTTCGTGTGCATACCGGAAATAGACACGATGTGAAGGGTTTTGGGCTGGGATTATATTATGTAAAATTGATTATCGAAGCACATAAAGGAACGGTGAATGTACAAAGCACCATTGGTAAAGGCACCACTTTCACTTTGAAAATACCGAAGGTTTCTTAATTCAGGAAGAGTAAAGCACTGGGTTGAGGATATAGACCGTCCCTGGAAATTTTCTTACCTTTTTTGTACACCACAATCCGCTCCCCGACGCTCTGGTTTTCCATTGTGGCATCGAGCACGTAATAATCATCCGCTTCAAAAAGCACTTCGAAATCACCATGAGTAGTGAGTTTTCCAATTTGAATCGTCAAATAACCGACGTTGATTTGGATTTGAATGGGAATAGGATTTACTTCCACCAACTTATCACCCGCATCGAATTTATAGCCATTAATTTGACCTTCGTAGGTGCCGTAGTATTTTCGCTTAATACTCTTAATACTTTTTCGCAGGGTCTGGGTCGACCCTTCATTTGCCATAAACGTGAAAAGAAAAAGGAGTACAATCAAACGTACATTCATAATTCATTGTTCTTTTCTGTTGTCGAAAATAGAGATTATTTTTCATTTGTTTGAATTCATTTCATTCACAAAACAGGATTAAAAAGCCTGATATGTGAATATCTTCCTCAGATATTGAACAAAATTCGAACCAAACACGAAGAGGTAATTCGTATCTTCGATGTCGAAACAAACGAGATTTAAGAATGCAACAATATCACGATTTACTCCGACGGATTTTAGACGAAGGAACCTTCAAAGGCGATAGAACAGGAACAGGAACAACCTCTATTTTTGGACATCAAATGCGTTTTGATTTGTCCAAAGGATTTCCGCTTGTGACGACGAAAAAAGTACATCTTCGTTCTATTATTGTCGAATTGTTATGGTTTTTAAATGGAGATACGAACATCAAATATTTGAATGAAAATGGTGTTTCTATTTGGAACGAATGGGCCGATGAAGACGGAAATCTAGGTCCAGTTTACGGCCATCAATGGAGAAGTTGGCCGGGGAAAAACGGTGAGAAATTGGATCAAATCACCAAACTCGTCGACCAGATAAAGAACAACCCCAATTCTCGTAGATTATTGGTTTCAGCTTGGAATGTTTCGGATGTCGACAATATGGCTTTGCCGCCTTGTCACACCATGTTTCAATTCTATGTAGCCGATGGAAAATTAAGTTGTCAGTTGTACCAGCGTTCTGCTGATACTTTCTTAGGAGTTCCTTTCAATATCGCTTCGTATGCTCTGTTGACCATGATGTTGGCACAAGTCTGCGATTTGAAAGTGGGTGATTTTGTGCACACTTTCGGCGATGCGCATTTGTATTCCAATCACATCGAACAAACGAATCTGCAATTGTCACGTGAACTTCGTTCTTTGCCAACAATGAAAATAAATCCTGACGTAAAAGATATATTCTCGTTCAAATTAGCAGATTTCGAATTGTTGAATTACGACCCCCATCCACATATCAAAGGCGCCGTTGCTGTTTAAGTTTAATCGATGAAAGTAGCTTTAATTGTAGCCATGGACCTCGAAAGAGGAATAGGAAAAAACAACGATTTGATGTGGCATTTGCCAAAAGATATGCGTTTTTTCAAAGAAACGACGCTTGGTCATGTGGTCGTTATGGGACGTAAAAATTGGGATTCAATTCCTGTAAAATATCGCCCATTGTCTGACCGTGAAAATGTTGTTTTGACCCGAAATAAAAAATTCTCTTCCGATGATTGTGTCGTCCTCCATGATTTGGTGGAAGTCTGGGAAAAGTACCAAGACGAGGAAGAAAGAACGATTTTTATTATTGGGGGTGGGGAAATTTATCGACAAGCCATAGAAAGTGGGTTGATAGAAGAAATGTACATCACCCATGTGAATGGTACCTATAATGCCGAGACTTTCTTCCCAACTTTCAACCTAAAAAATTGGTCAGTTAAAGTCCTATTTGAACAAGAAATGGACGGAAAACACGAATTTGCCTTCCAAGTAAATCATTATGTCAGAATTTAAATCGAGAATAGCGATGCCTTCGACTCCCTCAGTCAGCGCTAAATCGTAATTTTTAATTGAAAAATTCGTAATTAAATAAATGAAACTCTGTATAGCCGAAAAACCCAGTGTCGCTAAAGACATCGCCGAAATCATTGGAGCCAAACAGCGCAACGATGGTTACTGGGAGGGAAATGGCTATTGCGTAACGTGGACCTTTGGTCATCTTTGTACCTTAAAAGAACCACACGATTACAAAGAAACATGGAAATACTGGAAACTAGAAGATTTGCCCATTACGCCCGATAATTTCGGGATAAAAATCATCGAAGATCAAGGCGTCAAACGACAATTTGAGTGCATCGAAAAACTAGTTGCTATGGCCGATGAGGTCATCAATTGCGGGGATGCTGGGCAAGAAGGAGAATTAATTCAACGATGGGTCCTGCACAAAGCAAAATGTAAAGTGCCCATCAAGCGACTATGGATTTCTTCCCTAACCGAAGAAGCGATTCGGGAAGGTTTTGAAAAATTACAAGACGGTAAAAAGTACGATTTACTTTATCAAGCTGGAGCTGCAAGAGCTATAGGTGATTGGATGTTGGGCATTAACGGAACGCGCTTGTTTACCAAGAAATTTGGACAAGGCAAGGTGACGCTTTCTGTTGGACGAGTGCAAACACCAACTTTGGCGATGATCGTTCAGCGTCAACTGGAAATAGACGCATTTAAAATTGAAGAATATTGGGAATTGAAAACGCTGTATCGAGATACTGAATTTCAATGCCAAATTGATCGACTTTCTTCTGAAGAAAAAGCGAATAAAGGACTGGAATATTTGAAGGACAAACCTTTCGAAATAGTTTCGTTTGAGCAAAAAGAAGGTAAAGAAGGAAATCCACGTTTGTACGATTTGACCTCGCTTCAGGTTGACGGGAACAAGAAATATGGATTCTCGGCGGACGAAACCTTGAAGCAAATTCAGAGTTTGTATGAAAAGAAATTAGTGACATATCCCCGTGTTGATACAACGTATCTGTCGGAAGATTTGCACCCTAAAATTCCAAATATTCTTGGTGGATTGAAATATTATTCACGTTTTACGGAACCACTTCTTCAAAAATCGATTCCTAAAACAAAGCAAGTTTTCGATGATAAAAAAGTAACGGATCACCACGCCATAATCCCTACGGGAATTGTACCGAGTGGAATTACGCCAGCCGAACAACAAATTTACGATTTGATTTGTAAACGTTTTATCGCAGTGTTTTATCCGGAATGTAAAGTCTCGAATACGACGGTTATGGGTAAGGTTGAGGAACTTGAATTTAAAGCAACAGGTAAACAGATTATTGAACTTGGTTGGCGCGAAATTTACCAGTCCGACAAGCCTAAAAAAGCGTCAAAAGATGAGGAAAATCTCATGCCTGTTTTCGAAGAAGGTGAGAAAGGTCCGCATGAGCCATTTGTGCACCAAGGCAAGACTTCACCACCCAAACATTACACGGAAGCAACACTTCTTCGTGCGATGGAAACCGCTGGAAAACAAGTGGATGACGAAGAAATGCGCGAATTGATGAAGGATAATGGAATTGGTCGTCCGTCTACACGTGCGAATATTATCGAGACACTTTTCCGAAGAAAATATATAGAGAAAAAACGAAAAAACTTGATACCCACTTCTACTGGAATGGGATTGATTGGAACCATCCAAAATGAAGTTTTAAAAAGCGCAGAATTAACTGGTGATTGGGAGAAAAAACTACGTATGATCGAGAAAGGTGAATATGAATCAGATATCTTCAAAGCTGAGTTATTCAACATGGTTCGCGAACTTTGCGATGAGGTAATTTTCTCTAGTTTTCGTCCCATACAGATTCTCCAAGAACCAGAAAAAAAGGAAGCAAAACCCAAAAAGCCAAGGGTCAAAAAGGAGAAGGTAAAACTGATTGATTTGGACTGTCCGAAGTGCAAAAAAGCCAAAATCATGAAGGGAAAATGGGCAGTTGGTTGTACAGATTTCAAGACTTGTGGATTTAAAATTCCTTTCGAACTGTTGGGTAAAAAACTAACGGAAAGTCAACTGGGTTCTCTTATTCAAAAAGGAAAAACGGGTACCATTAAAGGATTTGATATTCCTGGAAATCCTGAACCGAAAGATGGGAAATTGGTTTTGGACGATGGGTTTAATGTGGGCTTATCCTAGAGCCAGGAATATTATCGAAAGTATATTTTAAATTGAATTCATGATTCGAAAAAGATTAAAAGCACTTTTCAATCCGGAACGCTATCATGGTTGGGGGCGTAAAAAACGATATTTTGAAGGTTGGTATTTTAAAATAGTGAATGCCGAACAGGATAAAAGTTTTGCTTTCATTCCAGGAATTGTAATGGGTGAAAATGGAAAAACAAGCTTTCATTCAGGTCTTTGATGGTCACAATAAGAAGGACTCACGGATAAAAGGACAAAAACAGTCGTCTTTCAAGAAATTGAGAAAGGGCCGGGCTTGAGCTAGCTGAGAAAATTTCTGAGATTTTAGTTGGTTAAGGAAGATATATGGTTGCAAAGATTAGTTCACTTTCGCCAATTTTTGGTGCGATCCAACATATCGAATAACTCCCTCCGAATCCAATATCAAATATTCATCATTCAATACGTCCAACCGAATAAATGGTGGATATCCAACGGAAAAACGGGTGGATGGATAATCGCTCGCACCTCTTTGATAGAGCGCCATGGACCAACCCCCGTTCAAGGGCAGAATAGAACGTTTAAATCCATCCGCTTTCGTTGCATCGATTAATCCTGGAGGGCGAGAATTAATAGTTTCAATTGAACATTGCGTATAGCGCGTATCTATCACATGTGATTTGTAGTCGGGATCGTAAGGCGTCGTATCCAGAACAGATGGGTGCCCAACAATTTGAAAAACCGCTCGATAAATACTATTCGAATCGATCAAAGTCTGATACAAAACTTGTCGTGGCGTTACATTCGTGTCCAGATACAATAATTTGTCGTGCTGTTTGTGCTCTAAAAACGTTCCCGATTTTCCTTTAAATCCACCAGTGTATTCAATCAAATTCAGATCCTTTTTGTCAAAATTATTATTAATCCAAAGGGCAATTGACGGAACCTGAAGAAGTGGGAAAAGTACGGAATCTCGTTCCATTGAAAAATCTCTTGTTTTGGAAGATTGAGCAATAACCTTCGTCTTTTCTTCATTTACAGATTCATAGCTTTCGGAAAGTAAACGTCCCTTTTCATCCCAAGTAAAGTCGTAAATGTAATTGCCAGGCAAACTCCCTTCTCTCTGGTTCAACTTCGACGCAGAGGTGGAAATATGTTTGCTCATCAAACCGTTTTTATCAAACTGATTATAGGATTTCCAGACAGAACGCTTCCGCAAAGGGCGATACATAAAATTGCCGGCATAGCTACTTTGGTATCGTGCAAACCAATAAAATTCACGGCTCCAAAGCTCCATGTTGATGACGGAACCCGAGTCACTTTCCAAATAATGGATGATAAATTCTCTGCGTGACTTGTATGTGCTCTTTGGTTTTAATTTTTCATCACTTGAAATCAAGCGACCAAGTTCATCATATTTCAAAGTCACTTCACCCACTTGTTTTCCCAATTGAAAAATAGAATCCATCCGTTCAGGCGAAAACAATTCCCATTTCTGTAATTGATACTCATCGCGATAATCGACTTCCGTCATTTTCACTTCAATAGTTTGATTGGCGAAAGGAAGATACGTCAATCGTTTGGGCATTGCTGAAATGTATTGATCGGACAAACTGTCCCAAATAACTCCGTAATCGCGAGTGGCCATGATGTTTAACAACTGGCTAGTGAAATGATCTCGCGCGGTAAATTGGTCATACCAAATCGACGGATGAGATGCTTCTTGAGCAGTTAATTTCCCTGAAAAAAGAATAAACATTAAGATAAGAGGACGAAGCATCTACCCAAAGGTACAAAGAAGCGAGGAAATGGTTCATAAAACCGTGTCAGTCATAGTTCATTTTTTAGGTAAATTAGCACGCATATTGACCAAACGAATTCTCTATCATGCCCCAACAAACATATTCTAAATTTCTTGCCGAACATACGGAGGAATTCAACGCTTTAAGTAAAAAATCGCGCATCGTTAGCATGGGTCGCTTGGTCACTTTTGCCACCTTGTTGATTTTGGTCTATTTTTATTTTCAAACGCGGACGAATGTAACTTTAGCGTTAATTGGCGTCTTTTTTGTCGGATTTGTTTTCTTGGTTCGTTTGTACAATCAACTTTCGACCAAAAATGAGTTTAACAAAGCTTTAATGGAAATCAATAAAAATGAAATTGATTTTCTAGAAAAAAACGCGCTACCGTTTGCCGATGGGAGTGAATTTATCGATCCAACACATCCCTATTCTTTTGATTTGGATTTTTTCGGACCACGGTCACTTTTTCAGACGCTAAACAGAACGGAAACCTTTATCGGGAAACAGATTTTGGCGACCAATTTATTGTCCTTGAAATCCAAGCAATCCATTTTGAGTACTCAAACCGCTGTGCATGAATTGGCGGAAGATTTACCATGGAGACAAGCTGTTTCGGCACAGTCTAAAGTTAAACCTGACAATAGGGAAATTCATGAGAATATGGCAAAATGGATGAAGTCAAAGATCCAGCATATTCCTAAATATTATGACCTTGCCTCGTATATTTTGCCCGTCATTTTTATTGGCTTAACGACCTACAATATCATTTTCGAAGCTGGTATTGGCGATAAATGTTTTTATCTTTTTCTAATCAACCTCGGCTTGGTCGCTCGTAATCTAAAGGCTATCAAAATGGAACTCGTTCAGTCTACAAACATAGATCGTACGCTGAAAAATTATAGTGAGATTTTGGCTAAAATTGAGAGTAAAAAATTCGACTCAAAGGCATTAGTTGATTTGCAAATTCGTCTCACAAAAAAGAAGGTTTCGGCTAGTTCAGAAATGAATCGACTATCTCAATTGTTCGGACAATTGGACAATATTTTAAATCCAGCGGGCATGGTTGTGATGAACGGTTTTTTCATGTATCATCTGCATACCATGAGAAATTTAACCAAATGGAAAAAGCAAAATGGGGAAGATGTGATGATTTGGATACAGGTAATCGGAGAATTTGAAGCCCTTATTTCTTTTGCCAATTTAAGTTACAATAATCCAGATTTTGTGTTCCCTGATTTAAATGAAGAACACATCATTCAGTTTGAGAATCTCGGCCATCCACTTTTGGGAAAGAACCAACGAGTGACGAGCGATGTGAGTTTTGAAAAAGAAAATTTTATCATTCTCACAGGTTCCAATATGTCTGGTAAAAGTACGTTTTTAAGAAGCTTGGGGGTGAACATGGTACTTGGAGGAATTGGCGCTCCGATTTGCGCTTCTAAAGCAAATATTCACGCTATTCCCGTATACGTTTCCATGCGTGTTTCTGATTCTTTGAACGATAACGAATCGTTCTTTTTCGCCGAAGTGAAGCGATTGAAAGAAGTGATGGATGCCGCCGATAAACAACTAACTTTTGTACTTTTGGATGAAATTTTGCGAGGTACAAACTCGGATGACAAACGAACGGGAACAGTGGAAGTCGTTAAGAAAATAATTTCAAAAAATGCTATAGGTGCCTTAGCTACCCACGATTTAAAAGTATGTGATACAACGGCTGAATTCCCAAATCAATTAACCAACAAGTGTTTCGAAGTGGAAGTAGTAGACAATGATTTGTATTTTGATTACAGGCTTCGCGAAGGAATTTGTAAAAACAAAAATGCTACTTTTTTGATGAAAAAAATGAAGGTTATTTAATTCGTGGCAAAAAAACCATACTATTGTATATGAAAAAATGGATTAGAATAGTTACGATCCTCTTGTTTGCGAATAACTTGAGCGCTCAAAATACAATTACAACGGATACTATTTTACAATTATCAACTTGTGCTGGCGGCAATGTCTTAGTGCCATTTTCTGCTACAGGAACATTTGCTCCAGGCAATGTTTTTACCGCTCAACTTTCGAATGCTTTTGGTCAATTCACCACGCCAATCAATATAGGATCAGCACCTTTTAACCTTGGTTTTATTCTGGCGACCATTCCAGCAAATACTAATTTTGGGTTTCTCTATAAAGTACGCGTCATAGCAAGTAATCCGTCAACCATCGGAGCGCCTTGCCCAAACACATTGATCATTACGCAAGTTGCTCAATTGAATCAGATTATTGCGGCGCCAAATGATACGGCGTGCGTTGGCGATACCATAACACTAACAGCTATTAATCCGGCCAACTCGTATTCTTGGTCAACGGGAGATACTTC
>OCVQ010002487.1_pt1 | contig 12077 bp, 11 predicted proteins | sample 1539061 | NCBI WGS metagenome assembly OCVQ01 (sample SAMEA3355526, study PRJEB22509) | marine metagenome | biome: marine; feature: river plume; material: water | place: USA | collected 2010-08-08 | depth 0.5 m | reverse complement strand
AGATTAACGGGTGGCAAATATACCCCCGATCGTGGTTGTCACTGCCGACGACTTTGGTCGCTCAGACAGCATCTGCCACGCGGTGGAACTCGCTTTCCGCGAAGGCTTGGTAACTGACGCTTCCCTCATGGTAAATGCGGGTTCGCGAGATTTGGGACTTGAAGTTGCCCGCAGGAACCCAGGGCTAGGAATTGGCGTACATCTTGCATTCCAAGATGTTGAACCATTAACCCACAGCAAATTTGTTTCATCATTGCGAGATCTTTCACATGGTGCCGTATTCCTTCGCCTGCTATTTGCGCGGCCTACGCACATGCGCGAAGTTCGCGCCGAAATGGAAGTACAGGTGAAGTGGCTAGTTGATCAGGGTGTTCAACCAAGCCACATCAATGGACATAACCATGTGCACATCCACCCCCGTATTCGTAGAACCGTGTCTCAACTTGCTATCAAATACGACATTCCATGGAAGCGCACGCCACATGAGCGCAATTTTGAGAATGTCGGAGTCGCGCGGAGAGTGCAGCAGATCGCACTGTCATTCTTTTGCTTACTCACTGCATTTGTCACCGATCACAACGTCAATGTCCCTAACCAGTTTTTCGGATTTGCGGTTTCTGGACAGATGAAACGTGAGCATCTTGCAAAGTATCTGGCGAAGGCAACATCTGGCATCACCGAGATCATCTGCCATATTGGCCTGTTAGACGATGCCCCCTCTATCGACGGTTATTCGTGGACCAGTGAATTGCAGACCATAACGACGATGTCAAAGCGGGAAGCCGAGGATGCATTCAACGTGAATATCGCTGGATTTCACGAAGCTGCACGAATGAAGGCTGCTTGGATGTTGCAAATCAGCCCTACAAGACACAATCTAATTTCCAAGTAGCGAAACCAGTTTCGGGCGGCTGCGCTCAATCTGGTCTGCAAGCATTCGCTCAAGAATGCCTCCACCAAACATGGATCCTCCGTAAAACATCTCTACTGAAACTTCTGCATCGTTGCCTCCGCCAGCAAAAAACACGGTGAGTTTCCATTCGGAGTGGTTTCGACCATCAATTTCTGATCGTTCAAACACCACTGATGCGTTTGCATCATCGTTGGTTCGCATCATTCGCAAGCGTTTCGAACGCGCAAATGGGCCAACTTTTCCACGCAGCTCTATCGTCCACGTGTTATCTGATCCTTCTTCTTTCACTGCGGCGTGAACAATGTCTAACCACTTCGGATATTGCGCTAAGTCACGAAGAATCGCATGCGCAGTGTTCCGATTGACCAGGGTCTCCAGCGAGGCCCTCACCTTCAACGCCATTACGGAATATCGTTTTCGTCAAATGGCTCGCGCTGAATTCCGTCCGTGAAAGTGTTGTCCGCCTGCGGGCGAGGCGAAGACTGAGTGTCGTCAAAGTTGAATGCTCGGCTCAGCAAGCGGCCTTTAGGACGAAGCACGCCTCCCAAGTCATCAGTTTGATCAAACTGTGGACTCCATGGAATAGCTTTCGTTTCTTCCAACTCAACTTCGACTACTTCAACCATTGGTGCAATAACTTCTTCAACCTTTTTGTCGCTCTTCAACTCATCAAAAATGCTTGGTCGTGGCGGCTTCACGCGACTCTTCTTTGGATCGGCTTTCTTCGCCTTTGGTTTTTCCGTTGGCGGAGTTACGGGAAATAAGCGCGGAACATTCTCACGCTTGTCTTCAATTCGCCAACCACGCGGAACAACAAGCGCATCAGCGTGTCGGCGACAAAGGCCATTTACTTGCATGCCATCTACTGGCACATAGTTTTCCAGAGTCATCAACAATTCAGACGAATCTAGGAAATATGCAGCAATTGCTAGCTCTCTACAACTAGGACGCTCGCACTGCTTGGACACGTCTAAAGACTAGTTCTCTGTTGCGCTAGCCAGTAACAACACACGCGATGCCCATTCCTTGTCGATCGCGGATTGGCTGAGTGTCGCTCGGGCATGTCATGTCAAACCCCACCAATGACCTCACCACGCCACTGTGCTTGCCACTGCAATCCACCTCGACCGCGAGCTGATTCGCATTCACTTCGATGCACGAACCCGCTTGCAAAAGTCCGTCCGGCCCAACCGGAACAGCTGGACCAGAGAGCAGGTTGAGCACCAGCACTAGCCCGATGACCCCTACGACCATCAAGCCAATCATGCGCCACGGAAACACTCCCCGCGCGACAGGCGCATACGCAACGTGTTCTTGCGCAACCCGCACTGGTTCGGCTGGCCGTCCAATGCGCTCGCTGTCATAAGTCCTCCGCAATTTCGCATTTGAAAGCACACGCCAGGCCTCTGCAACGCGCGCCATTTGGATTGACGAGTCGCTTCGCAAACCGGTGGCTGTATCCGGATGAACCTCGCGTGCTCGCATTCGATACGCAACACGAATTTCATCCTGGGATGCAGATGGCAAGACGCCAAGGACCTCGTAGTGAGACTGTGACATTATTTGCGATGAAGCAATGTGAACTTCTTAGCGGTTGCCTGCTTCTCAGCAGACTTCCGCATTCCAGCAATTGTTCCAGTCATCAAAATGGCGACACTGAAAAACAGAATCATGGATGCCAACACGTTGATCTGTGGCGGAATTCGAACGCGTGAGGCGCCATAGATCTGCAGCGGGAAGGTTTGCACTGGCCCCGAATTAAAGAAGGTGATGATGAAGTCATCAATGGACAGAGCAAAGGCCAAAAGTGCGGCTGCGAGGATGCCTGGCAAAATCAGAGGAAACGTGACCTTCATGAATGTGCGAACAGGAGTTGCTCCCAGGTCTTGCGCAGCCTGCTCCAACGTCCAATCGAACCCACGAATTCTTGCGCGCACGGTGAGCGCAACGAAGCTGACCTGAAACATGATGTGGGCGATGATGATGGTCGTCATGCCAAAGTCAATGAAGTTCTGACCAAGGAACAGGGTCGCCAGTGACGAACCAAGCACGATTTCTGGTGTCGTCAGGGGAAGTACGAGAAAGAGATTGATTCCTTCGCTACCGCGGAATTTGTAGCGAGACAGCGCAACCGCAATAAGTGAGCCCAGGATGGTGGACACCAACGTGGACACCGCAGCGATCTCGAGGCTCTTCCACAGCGCATGCGTGAGCGACTGCTCAGCGAACGGATGTAGCCAGTTGTCAAAAGTAAATGATTGCCAAGCGATGTTGAAATTACCTTTTGGCTTATTGAAGCTAAACGCCACGATGAAAAAAATCGGGGCAAACAGATACACAAGCCCAAGACCAGCGAATACGTTCAACGCATATCGGCCATATTTGGTGCGCTTGCGCATCATGCCAAATCCTCAGTTCCAAAGATTCGCGTGTATAGCAACACCAACGTTGCAATGCTGACCATCAGCACTGCTGCCATTGCCGATGCAACTGGGTAATTGTTCTGCTTTAAGAATTGGTCTTGAATCGAGTTGCCGATCATGGTGGTGTTCGGATTGCCGAGAAACTGTGCGTTCACGAAGTCACCTGCAGCTGGGATAAACGTCAACAAAGTTCCGGCAAAAACTCCAGGGATTGACAAGGGGAACACCACTTTGCGAAATGCTCGTGAAGCACTGGAGTACAAATCGCCCGCAGCATTCACCAAGTTGGTGTCAATCTTTTCGAGGCTCACATAAATAGGAAGCAACATGAACGGCAAAAAGTTGTAGGTAAGTCCGCCGATTACTGCGGCTGGAGTATTCAGGAGTTTGCCATTGTCCATAATGTGCATCCACTCAAACACGTTTTCCAGCCCAACGGCGTGAAGCACGCGAACCACTACGCCACGGTCAGCCAAAATCGTGGACCAGGCAATAGTGCGAATCAGGTAGCTGGTGAAGAACGGGATAACCACAAGACCAAGCAAAATGTTCTTGTACTTACCGCCGCGAAATGCAATGACATATGCGAGTGGATAGCCAATCAATATCGTCAGCACCGTTGCAATTGCCGCGTACACAAACGCATGTTCAAACTGTTTTCCGAAATCCCGAAATGCAGTTGAATAATTCTGAAACGCCCAACTGAAGTTGTATTGCACCGAAAAACGACTCTCTTTGGTGGAAAGTGAAATTCGCAATAATGACCAAACAGGAGCGAGGAAGAACAGCGCAAGCCACAACATTCCAGGCTTGAGCAATCCGTACGGAGCAAGTAGACGCCGCGCCTCTGGCCCACCTGTAACAGCAAGTCCAAGAACGCTGCCAAGCACAAGAACCAATGCAAGAACGACCACTGAAACCATTGGGCCACTTACCCAGTGAGCGCCAAGCGCCACCAGGCAAAGAGAAGCGATGATCATCGCCCCCATGCCAACTCGATCGGCGTTTCGCGCGATGCGGTTTCTGCGGACGACCGTTTCGGTCATGAATATTTCAGCGTTTCGTTCGGTGCTTACGCGCCGGTAATTGCCGAGAATTCCTCGTCGAATTTCGCTTCAACATCTTCCGACAACGTTGCAAATGCACGGAGTCGAGCATTTGCTGCATCGTCTGGGAACAACAACGGGTTCTCAGCAAGTTCTGGGTCGAGCTTGGCGAGTTCGTCACGAACACCCTTCACTGGCGACAGATACTGCACATATTGAGTGATTTGCGCAGCTTGTACTGGGTCGTAACAGAAGTTCATCCACTTTGCCGCAGCTACCGAGTTCTTCACTCCCTTAGGCAAGATCATGGTGTCACACCAGCGAGTTCCACCTTCTTCAGGAATGACGAAGCGAACATTTGGGCTGTCTTTGCCTAGTTGCAATACGTCACCAGACCAACCCACGCATGCAGCGAAGTTTCCGCTCACCAAGTCATCTGTGTAGTCGTTGCCAGTGAATGCACGGATCTGACCGTCTGCCTTAGCTTGTGCAAGCTTTTCAAACGCAGGTGCTGCATCTTCGAATGAGGTGATCTTTGAAGGGTCAATTCCAAGGCTCATACAAATAAGGCCGATGGTGTCACGCATTTCCGTAAGCATTCCGATCTTGCCCTTGAATTCAGGTGCAAACAAATCCGCAACGCTCTTGATTTCGCGACCTGTCACATCGATGTTGTAGGCAATTCCTGCAACACCTCCTTGCCACGGCATTGAATACTCACCCGTTGGGTCCCACGGTGGATTCACAAACCCATCTTCAAGATTGGCGAAGTTTGGAATTTGATCTTTCGGCAACTTCTCTGCCCAACCAAGATTGATTAGGCGACCTGCCATCCAAAACGTTGGCGCAATAATGTCGGCTTCAATTGACTTGCCATTGCCTAGTAGCGGCTGAATCTTTGCGAAGTATTCGTTGTTGTCGTTATATCCTTCGCCGTACGTCATCTTTACGCCTGTTTCGGCCATAAAACGATCAACGGTTCCTGTGAGACCGTCGGCCGTTGGGTCGACGTACAAAGGCCAGTTATCGAAGAACAACGATTCTGCGCCACCAGAACTTGACGAACCACTTCCGCCACATGCAGCGAGAAATGCTGGAAGAGACAAACCGAGTGCACCAAGTGCGCCTGATCGGGCCAAAAACTGGCGACGGGTCATCTGATTCTTTGGTGAAGATGCTGACATGGTGATTCTCCTTATATTTAGAACTGATGTGATGTTAGAGCGTTGACTCAATGTGATCGACGTCTGTCGAATTAGATCCGGCTCTATCTGGCCATCCGGCCAAGATGTACCCACCGTCAGAATCCCACGACACATTCATCGTTGCCCCAACCGAAGTCTGCGGCATTCGCGCTGACGAATCGGCAAGGCACGTGAGTTCGGTTCCATCGGCCAATCGAACGATCATTCGAGCCGTTGCCCCCTGGAATACCAAGTCAGTAAGCGTGCCCTGCAGGCTCTGACCATGTGGATCGACTTGTTCTGAAGGTCGAAGTCGCTCTGGGCGAAGCATGACTGAAACGTGTTCACCAATTGCATGTGCCGATGCTTGACCCGCAACACGAATAGTTGAACCAGCCTTCAACGCAACGACGGCATCTGCGCCATCGTGACTCTGCACCGTTCCAGGAAGAAGATTTGCCGAACCAATGAAACCTGCAACAAACAATGAGGCTGGTGACCGATAGATGTCTTGTGGCGTTCCAATTTGTTCAACATGACCTTGGCTCATGACTGCAATGCGATCGCTCATGGTGAGTGCTTCGCCTTGGTCGTGTGTAACGAAAATAAAGCTGATGCCTACCTCGCGCTGAATTCGCTTCAACTCAATTTGCATCGCTTCGCGAAGCTTCAAGTCGAGTGCGGCCAAGGGCTCGTCGAGCAACAATGCACTTGGATAGTTCACCAAAGCGCGAGCAAGTGCAACACGTTGTTGCTGACCGCCAGATAGCTGTGATGGCTTGCGTTTTGCAAACTCACTCAAGCGAACAATTTCAAGCATCTCCATGACGCTTGCTTTGATTTTTGATTCGTCCAATTTCTTCGAGCGAGGACCAAATGCAACGTTGTCGAACACCGACATATGCGGGAATAGCGCGTACTGTTGAAACACCGTGTTGACGTTGCGCTTGTACGGAGGCACATCTGAAACGTCAATTCCGTCCAGCATGACTCTTCCGGCGCTTGGTTGTTCAAACCCAGCGATCATCTTCAGCGTTGTGGTTTTGCCGCAACCCGAAGGCCCAAGCATGGCGAAGAATTCACCGGTTGCTATCGAGAAATTGGCGTCATGAACCGCAACGAAGTCGCCGTAGCGCTTCGAAACATGATCGAGAACGATGACGTCGCTTGGTGATTCCCCCATCAGTGCAAAGACTAACTGTTGAGGTTGATCATCACGTGCTTAATGCGCGTGTAGTCATCCAGTGCATACATCGATAGGTCTTTGCCGTAGCCCGACTTCTTGTAGCCACCGTGTGGCATTTCGGCCACCATTGGAATGTGGGTGTTCACCCACACGCAACCGAAGTCGAGATTCTTCGTCATGCGCATGGCCCGACCGAGGTCGCGAGTCCATACCGACGAAGCAAGCGCAAAATCAACGCCATTCGCCCACTTCAGAGCCTCTGCTTCATCGCTGAACTTTTGAACAGTGATGACTGGTCCAAAGATCTCGTTCTGAATCATCTCGTCGTCTTGCAAGAGGTCGGAGACCACTGTTGGCTCGAAGAAGTATCCCTTACCGCCAATTTGTGAGCCGCCAGTGGTGACTTTTGCATGCTTAGGCACTCGGTTGAGGAATCCTGCCACTTTGCCGAGATGCACTTCATTGTTCAAAGGTCCATAGAGAACATCTTCATCTGGTCGACCTGTTTTTGTTTTCTTTGCCGCTTCGGTAAGCAGTGTCACGAAGTCGTTGTACACCTTTGGGCCGGCGATAACGCGTGTTGCCGCAGTGCAGTCCTGACCACCGTTGAAGTATCCGGTCATCGCAATGGTTTCTGCAGCAAGTTCCAAGTCGGCATCATCAAAAATGATGACTGGTGCTTTGCCACCGAGCTCAAGATGCAATCGCTTCAGCGACTTCGATGCCCCTGCAGCAACTTCCATACCTGCGCGAACTGAACCTGTTACTGAAACCATTCCTGGAATGTCGTGATCAACCATTGCGCGACCGGTATCTCGGTCTCCACACACCACGTTGAAAACTCCTGGAGGCAAAATGTCACCAATAATTTTTGCAATGAGCGCGGTCGATGCCGGCGTAGTGTCACTCGGTTTCAGCACTGTGGTGTTACCAGCAGCAATTGCCGGAATGAACTTCCACACTCCCATCATGAGCGGGTAGTTCCATGGTGCAACTTGCGCGCACACGCCAATTGGCTCGCGTCGAATGTATGAAGTGAAATTCGGTACGTACTCGCCCGCGCTCTTTCCTTCAAGCATTCGAGCAGCACCAGCAAAGAAACGAATCTGGTCCATCATCGGCGGAACTTCTTCGTTATATGTGATTGCACGGGGCTTACCCGTGTTTTCAATTTCTGCTTCAATCAATTCGGTCATGTGCTTTTCCATCACATCAGCAATGTCATTAATTGCCTTTTGACGAACGGCTGGAGTGGTGTTCTTCCACGACTCCGCAGCGACGGCTGCTGCCTTCATGGCATCATCAACATCGTTTGGCCCAGACAGCGCAGCAGTTGCATACTGCTCACCTGTTACTGGGTCAATAACTGGGGTTGTACGCCCGTCGCGAGCTGGTACTTCTTTGCCATTGATGAAGTTATTGAAGGATTTCATGGCACAAGACTACCCAGTGAACTAGACATGGGGTATGGCTACAAGCAACGGTGCTCGTGGGGTAAAAACAGTTGGTGTTCCTAAAGAAATCAAGACCATGGAGGGTCGGGTTTCGCTCACGCCAGATGGCGTTCGTGAGTTTGAGCGATTGGGAATTGATGTCTTTGTAGAGACCGGCGCCGGAGAGGCAGCCTCAATAACGGATGCAGAATTTGCAGCAGCCGGGGCAACCATTGTGAAGACCGCTGCTGACGCATGGTCGCAAGAGATGGTGCTCAAAGTAAAGGAGCCAAAGGAAGAGGAATTTGGCTTTCTGCGAAGCGACCTCACGCTGTTTACGTATTTACATCTGTCTGCATATCCAAAAGTTGCGGCAGCACTCATTGCTTCAGGCACCACCGCGATCGCCTATGAAACCGTGCAAGCCGCTGACGGATCGTTGCCACTACTTGCACCGATGAGTGAAATTGCTGGACGACTTGCAACACAGGCTGGAGCGCGATTCCTTGAGCGACCACAAGGTGGACGAGGTGTACTGATGGGCGGAGCGCCAGGCGTTCGTCCAGCAAACGTTGTCGTCATCGGCGCCGGCAATGTTGGTTACAACGCAGCTTGGATTGCCGCGGGAATGCTCGCCAACGTCACCATTCTGGACAAGAACCTTGATCGACTTCGTTACCTTGATCAAATTTGTGTCGGCCGGACCACAACGCTCGCTTCTAACCGCGGGTCAATCGAGCGCGCACTTGTCGATGCAGACTTAGTCGTTGGCGCGGTATTAGTTGCAGGTGCACGCGCACCAATCGTGGTCAGCGAAGACATGGTGCGCTCAATGAAACCAGGATCAGTGATTGTTGACGTTGCAGTAGATCAAGGCGGTTGCATTGCAACTACACACGAGACCACACACACCGACCCGATTTACATGCAACACGGAGTGGTGCATTACGCAGTTGGCAACATGCCTGGTGCTGTGCCGTACACCAGCACCTACTCACTCACCAATGCAACGTTGCCGTACCAACTAGAAGTAGCGCGACTTGGTACGCGCGGCGCAGTTGCCCAGAGTGAAGCGCTCCGACATGGCTTGAATACCGCACATGGCCACGTCACTAACGATGTTGTGGCGCGCGAACTCAATCTTGCTTTTGTTGAACCACTAACTGCATTGAATTAGTCGCAACACGAATCGCGCCAGCCACACGACGCACAACGAAAGTGTGCGTGCTCTGGGTACAGGTTCGATCCACAATGCGGGCACTCACTAAACACGCCTCGCGGTGATGCACAGAACGGTGCCTGTGACTTATCACTCAGTAATGATTCCGAAGTTGCATGCGTTGTAGCGTGTTGTTGCTCCACATGTCCGACTTTACTCTCGACCACGACTCCCCGAACCCACATAAGCCAGGTTCAGTCCAAGCCGCCCTGGCATCCCGCGATTTTCGCTTGGTGTGGTCGGGTTCGTTTGCCTCAAACATTGGTACCTGGATGCAAAACGTGGTGCTCCCCGCCTACGTGTACCACCGCACTGGCAAGGCTTCACTTGTTGGCATCATGATTTTCGCCCAACTCGGGCCGTTGCTTTTCCTGTCAATCATCGCGGGTGTTCTTGCCGACAAATTCGACCGCCGCCGATGGCTCATCTCGATGCAACTTACGCAATTGACGTTTTCGATTGCGCTCGCCGTTCTTGCTTTAGGCAACCCTCGATTCATATATATCTTCCTTGCTGCGCTCGGAGTAGGTGTTGGAAATGCGTTAAACGCTCCCGCATGGTCGGCAATGCTGCCGTCACTTGTTCGACCAGTTGACTTGCCAGGAGCGTTATCGCTGAACAGCGTGGTCATTAATGGATCACGCGTTGTTGGCCCAATCATTGTTGCCGTGCTCTCACAAGTTGGCGTCACCACCGCCGGGTTCTTCTTTATGAACGCGGCAACGTACCTCTTCGTGATCTTCGCTCTCATGGTGGTGAATATCCCCACGTTTACACCAGACCCCACACAAGGCTGGCGAAGGTTCACCAGTGGCATTTCACTTGCACGTCAGATTTCTGGCGTCAGCCGGCTGCTGCTCACACTTGCAACTTTTTCACTATTTTCACTTCCCTACGTAGGACTCTTTCCCGCAGTTGCCCATGTCAACTTCGGCATTGCAGAAGATGGCTCTATATATAAGTGGCTGTATGCAACTTGGGGCCTTGGCGCTGCTCTTGGTGGTTTGGCAATTGGCACCAAGTTCTCACATCGTGATCAACGAAAACTCGTGCAGTACGGATTTGTGGGCTTTGCAGTGAGCATGGTGTTCTTTGCAATTTCTCGCTCCGCAGTTCCGGCCTTCATTTTCGGATTCATTCTTGGATTCGCGTACTTCTTCACCACCACCGCAATGTCAATTGTGGTGCAAAGCAGATTGAAACCAGAAATGCGTGGACGCGTGATGTCGCTGTGGTTTATGTCCTTTGGTGGCACCGTTCCACTTGGCAACATGCTGTTTGGCCCAATTGTTGATCAATACGGTGCGCGATGGTTGTTGTTATTCGGTGCGGCCTGGGCGTTGTTCTTGGCCTGGTGGTGCAACGTTTCGGCGCTTGATGCCAAGAACAAATTTCTAACCAATAAGTAATTGCACCACTCGTTCGAGAGCGGCCACTCGCGAACCTTTCACGAGCACTGCAACATCAGTTCCGCCATCACGAACATGTTTCACGGCATCTTCAACCGACAACGAGGGCGTCTCGTAATTACTTGTTTCACAGGCAATGAACTCAATTGATTTACTTCGGGCGTATTCGACAATTGCATTGTGTTCTGCCGAAGAGTCCGCCAACTCTGCCATTTGACCAGCGATTACTACGTGACGCGAAGCCTTCATTCCCACCAGCGTGTCCAGCGCAGCGCGCATTGAAGCTGGGTTTGCGTTGTACGCGTCATTGATAATGGTCATTCCATCATCTGTGGTGATGACCTGCATACGCATCGGAGAAACCGAACTCTGTTCCAACGCAGCCGCTGCAGAATGAATGTTGACGCCACAGACTCCAGACACGGCAATCGCTGCTGCAGCATTCAATGCCATATGAGCGCCGGGAACCGCCATTGCCCACGACACGTTGCCCCATGGCGTCGTAGCGCTCACTGATGCACGAGCCATCTCGTCCAGTTCGCATTTCGTTATTCGAATATCTGCGCTTTCATGCACGCCATACGTGAGCACCTGGGCCTGAGTGAGATTACGCATCTCGCGCACGCGTTCGTCGTCGGCGTTCAATATTGCAAAACCAGATTGCGGAAGCGCTTGCACCAGTTCGGCTTTCGCGCGCGCTACTCCTTCTATTCCGCCAACGCGTTCGGTGTGAGCCGCGGCTACTGCAGTAACCACGCCAATTGCAGGACGACCGATTGAGCACAATCGAGCGATCTCGCCAAATCCACGCATTCCCATTTCTAGAACCAGCGCTTGCGAGTTGTCTGCGGCATTCAACAATGTGACAGGCAATCCCTGATCGTTGTTAAATGATTTTTCGCTTGCAGCAACAACAAGTTCGCTCGACAATGCCGCAGCGATGAAATCTTTGGTCGACGTTTTGCCCACAGACCCTGTTACGCCAATGACTCTGCTGCCCACTGCTGGCTCAAGACGAACTCGTGCCCACGCTCCGAGTTTCAGCAATGCGGCAAGGGTGTCGTCAACAACAATTGCACTGCGACCAACAGGATCGCGCTGAGTGAGATACGCACCAGCGCCAGACTTCAATGCCGTTTCAATGAATTCGTGTCCATCGCGCTCTGCGACAATCGGAACAAACAACTGCCCTGGCGTAATAGTTCGCGTATCAAAACTCACCCCCGAAAGGTGGGCATTTTGTCCAACGAGTGCGCCACCAGTT
>OCVQ010002486.1_pt1 | contig 12079 bp, 9 predicted proteins | sample 1539061 | NCBI WGS metagenome assembly OCVQ01 (sample SAMEA3355526, study PRJEB22509) | marine metagenome | biome: marine; feature: river plume; material: water | place: USA | collected 2010-08-08 | depth 0.5 m | reverse complement strand
ATCCATCTAATATGAAAGATGGTTTGAAAAAACATATGAAAGATGAAAAAGATGTGATGACTCTTATTAAAAAGGGTGGTGCACGTGGTATCTATGATGATAAAGACATCGAGTATTATGGAAACATGAAACCAATGAAAGGTGATATCCAACAAGTACAAGATTATATTAAAGATGCAGGCAATGAAGCCAGTGCAGATTACGTATATCTATATAATACCCAAGATAAAAAATGGTATTATGCTGATACTTACAAAGATACCAAATTAAAAAAATTATTCTAATAGGAGTATATAATGAAACTAATTCAACTAATGAACGAAGGCGAAGAGAAAAGACCACTTTCTAATGAAGTTAAAAAACACTTCTTGGAAATTGTTTCTACATATAACAAATATCAAGAGATGATGGATAGAAAATCTGATTTATCTCAAGTTGCTGAAACTCTTGGCGGAATCACCGAGGCTGCAAGAACTCTTGCTATCCATGAGGGTGATGATTGGTTTGATAAACAAACTATCAAACGAAACATGAGTGAGTTAGATAAGTTAGGTAAAGAATTTGATAAGTGTGCAGTTGAAGCAAATGCATTAGACCAAAGATTACATGGTTTATACGAAGATATGGGACATATCTTATCAAGATACTACAAGATAGGTGAAATAACCGAAGAACAGATGAAAGAACGTTTAGGAATGAACGAATCTCATTCTAATTGTGGTTGTGGATGTGGTGGAAAGACCGTAGGTGGTTGTTCTACATCAGTAAACGAAGAAAAACAATTGGTAAGTAAAGTAAATTCATCAAATGTAGAAAACTTTTTTAAAAAATATCCTAAAATAAAAGATGTGATGATGAACATTGCAAAAAGGAATGTTGATATAAAAAAAGGATATGATATATTTCAAAAGATTTTAACTGATAATCACACTACATTAGGTGCAAAAAAAGAAAAAATTTACATACAAAATGTTGGCGATGTGTATGTTAATACGTATGATTGGTCCGGTATGAAAGGATTTCAAGAGGCATTTCAATATATTTTTGATAAAAAAAATGAATCAGTTAACGAAGAAAACCCAGGTCTTTGGGCAAACATCCGTGCTAAACAAGCAAGAGGAGAAAAACCTGCACACAAAAACTCACAAGCACACAAAGATGCTGTTAAAGCAGGTGAAAAAATAAATAAAGAAGAATCAGTAAACGAAGGAGTTTGGACAGCTGAACAAGAAAGAGCAGTTGCTTTATTAGATTCTCAATTTAGAAAATATCTTTCTGCTAAAGGTATAGAACCTACTTCAATTGAAGCAAGTAGAGCATGGAAATCTTATGGATTCCAAGATAAAATGAGAAAGATTTTTCCAAAATCTAAATATGAATCAGTAAACGAAGCAAAATTCGGTTATAAAGATTCAACTGCTTCTTATATTAAGAAACACAACAACGAATATAAGATTGCTGAAAAAATGAATAAAGGAAACGAACAAAAGTTTTACGATGATTTACAGGCAATGGAAGATAAAGTTGGTCATTCAAAAACAATGTTATTTATTTCAAATTCTTTAAGAGGATATGGAGTAGATATGTTCAAAGACCCTAAAATTAAAAACCCAGCTGATGCACAAGAAGCATTGTTCTTATTATCAAAATAATATATACTTATATAAAATAAAAGTTACAACTTAAATTATTTAGAATGGCAAGACATACAACAAAGGTTAGCGTAGAAGTTCGTAAGGGTGATATTGCAAAGGCACTAAAAATATTCAAAAAAAGAGTAATGGATAGTGGTCATTTAATGGAACTCCGAGATAGAAAAGAATACACTAAACCAAAAACGGCAAGAAGGAAAGAAAAACTTGATGCTATAAGGAGAAATCAGAGAGAAGTTTTGTTTGATAAATGGGAAGCTGGTGATAATACTATCAATCTTTTCACTAAAAAGAAACAAAAAGTTCAAAATACTGAAAAATCTTCAGAAAAAACCATAGAAAATTATGGTTTAAAAATGGAAAAGTAATACTTATTATAAATAACCCACCTCAATGTGGGTTTTTACTTATTGGTTGATGAATACCCACGATTCTTATGTGAGGTCACCGTAAAAACCGATTTTATTTTAATCTTATATTGAAAATCCCTAATATTTTCACAACAAAAAAATCGAAAGGTAAAAACTATGACAAATTCAAATTTGTTAAAAGAAGCTATTGCTGATGCTAAGGCGGTTCGTGAAACTGCTATCGCTAATGCTAAAATCGCTCTTGAAGAAGCTTTTACTCCACGTTTACAATCTATCTTATCACAAAAACTTCAAGCTGAAATGGAAGGCGAAGAAGAAGATGCTGATTTAGAAGAAAACGAAGTAAACGTAACTGAAGCAGAAGATGATTCAGAAGAAGCAGTTGAAGAAACTGTAACTGAAGAAGAAGAATCTGAAGAAGGTGAGGAAGTATCTGAAGGCGAGTACAATGCAGAAGGTGAAGAAGAAATCACTGCTGAATCTGAAGAAGAAGAAATTTCTGAAGAAGAAGGTGAAGACGAAGAAGCTGGAGAAGAAGTAGAAGCTGAAGAAGAAGACGAGGATGAATTAGACCTCGAAGCAATCATTAGAGAACTTGAAGAAGAACTTGATGATGAAGAAGAAGGTGAAGTTGAAGACATCGCTAATGATGTAGTTGACGGACACGAAGAAGAAATGCATGATGAAGAATCATCTGAAGAAGAACCATCTGAAGAAGATGCTGAAGAAGTATCTGAAGAAGAAGGTGAAGAATCAGAAGAAGAATCTGATGAAATCGACTTAGACGAAATCTTGAGAGAGATGGGTTACGGAGACGATGAAGAAGAAGTTAACGAAGAAGAATCAGAAGAAGAAGATTCTGAATTAGAAGAAGTAAAAGCTGAACTTGGTGAAGCAATTTCTACTATTAAAGAATTAAAGAAAACTATCAACGAAGTTAACTTATTGAATGCAAAATTACTTTACACTAACAAATTATTCCGTTCTTACGATTTAACTAACGAACAAAAAATGAAAGTTGTTGAAACGTTAGACAGAACCGGTAATGTTAGAGAAGTAAAATTAGTATTCTCAACTTTGGCTGAATCACTTAAAATTAGTGGTACATCTAAAAAACAAAAACAAACTGCTAAATTAACTGAATCATTCGCATCTAAACCAGTTGCATCAACTGCTCCTTCTAAAGAAGTAATCGTTGAAAGTAACACTTTAGCTGATAGATTCAAACAATTAGCAAACATTAAGTAATTAACAAACACATAACAAAGGAAAAATAAAATGGCAAATTTTGATTTATCTAAACTTATGGAAGGAAAAAACCCACAACAAGTAATGTTGGCTGAAACTCGCCAATTACAAGCTAAATGGGAAAAAACTGGACTTCTTGAAGGTTTAAAAAGTAGAGAGCAATCTCAAATCGCAGTTCTTTTAGAGAACCAAGCAAAACAATTATTAGACGAATCTACTGCAACTGGAACCTCTGCAGGTTCTGAGGAGTGGTCAGGTGTAGCATTACCATTAGTAAGACGTATCTTCGGAGAAATCGCTGCTAAAGAATTCGTTTCTGTACAACCTATGAACTTACCTTCTGGACTTATTTTCTATTTAGATTATAAATACGGAACTGCACAACCAGGTAACCCATCTTTCGATGGTAAATCACTTTTCGGTGGTAACTCTGGTGCTTCTCCAGCTTTAGGATTCGGTAAAACTGATGCTGCTGTAAACGGTCTTTATGGTGAAGGACGTTTCGCATACACAATCAATGACCAATCTTCTACCGTTGCTTCTGCTTCATTATCTGTTGCTGATGCTTCTTGGTCAGATGTTGGTTTTGATTCTGCATTATCTGCATCTGCTGCTGATGGTTCATTAGTAAAAATTACTGTAGCTAAATCAGGTGGTTTATTAAACGCTGATTCTGATGCAGTACGTTCATTCTACGTATCTTCTTCAGATTTCGCTTCTGCTGATTCATTCTATCCTGCACATTCATCTGCAACTGCATCTACTCTTTCATTCGTATGTAAAGTAACTGATGCTGCTGCTATGGTTGACGGTTTTGCAGTTAGTTTCTCTAACGCTCCAACTGCAGTTTCAAGAGGTGATTTCGAAGATGCAACTCCAACTGAACCAGCTACTGATTTAGGTATTCCAGAAGTTGATTTAGAATTAAAGTCTGAAGCAATCGTTGCTAAGACTCGTAAATTGAAAGCAGTTTGGACACCTGAACTTGCTCAAGATTTAAATGCTTACCATTCAATTGATGCTGAAGCTGAATTAACTTCTATGTTATCAGAGTACATCTCATTAGAGATTGACTTAGAAATCTTAGATATGTTAAAAGCTAACGCTTTAACAACTGAATACTGGTCAGTAACATTGGGTGAGGAGTACAACTCTGCAACCGGTGCTTGGGTTGCTGGTGGAGCTGCTGCAGCATACACTAAAAACTCTTGGTTCCAAACTTTAGGAACTAAATTGAACAAAGTATCTAACAAAATTCACCAATTAACATTAAGAGGTGGAGCTAACTTCGTTGTTGCTTCTCCTGATGTATGTACTATCTTGGAATCAATCCCTGGATTTACTGTATCTGCAGATAAAGATGCTTCATCTTTCGCAGCTGGTGTAACTACTGTTGGTGCTATCGCAAACAGATACACAGTTTACAAAAACCCTTACATGACTTCAAACGAAATCTTGTTAGGATTCAAAGGAAGTAACTTCCTTGAAACTGGTGCTGTTTACGCTCCTTACGTTCCACTTATTATGACTCCATTGGTGTACGACCCAACTAACTTCACTCCACGTAGAGGAGTTATGACTCGTTACGCTAAGAAAATGGTACGTCCAGAATTCTACGGAAAAATTTATGTTAAAGATTTAGCTTCTGTATAATCTTTGATTGAATTTTAAAATAGAATTACATAGTGTAATTAAAATTAGAGGTAACCCCGTAAGGTTACCTCTTTTTTTATTTTATAACCTCCTTTTTCTTAATCCTATATTTATAGTAGTATAATTGTATAATAAGGAGAGAAATCAATATGTCTCAAGCAAGAATTTGGACAGGTTCGACTGTTTTCACATCAGGTAGTTCAACCCCATGGGGTACTTACGATAATGATGGTATATTCCAGTCTGATGCACCAAAGTTTGCATCTTGGGCTGCTAAAAGATTAGGTTACCCAATCATTGATATAGAACTTCAAGGTGATAACTTTTTCGCAGTATTTGAGGAGGCCACAAGTGAGTATTCTGCACAAGTTAACCAATTTAACATACGAAACAATCTCGGTTCATTAGAAGGACAACCAACTGGTTCTAACTACACCCATCAATCTGTTTTAGGTTCAGAAATTAACAATGTAATCACTATTGCAGAAGGATATGGAACTCTTGCAAACGTTGGTGGTAGAACTGATATTAAAAAAGGACACATCACTACAACTGCAGGGACTCAAGAGTATGATTTACAATCTCTATGGGCAAATGTAAGTGAAAGCGGTGAGCGAATTGATATAACACGAGTATTTTACGAAGCAACTCCTGCAATCAATAGATTCTTTGACCCTTATTCAGTAAGTGGACAAGGAACTCTTAATTTGATTGATGAATTTGGTTTTGGCTCATTCTCACCAGCTGCACAATTCGTATTAATGCCAATTTATGAAGATATGTTAAGGATTCAGCAAATAGAATTCAATGACCAATTCAGAAAATCAGCACATACCTTTAATATTGTCAATAATAAGATACAAATATTTCCAATACCAACAACTAATTACGAACTTTGGTTCGAATATCAAGTTAAAAAAGAATTTAGAGAAAATTCAACTATTATTACTCCAAATGTAGTATCAGATTACTCTAACATTGGATATAACTTTGCTCAATATTCACGAATCAACGATGTTGGTAAACAATGGATTAGAAAATACGCTCTTGCTCTTGCAAAAGAAATGTTAGGTGCAATTAGAGAGAAATATAACACAGTTCCAATTCCTGGTTCTGAAGTTTCTTTAGATGGTGCTGCATTAAGAGCAGAGGCACAAACAGAAAAGGATAACTTAATTGAACAATTAAGAGAAAACCTTAATGAAGTGAGTAAGAAAACAAGAATGGAAAATGAATCCAATATGGTTGAACAACAACAAAAGATTATTGGTAAGGTTCCATTAGCAATTTATATAGGATAATACTATGCCGAAGTTTTTTAACGCAAGAGATTTAGATTTTATCAAATCAATCGCTGAAGAAGTGGTTGATTATGTGGTAGAACAATCTATTGTCCTATTCAAAGTATCAGTTGGTGAAACAAAAACCAATCTATATGGAGAATCTTTAGGTAAAGTTTGGCATGCACCTGCTGTTTTGATGGCAATTGTAGATAGAGAACCAAATAATGTTCAATATGACGGATTCGGACCAGATAAAACACAGGCAGTAGAGTTCCGTTTTAATCGTCAACGATTAAGAACTCAAACTATTCCGAAATTAAGAGATATAAATGGAACGTTAATTCCAGCTGGTGCAATTCAAAATGAACAGTTCGGTTACCCTGAAATTGGTGATGTAATTTTGTTTGATGGTTCGTATTATGAAATAGATAACGTAAGACAATCACAACTTATAGGTGGTTCACCACAAATTTATGACCAAGAAACAGGTGAATTTGAAGATTCAAGAATGAATTTGATTGCAATTGCACATAAAGTAAGAAGAAGTCAAGTACAAATAGAGGATAGGATTTACTAATGTCAGTTGACCCACTAAAAAATACTCCAATAAATCGTGGAGAACAATTAAAAAGAGAAACCACCGATAAAGGTCGTGGTGTAAAACTCTATGATGTAGATTTAGCAATTGCTGAACACATGATAGATGTTGTTGTTCCTACTGTTGAAGTATTCAGAGAAAAAGTTAAAGTACCTGTCATGTATGGTAATCCAGAAAGATGGAAAGCAATACAAAAAGATGGATATTTAAGAGATAAACAAGGACAAATCCAAATTCCTCTTATAATGTTCAAAAGAAACTCAATTGCACGAGATGATGCAATGGCTTCTTCTATGAATCGTAATGTATTCTATCCAACCGTTACTAAATTTTCTAAAAAACATAAATACGATAGATTTTCACAAATGACTGGTATGACAAGACCGGTTGAACAAGTGAACATCACTATGCCAGATTATGTAACTATTAGTTATGAGGTTATTATATGGACTGATTTCACAGAACATATGAATAAAATCGTAGAAGCATTCCAATATGCAACTGATGAGTATTGGGGAGATAAAAGTGGGTTTAAATTTAGAGTTCGTATTGATTCATTTGACACAACTGCAGAAGTTGGTGAAGGTACTCAACGAATTGTAAAGACAACTTTTACAATGGCAGTAAATGCATATCTTTTACCTGAAAAATTTGATAATGAATTCACCCATAGAAAATCTCTTTCTCCAAAGAAAGTAGTTTGGGGTATGGAATTGGATATGACAGGTGGGGTTGGTACTCAAAGTAGTATTACTCAAAAACTTTACAATGAATATTCAGATATAATTGATTTTATGTCTATTCGTGGCTCACAACAAGCAACTTATGTTGATTCGCAGACAATGAAATTGACTAATGTTAAGTTACCAAAACTACCACCTGAATTAATTGGGTCTTTTAATCAAGACGATTGGGTTAGGGTGTATATTAATGGAGTTTTTATACCACCTGCAAAATACACTTACTCATATGACTATAATTTAAGTGAGATAACATTTATAATGGATACCACATCTCCACCATCTCCAACTTCTTTAGGATATATTCTTGAGAATACAGATGAGATTGGTGTAACCGGAAAGTTTATTGAACTATGATAAAGGATTTACAGAAATTACTCAAACAAGTTCATGAACCAGATGAATATCAGTTGGTTCCTCACAACATGTCCCATCCACTATATTGGATATGGAAAATTGAGAATGCCAAAATGAAAGATTTAGATTCAAAATTAAGGCCATTTCGCAAGGAACATGCTCGTTTTGATATATTTATAAATGGTCAGTTTATTTTGGAGAAGGATTATACAACCGAACAAAATGGTAAGGATTTTCATGTAAAATTCATTAAAGCTAACTTTGTGGGTGCATATAATCTTGAAATAGATGATGATATAAAATTAGAGGGAGATGTTGATTTAGTATGAGTAAAATTAAACCAAGTATCGTAACTCCTTTTAACGATAAACAGAGATTTAAAAATTTGGTACAAGAGGTAATCGGTGATTCATGGATTTATACTCATATACCAGATTCAATCTCATTAAATGGTGTATTATTTACACTAACCCTTTCAAACAAGAAATTTGTTTTTGAGGAAATAAAGGTAGATGGATTATCGGATTATATAGATGTTTACTTGCAAGGTGTAAAGAAAACATCCGATGCCTACTCGGTTACTGATAATGGTAGTGATATAATAATCACTTTTACTAAAAATATAACGTTAGTTCCTGAAGAAATTATTGTAACTGACTTTTTGGTAAAAGGAAAAATAGTGAGTAGATAAGAAATGGCAACATTAATTCAAAGTAAACAGATACAGGGTGTAGTAACCGCTTCGGTAATCGAGGGGGATTTCTCGGTACAAGGTCAGATTATTGCTACTGGCTCTGCATCTATATTTGCAGATATTACTGCATCTTCAATTTCATCTTCTGGTCCAATTTATGGGGTAAGATATGATGATGTTCAAGGTACTCCTAATTTCATTGGCGGTAGTGGTGTTGTAATTACCCAAGTTGGTGATAATATTACAATTACTAATTTAGGTGCACCTCAGCTGATTACTTCGATTGATGAATTAAACTCATATACGGGTTCTAATGATATTATTATATTAGGACTTCAATCTCAAATAGATTCATTAATAGCTCAAACAGGTTCTTATGAAACTAAAGGCAGAGGAATTATTTCAGGTTCTTCTCAATTAACATCTTCATTAGATTCTCGATATGCATTAAGTGGTTCTCATACTGACATTACTTCTTTAAATCAGTTCTCATCTTCAATACAATCACAAGTTGATGCATTGATTAGAGCAACTTCTTCTTATAGTACAACTGATTTAACTGGTTCTGATTCACAAACACTTTCATTTAATCAAGTATCAAAAACATTAACAATACAAGGTGGAAATACTGTTGATTTATCATCGTTAGGTGGGGGTGTAGCAGGTGGTTCTTCTATTTGGTCAACTGGTTCGGATTATTATTATGTAAGTGCTGACTTACAAGTAACAGGTTCATTTTCTGCTACTTCTTTAACTGGCTCTATTGATTATTCCAATTTAACAAATATACCAAGTGGAATTGTTTCTTCATCAGAGCAAGTTCTTGGTGGAAGTGGTATCCTAAGTGGCTCTCATATTGATACATCATCATTTGCAACTACGGGTTCTAATACATTTGTTGGTACACAATACTTTAGTGGTTCTTTAATACCAGAATCGTCTATTACTGATGATGGTATTCATGCACTTGGTTCAGTTACAAATCCTTGGAAAGAGCTTTATATTTCAACTGCATCACTTAATTTTGTCAATGATGAGGGTGTTGTTAAAACATTAAGTTTATCGGACATCGTAACGTTTGATAATCATGTTGCACTTGGTTCAATATCTTCTTCTGCACAAATTACTGCATTAGGATTTATATCAGAATCAAATCAACCAACCGATATAAGTTTATTAAATGAATTTACTCAATCGGTAGAAAGTAGATTATCTCAATTAGAATCACAAACTGGTTCATATCTAACATCTGAAACCGATAACCAAACTTTAAGTATAGTTGGTGACCAATTAACTATTTCGGGTGGTAATACTATAACTATTCCAACCGGTAGTGGCGGTGGAACATCTGATTTTACTCAATTAACAAATGTACCAAGTGGTTTAGTATCATCTTCAGACCAAATTAATCTTGCCGGTGTTGGTGGATTTAGTTCTTACTTTACCTCGGTTAATGATGCACAAAATGTACAAGATACAAGATTAACTTCTTTAGAATCATTTACTGCTTCTTTAGATTCAACTTACGCAACTGATAGTGATTTAACATCATTATCTGCTTCAATTGCTACCGAAATTGGTAATATACAACACACACAAATTCCAATCGGAACTATTTCAAGTTCTCAGCAAATTTCTGATTTAGGATTTGTAACTTCAAGTGGTGCTAGTGGTGAACGTACTGATATATCATCACTAAATAATTTTACATCTTCTATTGATGGTAGATTATCAAGTATAGAATCAACCACATCATCATTACAATCACAGATTGATTCATTAGTTTCTGCAACAAGTTCTTACTTAACTTCGGAAACTGATAACCAAACTCTGACAATCGTTGGTGACCAATTAACTATTTCAAGTGGTAATACTATAACAATTCCAACTGGTAGTAACACAACTTTACCAAGTGGATTAATATCTTCATCTGACCAAGTTTTAGGTGGGACTGGTATCCTAAGTGGTTCACATACTGATATAACTTCATTAAATCAATTCACTTCTTCGGTACAAACTGAAATAGATGGATTATCATCATTAACTTCATCTTACTTAACTGAATTACCATCTGACTTAGTTAGTGGTTCGGTATTAAGAACTTTAGATGGTACTGATGTATTAAGTGGTTCTATCTTACCTGGTACTGGTATTACAATTGATTCATCAAGTGGTGATTATGTAATAACTTCAACTGGTGGTGCTGGTGATACTTCATTTGATGGTAACCGAGAAGTAACTAATACTTTATTAGGAGATTTATTCTCACAATCATATAACGCTGGTACAAGTGGTTCGATACAAGATTTCTTAAATCAAATGTTCTTTCCATCTTATGCACCAACTGCTACATTTACCAATCAAACAGGTAATTGGAACGAGAACTTAGCAACTGATGGAACTAATTTAGTTTCAATTTCAGTAAGTGATACCGTAGATGATTCACCATATGTAGTAACCCTAAGTGGTACCAATGGAAGTTCATTTACACCAACACCTACAAACGCAGCATCATCTTCTTGGGAATTAAGAGCCAATGGAAACTTAACTGCTGGTACATATTCTTATGATGTAATTGTAACTGATAAAAATTCTGCATCAAGAACATATAGTAGTAGAACTATTGTAGTTGATGATGCAAACTTGGGAACTTTAACACCAACCGGTACTTTTTATATAATTGAATCAGCAACATCTGGTCAAATATATTTAGGTTCAAGTGGTAGAAGTGGTGCTCAAGGTGGGGTGATTGTTTCTTATTCACCAAACTATGGTTCCCAAGTTGTACAAAACTTTACTTCATCTAACCCACTCATTTCCATCTCATCAGCTGGAGTATTATCTGTTGGTTCGCCAATAAGTGGTAGTGGAAACGTAAGTGGTGATATTATTACAAGTACAATTGGATGGGTAGACCAATATGGTAACTCAAGTTCAGATACAATTTCGGTAAATGTAACTCAAAATAATGCACCTGATATTATCTTTACAAATACCGATGTAAACTTAAATACCAATAAGGCTAAATTGGGTGGTGGTACATTGACAACAATTTCGTTTACCGATATTGAAAGTGATGCTTTAAATCATAACTCATTCCAATTTACTGATACAAGTGGTCAATTAACTGCAACTAAAAGTGGTGATACCTATTTAATTACTGCTAATTCTAATTTAAGCGGTTCAACTAATTATACAATTGGTGCAACGATAGAAGATGTACACGGATTCCGTTCTAATACTGAATCTCATGTATTTACAATTGTACAAGGAAGTAATGGAACTTTGGCAGGTGATACTACAATGTATATCATCGAATCGGCTTTAACTAATGATTCATTTAGAGATGCAACCGGATTTGGTAATGGTAATACTGCACAAGTAAGTGTTACTTATTCACCTTCTGCGGGTTCTCAAATTGTACAATCATACAACTCATCAAACCCATCAATCTTCATTGATTCAAGATGTAATATGACCCTT
>OCVQ010002484.1_pt1 | contig 12083 bp, 13 predicted proteins | sample 1539061 | NCBI WGS metagenome assembly OCVQ01 (sample SAMEA3355526, study PRJEB22509) | marine metagenome | biome: marine; feature: river plume; material: water | place: USA | collected 2010-08-08 | depth 0.5 m | reverse complement strand
ACACATCACCAAGCAATTGCCCCAACAGTATCAAATGCAAATATTTCAGGTGGAGTTTCTCCTTCAATTGAACCAATCCCCGCAAATGTATTTAATTTAAAAACCGCTAAAGGTACATTTATTAAACGTAATCCAACATTGGAGCGTTTACTTGAAAAAAAAGGATATAACATTAATAGTATTTGGGAACAAATAGCTAAAGACAAAGGATCTGTAATAGGTTTACCTGATCATATTTTATCTGCTGAAGAAAAAGAAGTATTTTTAACATTTAAAGAAATTAACCCTTACGAAATTGTTCGTCAAAATGGAATTAGACAGAAATATGTTGACCAAGCAATTTCTTTAAATTTAACATTTGATCCATCTGATTCACCAAAATATATTAGCGAGGTGCATAAATTAGCATGGAGAGAAGGTATTAAAACACTATATTACTGTAGAAGTGAAAGCATTTTAAGAGGAGACAATATCTCGAGAAATGATACTTGCGTTAGTTGTGAAGGTTAAACATATGTATAATAAATTAATTTAAAAATCAAATTATGAAATTAACTAAAGAACAAGTATTAGGTATTGTTAGACATGCCTTAACATTTATTGGTGGTATCGTTATAGCAAGAGGTCTTGTTGATGAAACACTTGTAACAGAGTGTATCGGTGGTGCTTTAACTTTAACAGGTGCTATCTGGTCTATTATTAATAAAAATAAATAGAGCCATGAAAAAGATTCTTAATTGGATAACAGGATTATTTAAGGACGAAAAAGGATCTCCATCATCTAAAAGATTTATTGGTATATTGTGTGGTATTACTTTATGTATCACACTATATGCTAATAGCTATACCCATGGTGATGTAAAACCTGCAGATACTTTAGTAAACGCAGTAGCAATGCTAGCGTTTGGATGTTTAGGATTAGCATCGGTAGATAAAATTTGGGGTAAAAAAGAAGGAGAAAATACAGAAGAATAATATGAAAAAAATAATAGCGTGTATTATATTAACTCTATTTAGTTATATATCTTTTACTCAAATATGTACCCCAAAACCAAAACCTTGGTCTTTAAGTGCAAGTGTTGGTTACATTAATGTATCTACTATAAGACAACCAGTATCAAGATATCAATCAAACTCTTGGACTTCTTTAAATATTAATTATAGTACAAGTAAGTGGTCATTTGGTGGATGGGCTGGAGCTAATTATTGGATTGATTCAAAACAACCTGATTTAAGATTAGGTTTTTCTGTTACTCGCACTATAAAAAAATGGTAATTTAAGTTTATGAAAGAAATAGGTATAACTATAAGTTTTTTAATTAGTGGGTTATTTGGAGCTATTTTAATGGCATCTAAAAATACTGAAACGGGTATTAGATCAACTATATTGTCTATTTTTGGTGGTATGGCAGCCGCAAACTATCTTACCCCTGTAATGATTGAATTACTTAATTTAAAAGAAGCTAAACTACAAAATGGGTTAGCTTTTATTGTTGGATTTTTAGGATTAAAATTAGTTGAAGTACTAAGTAATAAATTCTTAAACCAAGTAGCACCTCAACCTGAAGTTAAAAAACCAGTTAAAAAACCCATAAAAAAACCAGTTACTAAAAAGAAAGTTGTATGATCTTAGAAAAAATAAAAAGTAAGCTTTGGCTTATTTCAATACCAGTTGCAATAGCTGCATTATTATCAATGTCAGCAATAAAAGACATTGAAGATGCTCACGTAGAGTTAGATAATGGCAAAAGAACAGCATATTACTTAAGAACATCTACAGATAGTTTAACCTATTTAGCAATAGCATATACTGCTACCGGCAAAGAAAAATTTATTAGTGAGTTTAATTCTCATTTAGAAAGAAGAAAACAAATGAAATTTGATATTGTACCTGAAGGGTTAGTTTACTACAATGAAGGTTTAAGTTTGAGCAATGAATTAGCAACAGTTATAGAAGCCCCAGCATTTGCCGCTATGAATGACACTGCATTTTTTACAGATCAATATTTGTCGTATAAAACTAGAATTATTACTAGTATAGAAAATTTAAGAAATGTAACTTATGAAAAATCTAATGACAAACTTCAACGAGCTGTTTTAGAACTCAACATATACATTTATTTTTTAATTTTATTGTTGTTAGGTTTAGTTGTTTTAATTAGATTTGATAAAAAGGAAATTATTAAACCTATTAAAAAGAAAAAACCAATTAAAAAACCAATAAAAAAGAAATAAACATGAAAAAACACGCACACATCAAACAAAATCAAACAGCTGAAACTCATTCAGATGAAACCTCAGGTGGTGCATCATTTGATAATACAACTACTGCATCTGCAGGAGTAGAAACGGGAGATGAAAATGCCTCAATTGGTATTGAAGTATCTGCTAAAACTGGAACCGAAGCATCAGTTGATGGTGGCTTAGATGGTAACAATGTATATGTAGAAGCTAACTATTCAGATACAACTGAAGTTCACGTTACAGTAGAGGGTCAAGCTAATGCTGAAGGATTTGGAGTTGGTGGTTCTGTAGATGCTTATGCAAAAACAGGAAACGAAGCTAGTCTTGAAGTAAGAGCAGGTGATGAAGGAGTAGTAGCAAATGGAAGTGTATCAGCAGGTACATCAGTAGGTGTTGACGGAGAAGGAACAGCTGATTTTAGAGAAGGTTCAGTAACAGCAGGTGCAGGTGTATCAGTTGGAGAGCAAGTTGGAATTGGTGGTGGAGGTGAAGCTACTTACGTAGATGGAGTTGCAACAGTAGGAGTTAGTGGTGAGGTAGCAGTATTGCTTGGAGTTGATGTTGATTTAAGCGTAAGCGTTGATACAAACCAAATAGCTGAAGATGCTAGAATAGCGGCAGAAGAAACAGAAAAAGCAGCAAACGAAGCTAGAGCACAAGCAGAAGCAGCTCAAAAAGAGGCGGATCGTTTAGCAGCAGAATCAAGAAGAATTGCTGAAGAGCAAGCGGAAGCAGCACAAAGAGAAGCTGAACGTGTTGCTAGAGAAACTCAATCGGCAGCTGAAGCAGCACAGAGAGAAACAGAAAGAGTAGCTCGTGAAACACAAGATGCTTTAAACAGAGCTGCAGAAGATGCTAAAAGATCAAAATGGAACCCAAAAAATTGGTTTTAAATTAATATGTAAAATAACTATAAAATAAAATAAAAATGGCAAAGTACACAAAAGAACAAGTAGAAGCCGCAGTAAAATCAAAAGGATATGTTTGGTTTGAAGGAGCAAAAGATTATGACGTAAACATCGTAGGTGTTAGAAACGCAGCAACAGGTCAAACAGTAACAAACGCATTTGATGATGTTATTACAGTATCCTATAAAGTAGGAGGTGAATGGCAATACAAAGAATGGACAAATACAACTGACCCAGGTAAAAAAGGTGTTCAACAATACCACAATGCAAAAGGAGTTGCACGTTTAGTAGAAGGTCAATACAGAGGATCACATATTATTAGACTACATCAAGGGAAATACGAAGCTTTAGGTCAAGCAAAAAATGTTAAAGTATATCGTGATGCTAACAAAGATTTAAAGTTTGATGAATTAAAAATTGATGAAGGTGTATTTGGAATTAATATCCACAAAGCAGGAGCTGATTCTACCTATGTAGAAAATTGGTCAGAAGGATGTCAAGTATTTAAAAAAGCTAAAGATTTTGAAGAGTTTATGGCAATTTGTCGTAAATCAAGAGATATCCACGGAAACTCATTTACATATACTTTGATTGAATCAACAGATATTAAATAAATATTTGGAGGCTTAAAAAAGCCTCCTTATTTTTTATCTATGAAACAAAAACTATTATCTTGGTTCCTACTGTTTTGTGCAGTAGGACTATCTTTAACAGCCGCTTATTATAGTGTTATGGGATTATCAATCCTATTTGCAAGCGTAGCTATTCCTGTAATCATAATGGGCTCATTTTTAGAGTTATCTAAAATAGCGATTACAACATATTTACACGATCAGTGGAAAAAAACCTACACTATGTTAAAAGTGTATTTAACTACTGCTTTAGTAATTCTGTCATTTATAACTTCTCTAGGGATTTATGGACTATTAACTACTGGATTTCAAGAGAATATATCTAAACTTGAAATTGGCGGAAAAGAGGTTACAAATGTTCAATTAAAGAGAGATCGATTTAATGAAATTAAAAAAGAATATACTTTAGAAAAAAATACATTAGATAATGACATTTCACAACTTAGAAATGCACTCTCAACAAATACTACAACCCAAACAGTAGACAAAAAAACAGGTCAAGTTATAAGCAAAGCAAATGCAGGGAATCGTAAAGCATTTGAATCACAATTAACATTAGCTCTAGAAAATAAAACTAAAATATCTACAAAAATAGAAGCTTTAAATGACAGTTTAACCAACCTAGATATTCAGGTGTTAAATATGGAATCTAAATCTCAATTAGGGAACGAATTAGGTGCTATTAAATATGTAAGTGAGCTTACGGGAATGCCTATTAAGAAAACAGCAAATATATTTATTTTGCTTATTATTTTTGTATTTGATCCACTAGCTATTGTACTAATTATTGCTACAAATCAATCATTTAAAAATTTACAACCAAAACTTAACATTTATGGAGAACCAAAACCTACTCCACTAACTCAAGAATATCAACCAGATCCTGCTATTGAACAAGAAAAACAAAATATAATAGAGGAAATGGGTAAGATTCAAAATAGTAGTAAAGGATCTAGTTTTTCTAGAAGTTCAGCATTAAATGATCTTAATAATAGATTATCTTTATTAAACGATGATAACACAAAGACATATTAATATTTATATGTGATATGGCTGAAAAAATTTCAAGAAAAACTTTAATCCAATGGGTCCAAACTACAAACCCAGATGGAACATTTGAATTCAATCCAGATCCTAATGTATATTCTACACAAAAAACCGTACCTTCAACAGTTAAAATTGATTTACAAAGTACTGTAATTGATGGTATTGATACTACTAATAGATTTTTATATAACTCTGCAGGAACTGCAGTATTATCTTGGGAAAGTTTAAATTTAACAGATCAATATGGTGTTGGAAGTGTAGATTGGGGAGGAAGAGCTTTAGTGTCTACAGGTGCTAATAGAGTATTAAATTGGCAGGATGATTTATATCTTACTTCTCCTGTATATTATACAAGTGAAATTGTAAACATTACTCAAAATCTTTTTTCTGCAACATCATCATATGCAGGAAAAACAATTCAAGGTTCATCTTCAGCGGCTTTATATAATGTTGTAGCCTACGATAAAGATACATTTACTTGGAACCCAGTAGCTACAAAATCAACTCAAGCTACATATGTTTTAGGTATTTGGCTTCCGGGCAATCTTGTATTATTAGAAGGAGAATTAGTAGTACATGATGATTATGGAACTTTTGGCCCTTATATAGCAGGTCATATAGGAGGAGCCCCAATATATTTACAATCAGATGGAGTAGGTGTAATGGACTGTACTCCCCCAACCATTTCTCCAAACATAGTTAGAGTTTTAGGATATACTTACTATAAAAATACAACATCAGGAGGTGATTGGATTATGAAATTCTCTCCACAAGATTATGTATCTACACCCACTATTCCCGCAAGTTCATCATATGCAACTAGTGCCTCATATGCTTTAACAGCCCAAACTTTATTAGGATCAGTTACTAGCGCATCATATTCAACTAGTGCTTCATTTGTTCAAACAGCACAAACAGCTAGCTACGTTTTAAATGTAGTAAGTTCAAGCTTTGCTACAACTGCTTCATTTGTTCAAAATGCACAAACGGCTTCATATGTAGAAACAGCACAAACATCATCTTATATAGATGGAGGTACATTTTAAAATATTATATTATATATGGCTACAAGAATCCCATTTCAATGGAACACAGCTAATTTTAAATGGGATGCTATAAATCCAACTGATGGAAAAACATATCCACCAAATGAAACTGTAACAGGAACAAATAGATGGGATGATTGCGCTTTAATTATTGAATTAATTAATGTAGGAGGAGGGGGACTTGATGATTATTTAAAAAAACATCCCGAAAAGAAAAAACGATTTATTAAACTTTTATGTCAAGTTAAGGGCATAGAATACAAAGAAACTAAAGAGGTACTAGATCGTCAAATACGTATAACGGATGTAACACTAGTGGCTAAAGAAGTACTAGGAATTGATATTAAAATAAATAGGTAATGTATATATTATACACGGATAAACAAGAAGTATTTGAATGTTCTATTTCACTAGAAGGTGCTTCTGTTAAAAATAGTCAAGCACGTTTAATAGTAGAATCAGATAATTTAAACCTTTTATTTAAAGGAACTATTGACTCTAACGGTAAATGTACCGTTCCTATTAAAAAATTAAAAAACTTATTAGAAGAATCAACAAAAGGCAAAATAAGGCTTGAAGTTATAGCAGACGATACGTATTTTACACCATGGGAATCAAATTTTGAAGTAGAAACAGCAAGAAAGGTAACAGTAGAAGTGAAATCACAATCAAACCAAAATATTATAGCTGAATCTAAACCATCAATTAGTGTAAGAAACATTAAAGCTGGAGACCATATTCAAAATTTAACTCGAATACTTGTAAAAGAAAATATTGGCTTAACTAACATGGCTTCAAATAAAGTCAAATTAAATAATATTATATCTTCTTACTTAAAAATTAATAAAATCAGCAATGATGAAAAAAGCAGAATAATCGAAGGAATTATTCAAACATTAATATAAAAATAAGTTATGGCAGGACCTTTCGATTTAACAGGTCAAGATATTGAAAACACATACCAACGTGTTCTTCAAACAGATGGAACCCTTATATATGATGGAACTGGATCACTGTTTACAATTTCAGGTAACATTGATACAGGATCGTTTGTAACTACATCTTCATTTAATGCATATACAGGTTCAAATACCTCACAATTTGCAGGTACTGCTTCATATGCTCAAACGGCATCTTATGTTTTAAATGCACAAACTGCTTCATATGCAGCAAATGGTGGAGTAACCCAACTATTAGCAGGTCCAAATATATCTTTATCACCAACAAATGGTTTAGGTCAAGTTACTGTTTCTTCAACATCAGGAGGTGGAGGTGGATTTAATACAGCTACTGGCTCATATGGTAGTTTCTATTCTACACAAACACAAACTAATGTAGCGGGTACAGCTCGATCAATGTCTCTTAACACAACTGACATTACAAACGGAGTATCTATTTCTGGTTCAACTAATCCATATAACACATATATTAAAACAGAAAATGCTGGAGTATATGATATACAATTTTCTGCTCAAGTAGATAAAACAGATAGTGGAACCGATGAGATATGGATATGGATTAGAAAAAACGATACCAATTTATCAGATACAGCAACATCAGTACAATTAACTGGTAATGGAGCTCATTATGTAGCAGCATGGAATTTCTTTGTAAATGCGGCCGCAGGTGATTACATTCAATTAATGTGGTATTCACCAGATGCAAACGTTCGTTTACATGCAGAACCAGCATTTGGAATAGTACCAGGAATTCCTTCACTTATTGTAACAGCAAATAGAGTAGATCAATTCCTTTCAAACACTGGATCATTTAGTGGGTCATTTACAGGAAATTTTACTGGTTCTTTACTTGGAACCGCTACAACAGCAAGCTATGTTTTAAATGCAGTAAGTTCAAGCTTTGCTTCAACTGCTTCATTTATCAATATTATCGATGGAGGTACATTTTAAAATATTTATAAACAATGAGTACAATAATAACAAGAAATAGTGCAACATCCGGAAGTATACCTTCTTCACTTATACAAGGTGAATTAGCTATTAATGTAACTAATAATAGACTATTTTATGGTTCAGGCTCAGGGAATGTTGTACAAGAATTTGGAGTTACTTCTTCTTATGCTCAAACAGCATCCTTTGTACAAAATGCCCAAACAGCATCCTTTGTACAAAATGCTCAAACGGCTTCATTTACTCCAAATGCTTTAGTAACAGCATCTGTATCCTCAAATACAATTACATTTACTAAAGGTAATGGTACAACGTTTCCAATTACAGTTAATACCGGAAGTGGTGGTGGTGCCGCCTTTCCCTTTACAGGTAGTGCTTTAATTACCGGATCATTAGGTGTAACAGGCTCAATCTCAACTAGTGGCTCAAATGGAACAATTAATAGTTTATTTTTTAGCACAGGTGGTGGAAATGTTGCCTCAAACATCTCAATTGGTGTAACAACAAACTTTAGTTCCTCTGCAACAGGTACAGATAATTTTGCAGCAGGAAATCTTGCATTATGCAGAAATACAACAGGAGTATCTAATACAGCAATAGGACCAAGTACTTTACGTGCTAATACAACCGGATGTCGCAATACAGCAATAGGACAATATGCTTTATGTGCTAACTCAACAGGAAACAATAATACATCAATAGGACAGGAAAGCTTACGATTTAACACAACAGGATGTTATAATATAGCAATAGGACCTACTGCTTTAACCGCTAACACAACATCTAACAACAATACAGCATTAGGAAATAGTGCTTTAAATAAAAATACAACAGGAGCCAGCAATACAGCAATAGGACGTGCTGCTTTAGCTTGTAATACAATAGGATCTAACAATATAGCATTTGGTCAACAAGCAGGATGTTTATTTTCCGGAAGTTCCTCAAACAACATAGCCATTGGATTTGGAGCAGGTCCTTCAACATTAACAGATGAAAGTAATAAATTATATATAGCCTCTGGTTCCGGTGTACCATTAATAAAAGGTGATTTTGCTTTAAAAACAGTAAACATTTCCGGTTCTTTAACATCAACATCATTTACGGGTTCTTTACTTGGTACCGCTTCATTTGCTTCAACAGCATCTTTCACTCCAAATGCTATAACAACAGCATCTGTATCCTCAAATACAATCACATTTACTAAAGGTAATGGTACAACGTTTCCAATCACCGTTAATACAGGAAGTGGTGGAGCAACCTCACCTGGAGGTTCAGATACTCAAATACAATACAATAATGTAGGAGCATTTGGTGGAGCAAGTGCACTTACTTTTGATGGCACTACAATTACCGCAAATCCAATTACCGCAACTGGATATTTTATTCCAAAAAATGCTGTAGGAAGTTTATCTACTTTTGGTGGTGATTATACAATATCTGAACCAGGAGTTTATCGTTTTACAACAATGGATTCAGGCGGAGCTTATTATATAAATTTCCCAGATCCTTCTACTCCCGAAGATGGGCAAATCATAATTATTATTAATTCAGATGCTTTATATGCCGGATATTACGGTGCTACTTACCAACCACAAGATGCACTCGGTACCGCAATTCCAATAATTGGAGCAGGTCAAGTAGACACTTTTGTAAATATGGAAGGAATGTGGATAAGAACATCTAGACGACCATAAATAAATTTAACATATACAAATATGTCTATTATAGCTCAACTAAATATTGGGAAGTTATGATTAATGGGGTTTTAGAAAAAATACTATTAGCTTAAATTTATTCTTTACCTATTTTACATATTTATAATAAAAATATAAATGGCAAGTACTTTAAATAAAACTGGTATAATAAATGGGTCTACCGTTGAAGCATATCATGTTACTCAATCAATTGATGCATTTACAGGTATAAAAGAATATGATATATCCTTATCGGGTTCATTTAATGTAACTGGTTCTACTTTATTGTCTGGTCCTCTTCCAAATTTAGGAAACACAGCAATAGGAAGATTTGCTTTAAATAGTATAGTTTTAGGAGTTAATAATACTGCAATAGGTTCTTTTGCTTTATGTTGTAATTTAACAGGATCTAATAATATAGCTATTGGTTATAATGCTTTATTTAGTAATCTTGCTAACGCTAATATAGCAATAGGAAATGTTGCTTTACAAGCTAACACAACAGGAATTAACAACATAGCAATAGGAAGTGGATCTTTACAATTTAATACAACAGGAAATTGCAACACAGCAATAGGAAATGCTGCTTTATACTCTAACTCAACGGGATGCTTTAATACAGCAATAGGAATTAATGCATTACGCTCTAATACAACAGGAGTTAATAATGCAGCAATTGGACAAAATGCTTTACGCTTTAACTCTGGATCACATAACATAGCTTTAGGAAGTAATGCTTTATGCTCTAACACAACAGGAAATTGCAACACAGCAATAGGTTATCGTGCTTTATGCTTAAATACAACAGGACCTAACAACATAGCAATAGGATCATATGCTTTAAAATCTAATTCAGTAGGATCTAACAATACTGCACTAGGTTACCGTGCTTTATGTTCTAACTTATCAGGATCCAATAACACAGCAATAGGAAATTGTGCTTTATTTAACAACACAACAGGAGGATGCAACAATACAGCAATAGGAGATCGTGCATTACGTGCTAATACATCAGGATTACACAACCTTGCAATAGGAAGATATGCTTTATGCACTAACACAACAGGATCTAATAATACCGCAATAGGTTATCGTGCTTTATTTTCTAACACAACAGGACCCCATAATACAGCAATAGGACAATTTGCTTTATGTGCTAATACAACAGGAATTAACAACACAGCAATAGGAAGTGGATCTTTACAAGCTAATACAGCAGGAGCCAACAATACAGCAATAGGAGCTTGTGCCTTACGCTCTAATATAACAGGATCAAATAACACAGCAATAGGAAGTGGATCTTTACTCTCTAACACATCCGGAATCAACAATGCCGCAATAGGACTTTTTGCTTTATTTTCTAATACAACAGGATCCAATAACACAGCAATAGGAAATATTGCTCTAACTAAAAATTCAGGATCTAACAATACAGCAATAGGAAATGCTGCTTTATCATGTAATACAACAGGATGTAATAATACAGCAATAGGAAGTGGATCTTTACGCTCTAATACAACAGGAGTATACAATACAGCAATAGGAATTAATGCTTTATGCTCTAACTTAACGGGATGCTTTAATACAGCAATAGGAATTAATGCTTTATGTAAAAACTTAGGAACTAATAATTTAGCAATAGGAGCTTCTGCTTTACGATATAATACAACAGGAACTATTAACTCAGCAATAGGATATGAAGCTTTAAAACAAAATACAATAGGATTAGGAAATACTGCAATAGGATATAAAGCTTTAAGAGATAATTCAGAAGGATGTCATAACTTAGCAATAGGAAGTGGAGCTTTACAATATAATAAATCAGGATCTAACAATACAGCAATAGGACTGGGGGCTTTAGCTTTAAACACAACAGGATCAAACAACACAGCAATAGGAAATTGTGCTTTACTCTCTAATACATCAGGATCCTTCAATACAGCAATAGGAAATGGTGTTTTACGTAGTAATACTAAAGGAGATAACAATATAGCAATAGGAAATCTAACTTTATATTGCAATACAACGGCAGATAATAACATAGCAATGGGTTATAAAGCTTTATATGGTAATAAAATTGGTGCACATAATTTTGCAGCAGGAAATCTTGCTTTAGTAAATAACATTTCTGGATCATATAATACAGCACTAGGATTTGGAACTTTATCTAGTAACACAAAAGGAATAGGCAATACAGCAGTAGGGGTTTTTTCTTTAATCAATAATGTATCAGGCTCATATAATGTAGGAATAGGAGGTAATGCTTTCCGTTACAATGTATCAGGATCAAATAATGTAGGAATTGGAATCTTAGCAGGAATGAGGTTCTTAGGAAATTCCTCAAATAACGTAGTAATAGGAACTGGAGCCGGACCTTCTGTAAATACTGAAGAAAGCAACAAATTATATATTGCTTCTGGTTCCGGCACACCACTAATAAAAGGTGATTTTGCTGCAAAAACAGTAAACATAAATAATTCACTTCAAATTTTACCCTCAAATCCATTACCAACATTTACTACCTCTTTAACAGGATCTATAGCATTTTCCTCAAGTGGAAACTTTTATTTCGCAAGCGGAAGTGCATGGACTAAATTAAATA
>OCVQ010002481.1_pt1 | contig 12104 bp, 11 predicted proteins | sample 1539061 | NCBI WGS metagenome assembly OCVQ01 (sample SAMEA3355526, study PRJEB22509) | marine metagenome | biome: marine; feature: river plume; material: water | place: USA | collected 2010-08-08 | depth 0.5 m | reverse complement strand
AAACCGTCAGGCTCAAGCATCTCCAGCCCGGACGCGCTCTGCGTCAACTCCTGCACGCGCGGCATAAAGCGGTCTTCGGTGAAGCGCGCGATATTGCTCGCCTGTGCGACATAGGGTTTGCCGCGCGTGTGCAGCCCCGCGACCCAGCGCCAACTCAAGGTATTAGAGGCCGGATCCCCGTCTAACAAGTTCCTCAAGAAAAAATCTGCCCCAAGGCGCCATGGCAATTTAAGCGTGAAGATCCAAATGGAGGCAAACCACATCCGCGCATGGTTGTGCAAATATCCGGTCTCAATCAGCTCAGCGGCCCAGCTGTCAAAATAGTCCAGCCCGGTTTGCGCCGTCTCGGCGGCATGAACCGCTTGGCGCAGCCCCGCATCACCCTCCAGCACGGCCAAGTCTTGCCGCAACCCCGCGGTATAGCTGTCCCACACCTCGGGCCGCTGTTCCAGCCAACCTTTAAAATAACTGCGCCAAATCACCTCATCGATGAATTTTGCAGAGGCTTCAGCGCCTTGCGTTTTTATGGCCGTGGCGATGACTTCTTGCTCAGTTATCAGCCGGCGTCGGATATAGGCTGATAGCATCGACACATCCCGATGCGCAGCCGGTCCCCGATCGAAATTGCGCCCTTGGGCATAATCGCGCCCCATTTTCGCGGAAAACTGTTCAAGCCGCGCTTGCCCCGCCGCACGGGTTGCCGTCATCACCTGTGTCATCGCCAGCTCCTCTGTTGCCTCTGAGCTATAGCGGCAAGCCGATATTGCAATGCGCTCTTGGCCTCTCACCAGGCAAAAATTCAAAGCACCGCGTTGCAGCGCGGTCAAATCAATCTAGTTCAAGTTTCCAATAGTGGGCACCAGCCTGGGCAAAACGGAATTGAGGGAAAAGTGGCGGTATTACGCGTAATCTTAGGCGATCAGCTCAGCCCAACAATATCGAGTTTGCGCGGTGCCGATAAGACCAAAGACACCATCTTGATCTGTGAAGTTCAGCAAGAAGCCACCTATGTCAAACACCATAAGAAAAAACTGGTCTTCATTTTCTCCGCCATGCGGCATTTCGCACAAGAGCTGCAGGATGCAAAATACCGGGTGATCTACCACAAGCTCGATGATGCCACGCCTGTGTCACGCTTTTCCGATGCGGTGACCCGCGCGGCTCAAATGGGCGATTTTGACGAAATCGTCGTAACAGAGCCCAGCGAATATCGTGTTTTGGAGGAGATCAAGCTTTTGCCTGATCTGCTAAATCTGCCGGTCGACATGCGCCCCGACACGCGATTTCTCACTAGCCACAGCGACTTTCAGAACTGGAGCGCGGGGCGCAAATCCTTGCGCATGGAATATTTCTATCGTGAGATGCGCAAGCGTTACACTATCTTGATGGAGGGTGACCAGCCGATTGGGGATCAATGGAATTTTGACAGCGACAACCGCAAAGCGCCCAATGCGACACTGACCATTCCCGATACGTTTCGCCTTGCGCCCGATGACGTCACCCAAGAGGTCTGCGCGATGGTCGAACAGCTGTTCCCCGACCATATGGGCGCCGCCACCCCCTTCCATTTCGCCGTGACCGCTGAGGGCGCACGCGCGGCATTGCAGCAATTTGTTGAGGAACGCTTGGCCTTCTTTGGCGATTACCAAGATGCCATGCTTCAAGATGAAGCCTGGATGTTCCATGCCCATATTGGGCTCTATCTCAACACCGGCTTGTTGCTTCCGCTTGAGTGTATTGCCGCAGCCGAGCAGGCCTATCATCGAGGCCAAGCGCCTCTCAATGCTGTTGAAGGCTTTATAAGGCAAATTTTGGGGTGGCGCGAATTCGTGCGCGGGCTCTATTGGCAAAATATGCCCGGCTATGAAACGCTCAACTTTTTTGATGCCCAGCGCGATCTACCCGACTTCTACTGGACCGCTGACACGCGCATGAACTGTTTGCGCCAATCGGTGCAAGAGACGATAGATCATGCCTATGCGCACCACATCCAAAGGTTGATGGTTCTGGGCAATTTTGCGCTCCTGGCCGGTATCTTGCCCGCGCAGGTTAATGACTGGTTTTTAAGCGTTTATGCCGATGCCTTCGAATGGGTTGAACTGCCAAATGTGTCGGGCATGGCGCTCTTTGCCGATGGCGGTAAATTGGCCAGCAAACCCTATGCCTCTGGCGGTGGCTATATCAACAAAATGTCCAACTATTGCAAAGGCTGCAGCTATAGCGTCACGGCCAAAAACGGCCCAAAGGCCTGCCCATTTAATTACCTTTATTGGGATTTTCTCGACCGCAACCGCGCCAAGCTGCGCGCCAATCCACGGGTTGGCATGATGTACCGGGTTTACGATCGCATGGATGCCGACAAACAACAGGCCATCAGATCCGATGCCGAACAATTTTTTAAAGATCTCGCAACACAAGACCGCACCCCATGAATTTTCTTAACAGCCGCGCCATTCGAACCCAAATCCCAACCGCCCCCTTGTGGCTTGGCCTTGCCGGCGTGCTGCCGTTTCTTTGGGGGGCTATAAGCGCTTGGAACACGGATATTTCCCGACCGATCGCGGATTGGCTCGGCCCCGGTTTTTTGGGGCGCGATCTACAGCTGACCTATGGCGCGGTGATCTTATCGTTTATGTCCGGGGTGCTTTGGGGGTTCGCGTGTAAAGCACCAAAGCAAAAAGCCCCCTTATTTTTCGGCCTATCGGTCCTTCCAGCGCTCTGGGCGGCTTTCGTGCTGGCCAGCAACGCGCCCGAGCAGCTTGCGGCGCTCAGCGCCGGATTCTTGGCGCTCTTCGGCCTTGATATCGTGTTCTTCCGTCACCGATTGACGCCAGATTGGTGGCTGAAATTGCGCGCGCTGCTGACGGCTTTGGTTTTGACCTGTTTGAGTGTTCCCGTTTAATGTAGCGCGGCGGGTGTTTACTTTTCAGTTCATTCCCATGACTAAGCTCTCATACATTTAAATCTGGAAACTCATGCGGATCTCAACTCCTGAATTTATCGCCCTGATGGCCATGCTGGTCGCGACCGTTGCCATCTCGATCGATGCGATGTTGCCGGCGCTGCCCGATATCGCTGCGCAACTGACACCTGAGCGCCCCAATAACGTGCAGTTGATCTTGTCGACCTTCATTATTGGCATGTCTGCCGGTACATTAATCGCCGGCCCGCTGTCGGACAGCTTTGGCCGTAAAACTTTGATTTATTGGGGCGCTGGGCTTTATATTTTAGCCTCCATCATCTGTATTTTCGCCAGCAATCTTGAGACCATGATTATTGCGCGCCTCTGTCAAGGCTTCGGTGCCGCCGCCCCGCGCGTTGTCTCCCAAGCTTTGATCCGCGATCTATATTCTGGGCGCCAAATGGCACGGATTTCCTCATTTGTTATGATTATTTTCTCCATTGTTCCCGCTCTTGCCCCCTTGCTTGGGGCAGGATTGATCTCAATTTTTGCTTGGCAATCAATCTTTGTGATTTTCATTGTATTTTCAGCCCTCAGCACCACTTGGACCGGATTGCGAATTCAAGAACCCCTAGCGCCAGAGCAGCGCATCCCCTTCCGCAGAAAGGCTTTTCAAACCGCCTTGGTCGAGATATTTTCCCTCGGCATGGTGCGCATGTCGATGCTGACCATGGTGTTTGCCTATGCGATGCTGTTTTTGAGCATCCTCATGTTGCAACAGATTTTCGATCAATTCTACAACCGCGCCGACAGTTTTCCCCAATGGTTTGCCTTGGTGGCTGGCCTGTCCGCCTCGGCCAGTTTTCTCAACTCCATGATCGTCATGCGCCTCGGAATGCGCCGCCTGATCAGTGCGGCCCTGCGCATACAGATTGTCTGGAGCCTCGGGATGCTGCTTCTATACGCGCAAGGGCTGATGGCCGGTGATCTTGGCTTTGCGCTTTTCATCTTTTGGATTTTCGGACTGTTTTTTCAAGCCGGAATGACGTTGGGCAACCTCACAGCTTTGGCTATGGAGCCACTCGGGCATATCGCCGGCACAGCCGCCAGCGTCACCAGCGCGGTTGCGACCTTGGGCTCTATCCTTTTGGCCTCGGTCGCCGGGCAATTTTTTGACGGGACACCGCTCATATTGATTGTCGCCATCTTTGTATTGTCTATCTGTGGATCCCTCAGCGCTCATCGCCTGAAACGATTTGAACGCAGGGCGGCGGTGTAAGATGCAATCACCGCAGCAGGCAAACCGCCGGCGCCGCAAGGCTGCGACTTGACAAGGGCGCCTATTTTCACTCCAAATTCATCGAAGACGGCGCAGAGTTTCAGAACTGAAAGCGAGTCTCGGCAACACCGTAATAAGGACAAGTCATGAATAACACAGCAGAGACGATCGGATTTATAGGCGTTGGCCTTATGGGACACGGTATTGCAAAGAACCTCCTGGCGGCAGGTTACCCAGTCTATGTTCTGGCCCATCGCAATCGTGCGCCCGTGGAAGATCTTTTGTCCAAAGGCGCAAAGGAGGTCAAAACTCTGGCCGATATGGCGCGCAACACAACTGTCATCCACATTTGCGCGCCTGGCTCACCAGAGGTGGAAGCCGTCGTGGCCGAGCTCTTGCCCGATCTGCGTCCAGACACAGTGATCATTGACTGCTCAACCTCAGATCCCAATTCGACAACGCGACTGGCTGCGCGCCTGGCAGAACAGGGCTGCCATATGGCCGATGCACCTCTGGGCGGCACACCCGTTCAGGCCGAATCCGGCGAATTGTCGACCATGATTGGGGCAACAGAAGACATTTATGCCCGCATTACACCCGTGGTCGAAACTTGGGCGCGTTCCATCGTGCACATGGGAGACAATGGCGCCGGGCACAAGATGAAACTGCTCAACAATTTTTTGTCGCTCGGATATGCCGCGATGTATTCGGAGGCCCTGGCTCTGGCCGAAAAAGTCGGCATCACCACCGCGCAATTTGACTCCGTTATTCGTGGCAGCCGAATGGATTGCGGATTTTATCAAACCTTCATGGGCTACGCTGTGGAGGGCAATCGCGAGGCGCATAAATTCACGCTGAAAAACGCTTTGAAAGATACAAGTTATCTTGCCAACATGGCCGATGGTGTCAATTTGGCAAATCCCATTGGTGGGGCGGTGAAAAATAGTTTTGCCTTGGCATTCGCAGCAGGTGGTGACGGTCCGGAAGATTATGTGCCGCATCTGGTGGATTATGTTATGGCGCAAAATGGCGTGAAAAAATGACCGCCATATCGCGCCCATGCGGCGCAATTGATCGCAAAAAGGCTATGAGATGACTTATTCAGCCGGCGCAGCTTGGATGGACGGCAAGGTCATACCGGTATCGGAGGCCAAAATTTCGGTGTTTGATTGGGGTTTGACCCGCTCTGATATCACATATGATGTCGTCCATGTATGGGAAGGCGCCTTCTTTCGGCTGGAAGATTACTTAGACCGCTTCATGGTTTCGATGGATAAATTGCGGCTTGATGTGGGCATGACTCGCGCAGAGATAAAGGCGGCTTTGGTCAAATTGGTGGCCACATCGGGGCTAAAGTCCGCCTATGTCTCCATGGTGGCCTCCCGCGGCACACCGCAGGTTCCCGGCACGCGTGATCCAAGAGCCTGCACCAACCATTTTTACGCCTGGGCCGTTCCATTCATTTGGGTGATCCCTCAGAAGGTGGCACAACGGGGCGCCCATATTTCTGTAGAAGAGAACCTGCGGCGTATCCCGCCTCACTCAGTTGATCCGACGGTTAAAAACTATCACTGGGGTGACATGACCGCCGCCCTATTTAACGCATTAGATGCCGGCTACGACACCACCGTATTGCTCGACACCGACGGCTATGTAACCGAAGGGCCGGGCTTTAATATCTTCGCAGTTATTGACGGTAAAGTGCTGACACCCAGATCGGGAATGCTCGAAGGCATTTCCAGAAAAACCGTCTTGGAGATTTGCGCCGACCTTGGCATTCCCTGTGCACAGACCGACATTAGCCTTGATGAATTCCTATCCGCTGACGAGGTTTTTACCGCAACCACAGCCGGTGGCCCGGTGCCTGTGACGCGCGTGAATAAAACCATTTTGGGCAATGATGCCGTCGGCCCCATCACGGCACGACTGCTCAAAACCTATTGGGATTGGCACAATCGCGATGATTTGACGGAGAAAATCACCTACGTTTAAGCGCCTCTTTCACCTCAAGCTTTTGAACGGCAAGCGGCGCCCTTTTGATTGAATACCCTTAAACAGATTGCCACCCTGCCCATTCCCCGTCACTGTGAACCCGATAAGGAGTGTGGCGCAGATGCTTCGAACTTTAGGATTGCTTCTTGGCTGTCAACTTGCGGGGGAATTTATCGCGCGCGGGTTGGGCCTGCCTATTCCCGGCCCTGTCTTGGGCTTGGTGATTTTGCTGGCGGCTCTTGCCCTCAGGCCGCCTTTGGCGAGCGCCCTGCGCCCGACGACACAAGTTATCCTGGCCCATTTGTCTTTGATGTTTGTCCCGGCCGGTGTCGGGGTTATTGGCAATTTAGACGTTCTGTCATCAGATTGGGCCAGGTTGCTTGTGGTTCTCATCCTGTCGACAATTTTGTCAATGCTTGTGACCGTCGCCACATTTATTGCGATGAAACGGCTCATGTACAGGGTGCAAAAATGAATGATTTTGTCAGCCTTTGGAGCTATTTATCCGCCACGCCCTTGCTCTGGCTTACAGCCACAATTGCCGCCTATCTGATCGCCGAAAGCCTGGCCGCACGATTGGGAAATCCTCCCTGGGCCAACCCCGTATTGATGTCGGTCCTGCTGCTCTCACCGGTGCTTGTTTTGACCAAGACCGATTACGGCACCTATTTCGAAGGCGCACAATTTATCCATTTTCTGTTAGGGCCCGCAACGGTCGCTTTGGCCCTGCCCCTTTGGGACAACCGCGCCACGATCCAAAAATCCGTGATTCCCATCCTATGCGCCCTGGTCGTGGGCTCTACGGTGGCGGCAGGATCGGCCATTGTATTGGCGCAGTTTTTTGATCTCCCCCTAAGCGTCCTGCTGTCCCTCGCACCAAAATCCACCACGGCTCCCGTGGCGTTGGGCATTTCAGAAGCCGTGGGCGGCATTCCAACGCTCACAGCCGTTCTGGTTATTTTAACAGGGATCATTGGGGCAATCACCGTGACCCCGTTGATGAACATCCTGTCTATCACAGATTGGCAAGCACGGGGTTTTGCAGTGGGTGTCGCCGCCCACGGAATTGGCACGGCGCGCGCCTTCAAGGTCAACCCAATCGCCGGAGCCTATGCAGGCATTGCCATGGCCCTCAACGCCTTGCTCACAAGTCTCATTGTGCCGATCCTGCTAAGATGGTTGACCTAGACTAACAGAAGATCCGCTTGCCCAGTCAAAGACCCCTGCGGCAATATCATGCGCATCAAATCTGCGGCGATGAGACCCTGTTCGACGTCTTCTTTACGACAGGCCCTTGCCGGGATTATCGCAGCGCCAAACACGATGACCCGGCGCAAAATGCAACCTACAATGCCACACTGCGCCAGCATGGTATATTCAAGTCACCGGGCAAGCTTTACCCGTTCCTTGCCATCACGCCAGAGGATCTTGAGAAGACGGAATATGCAATTGAACGGGCTGTGCAATCCATTGCCTTGACCTGAGCGCCCTCTGCGCTCCGCAAGCCAAGACCTCCTGCGTAAGCGGATTTTTCCGTTTTCATCGCGAAGTTGCGGATCAAAGACCCCATGAGGACGCTGCGAAATGAGGGATGGGAATGGTACCACCTCCTGGTCTCGAACCAGGGACCTCCTGATCCACAATCAGGCGCTCTAACCAACTGAGCTAAGGCGGCACTGAGAGCGATTTAGCGGGGCTGCTGCGTGAATGCAAGGGCTCGCGTGTGCAATAAACGCCATCGGCCGAGCAAAATGCAAGAAAATGCACCTGCGGACCCGAGCGGAGGCTTGAACCTGCGTGAAAGCCGCCGGAAAGACCCTTGATCATATCTCAAAAGCCCCTTACCCCAAGGACATAGAGCGAAAGGCACACCCATGGGCATCAACACAGAAAAAGACATCGAAGCCAATTTGCAAATTGGCCCCACGGATCAAGGCATGGTACGGATCTTCGTCACTGCCGGCGATGCTGAAATCCCGATGGACTTTGAAATTGACGAAGCCAATGATATTGCAGAAGAAATAATGGCCGCGGCCCGGGCAGCCGCAGCGGTGGCAAAATAGCCGCGATATCCGTCACGAGGAACCGTTAAAGCGCGCCACGCCGGGGTCGCGACTGGCCTGTGCCCGTCTTGCGGCATGGCGGGCGAATTTTTGGATCATGACTTTGCGCCGGGCGGGTGCCAACCTATGTTCCGGCCCCATGCGCAGGATCGCCGCATCATAGGCATCGGCCATAATGAGCCCCGTGTCACCGGGCAATATCTCACTGGGGAACTCTTGGTCGACCGCCCAAAAATACCTGTCACACCACTGTAAATACTCTTGCCATTTATGGTCGGATTGAAAATCTGCGCGGGAAGATTTGCATTCGATAATCCATATCTCTCCCTTGGGTCCCAGCGCCATTACATCCACGCGGCGACCTGGTGTTGGCACCAATTCTTCGACTGAAACAAAATCATAGCTCAGCAAATGGCGACAAACGCCCCGCGCCAAAAGCTGGCCCGGCATCAGATTTGAAAGATTGCTTTCATCCATGCGCCATTTATGGACGAATGGGTAAGCAGCGCAAGGGCAAGCTGCCTATTGCGCGCGGCCCAAACGCGGTTATCGTGACGGCCATGAGACGCCGCAAAACCAGACAAGCGGCCGATTCGACGCACAGTTGGTCGGTCCTACGCCATCCTTTTGAGCCGCAAAGTATTTTCTCGCAAGATCGCGTGGAGGCCATCCATCAGGCGGCCTTGTACGTCTTGCAAAATCTTGGAATCAAAGTCCTTTTACCCGAAGCGATTGAGCTTTTCGCCAAACATGGCGCGGCCGTCTCTGGGGACATGCTGCGGATCGGCTCGGATATGGTGGAGGCTGCGCTGGCTTCTGCGCCACAGTCCTTCACCCTGCACGCGCCCAACCCTGCACGCAATCTGCCGGTCGCGCCGGGACAGTTGATCTTTACCCCCGGCGGCGGTTGCCCCAATGTCAGCGACGCCATCCGAGGCCGCAGGCCTGGTGATCTGGCGAGCTATCAAGATGCCGTGCGCTTAATGCAGAGCTTCGACGTCATCCACAAGCTCACCCCTGCGCCCGAACCGCAAGACATTCCAGTGCATTTGCGCCACTACGCAATGATGCAAACGCAAATGGGATTGGGAGATAAGGCCGTGACCGTCTATGGTCGGGGCCGGCAGCAGGTACAGGAATGCTTTGAGATCATCCAAACCGCCCTGGGTCTCAGCGCTGCTGAATTTAGCGATGCGCCCTATTGCTCCACGGTCATTAATACCAACTCGCCGCGCATGTTGGACAAGCCCATGGCGCAGGCTTTGATCGACTTCGCCCGCGCCGGTCAAATGTGCATTGTCACGCCGTTTTGTTTGGCAGGGGCTATGGCTCCGATTACAATCGCCGGGGCTTTGACCTTGCAACATGCCGAGGCTTTGGCCGCCATTACGCTCAATCAACTCGCAAAACCGGGCGCTCCGGTGATGTATGGCGGCTTTGGCTCGAACGTGGATATGAAATCGGGAGCGCCAAGTTTTGGCACGCCGGAACATATTCAAATGTCGATCGGCTCGGGACAATTGGCCCGTCACATCGGCCTGCCTTGGCGTTCAGCTGCTGGGGCGGCCGCCAACACCAATGATATGCAAGCCACCCATGAAACCGTCATGTCGCTCTGGGGCTGTCTTCAAGCCAATGCGACCATGGTCATCCATGCGGCAGGCTGGCTTGAAGGCGGGCTGACCTTTGGTTTTGAGAAATTCATCCAGGACATCGAAGCGCTGCAAGCCATTGCCCATCTGTGCAAACCTGTGGCCGCAGACGCAGCCGCCATCGGGCTTGACGCCATCGAGCAAGTAGCACCCGGCGGACATTTTTTCGAAACAGATCAAACATTAAACAATTATAGCACAGCTTTTCTGGAGCCTATTAATGCGGATCTGTCAAATTTTGGCACTTGGCAAAAGAATGGCGCATTGACCGCCGAAGCCCGGGCCACGGCGAAATGGCAGGCAATCTTGCACGACTTTACCGCCCCGCCTGGTGCTCAGGAGCGGGTTGGCCGCGTGGAGGCAATGATCGCCCGGTTTACCCAAGCAGGCGGGGCACCGATTCTCGAGTGAGCCCTTGCACAAGTTCGTGCAAAGGCCTATCTCAAACAGCGGCGGGTTCTGCCCTTCTCGAAAGCGGTCAAATTCCAGTGGCCATACGCAATCCGAGGGAGCTGGCTCTGATTGAACCCTGGTTCTTTTACCTGGCGCCCACCTGTACATACAGGTCCTCGGGAATTCAGTACCAACACGGTTGTTCTGGTGGGCCCGCCACGTCTTGCCTCAGAATGCACCGTCTTTTTGATCCTCAATCGGCTCCATCGTCAGTTCAAAATTCGGCACCGCTTCGGTCAAATCATCAACCGCCAGAGCCCCACTTGGACGCGCCAGCCGGTTGCGCACAACCCATATGAGCCGGTTCTCTGCTCGGGTGATCGCCACATAGGCCAACCGTTTCCAAAGCTGCGTGCCCGCCTCTGTTCGGTTCATGCGGGCGGCCACAAAAATATCTGGCGCAAACACCTGGACCGTATCCCACTGCGAGCCCTGGGCCTTATGAATGGTCACCGCTGCCCCATGCAGAAAGGTGGCGCCCATGCGGGCGGCGAAGGGAATAAAGGGTTCTTCCTCATCGGGCATTTCAATCTTGACGATGCTGGCGGCGCTCAACTGCGGTTGCTCGGCACCGATGACATGCAGGCGCGAAAATCCCGGTTTGCGGCCCGGCCCAAGATAGACCACCTGCGCCCCTTTGATCAGACCCCGCGCCTCCAAATCCAACCGCTTTTTGCGGTGCTTTAAAGGAAGCTCAATACCATCACAAATCAATGGCTCACCCGGCAAGAGCTCCTCCATCGGGGCTTGATAGGCGCCGCGGAAGGCTTGAATGAGCTTGATCCGTGTCACGTTGCGCCACACCAGAACAGGCGAGCGCGCCATGAGGTCAGATTCAACCCTTTGACCGATCACCACCCGATCATCGCGCATCGACGCGTCCCGCACCATCTGTTCAAAATCAGAAAACTGCAAAGAAGCATCGCCCAAAGCATGGGCCAGATCTAAGATCGGATTGTCTTGCGTCTGGCGATGGACGCGGCTGAGCACCAAGCGGCGCTCCTCAGGCAAAGCGTCAAACACCATCGCCCCCGATTGGTTCACAGGCGCCAATTGCGCCGGGTCGCCAAACAGAATCAATGTGGGGAAAATCTCTTTGAGATCTTCCAATTGCTGCGCATCGAGCATGGAGCTCTCATCGACAAAGCCCACGTCCAAAGGCTCCTCGCGGCGCTTCCATCCGGTAATAAAGTCAGACCCCCGCAGCCCCGCCGCTGCCAAAGCGCCCGGAATAGACGCATTGGAGGTAAAGAAACTCAAGGCTCGATCCAATGCGAGGTCACTGACCCCTTCCACCTCGGGGCGCGCGCCATTGCCACCGAGCCACTCTGCGATTTTCTCATACTCGGGATCATACATCGGCGTATAGAGAATGCGGTGGATGGTCGTCGCGGGTACACCTCTATTGCGCAATACGCTCGCAGCTTTGTTGGTGGGGGCTAAAATCGCCAAGGTCCGGCGGTCTTTGCGCGCGCGGGGCTCATAGTCTCCCGACACGATGTTCAGCCCCGCATCTTTCAACGCATGATACAGCTGGGCCAAAAGCAAGGTTTTGCCAGATCCCGCCTTGCCAATGACAGCGGCGATATTGTCTTTGCCCTCGCGCGGCGGGGTCACGATCCCATTGGCCAGATCCACGCCCGCAGAGCGCAGAATCTCACTGATGGTATCATAGGCCTGGGCCTGATCTTCGGAATAGGAAATTGGCGTCTGTGACATGCCTTTGTTTAGCCAATGGCTTGCCATGGGGCCAGAGCTATTGC
>OCVQ010002480.1_pt1 | contig 12105 bp, 10 predicted proteins | sample 1539061 | NCBI WGS metagenome assembly OCVQ01 (sample SAMEA3355526, study PRJEB22509) | marine metagenome | biome: marine; feature: river plume; material: water | place: USA | collected 2010-08-08 | depth 0.5 m | reverse complement strand
AAGATCAAGATATTTTTGCCGTAGAAAGCTGGCTAAATCACCATGGAAAAGTGCTTAACGAACGGTTTCAGTTGGCGGCTTATAAAATGATGAATCATGTACTAAAAACGATAGATATTACTAATGGAAGAGGAAGTTTTGTTGAAGTAGCTTCGCAGATAAAATCCAATATTCATATCATTACTATTAATTCTGATTTGTTTTTTAAAGCCAAAGAAAATTGGGATACCTATGTGGATTTGAAACCCCATAAAGACAATATTTACATATCGGAAATTCAATCCATTCACGGGCATGATGCTTTTTTAATTGAATATGATCAAGTTCAAGCCATATTAGAAACTGTTTTCAAACCACAAGAAGTGTATTGAACTCAAAAAAATAAATTCAAATGACAAAGCCCCCTAAACTTTTTGAAACTGATGCCATCCGCCAACAACTTGATAGAACTCCTTTTGGAGAACATTCTACCCCTTTATTTTTAACTTCTAGTTTTGTGTTTGATGACGCCGAGCATATGCGGGCATCCTTTGCAGAAGAAAACGATCAAAATATATACAGTCGGTTTTCAAATCCAAATACAACAGAACTTGTTGATAAGGTTGTTACTATGGAAGGAGCCGAAGCGGGCTATGCGTTTGCCTCAGGAATGGCAGCAGTTTTTTCGACATTTGCAGCCTTGTTAAATTCAGGAGATCACATCGTGTCTTGTCAATCCGTTTTTGGATCTACACATTCATTATTTACCAAATTTTTTCCGAAATGGAATATTGAAACCTCTTATTTTAAAGTGGATCAATTGGATGTTGTCGAAAGTTTAATCCAACCCAATACTAAGGTCATTTATGCGGAAAGCCCAACCAATCCCGCAGTAGATATTTTGGATTTAGAAGCTTTAGGACATATCGCTAAAAAACATAATTTAGTTCTGATTATCGACAACTGCTTTGCCTCTCCATATTTGCAAAACCCTATCAAATTTGGCGCCGATTTAGTCATCCATTCTGCAACAAAATTAATGGATGGTCAAGGACGTGTTTTAGGTGGAATTACTGTTGGAAATGCAGAATTGATGCATCAAATTTATTTATTTTCACGCAATACAGGGCCCGCACTTTCTCCATTTAATGCTTGGGTGCTATCTAAAAGTCTTGAAACATTAGGAGTTCGTGTAGATCGCCATTGTAAGAATGCCTTAAAAGTGGCCAAATTCTTAGAAAAACATCCTAAAGTAAGTGTTGTAAAATATCCTTTTCTAAAGTCACATCCACAGTATGCTGTGGCCAAAAAACAAATGCGCAAAGGCGGCAATGTAGTTTCATTTGAGATTGTTGGCGGTATTGAAGCTGGACGTACTTTTTTAAATAACATCAAACTCTGTTCGCTTTCTGCCAATTTAGGGGATTCGAGAACAATTGTTACACATCCCTCCTCGACAACTCATAGTAAACTATCGGAAGAGGATCGATTAGAAGCTAGTATTACTAACGGACTCATAAGAGTTTCTGTAGGATTAGAACATCATAAAGATATTATTAATGACTTAAAACAAGCCTTAGGTTAAGTAAAGTCTATGAATTAGATAAATTTTTTAAAGTGATTATAGATAAAGTATTGAAACCCAAATTAAAAACAACTAAACCTCCCGCTAAAGCGGAGGAAAACGTCAAAAGAAGTCTCTTAAAAACCATCAGTTGGAGACTTATAGGAACACTAGATACCATTCTAATTTCTTGGGTCATAACAGGAGCATTAACCTTAGCATTCTCAATTGGATTTGTAGAATTAGTGACCAAAATGGTACTTTATTACTTTCATGAACGTGCTTGGAATAAAATTAACTGGGGTCGATAATAAGTACGTATGGATTTAGAAAAAATTAATAAAGAACTTGCTACGAAAACGCCTATTGAAATTGTGCAATGGGCGATTAATGTCGCGCAAACTCCAATTGTAACAACCAATTTTAGACCCTATGAAGTGGCTATTTTACATCTTGTTACGTCCGTAGATTCTAAGATTAAAGTCATTTGGTGCGACACTGGCTACAATACTTCGAGTACTTACAAACATGCCGAAGAGTTGATTGAGTCGTTAGCATTAAACATTCAATTGTATATTCCAAAACAGACTGCAGCACACCGTGATGTGGTGCTAGGTATTCCTCAAGTGGACGATCCAAAACATCAACTATTTACGGAACAAGTCAAGTTAGAACCTTTTAACAGAGCGATGACAGCGCACAAACCTGATGTGTGGTTTACCAACCTTAGAAAAGGCCAAACTGCTTTTAGAAACAGTATAGACATTGTATCTCAAAGTGCTGATGGCATTCTAAAAGTGAGTCCGTTTTACCACTGCTCCGATGCAGACTTAGAGGATTACCTCAATACTCACAGGTTGCCAAACGAGTTTAATTATTTTGATCCAACCAAACAATTAGATAATAGAGAATGTGGTTTACACAACTAACAAAATAAAATGAAAAATACATCCCATATAAATCCGCTCGAAAACGAAGCTATCTATATTTTTAGAGAAGTAGTCGCTCAATTTGAAAATCCTGTGCTATTATTTTCTGGAGGAAAGGACTCCATTACTTTGGTAAGACTAGCTCAAAAAGCATTCTATCCTTCAAAAATTCCCTTTCCATTGCTTCATATAGATACGGGTCATAATTTTCCTGAGACGATTGAATTTAGAGACAGATTAGCAAAAGAACTCGGCCTTGAATTAATTGTTAGAAATGTTCAAGATTCTATCGATCAAGGAAAAGTTAAAGAAGAATCGGGACGCTACTCTAGTCGTAATGGTTTACAAACCACTACACTACTTGAAGCTATTGATGAATTCAAGTTTGATGCTTGTATTGGCGGCGCACGACGTGATGAAGAAAAAGCTAGAGCTAAGGAACGGGTGTTTTCGGTCCGTGACGATTTTGGACAATGGGATGAAAAAAGCCAACGTCCAGAACTTTTTGATATGCTTAATGGTCAAATTGAATTAGGTCAAAATGTACGAGTATTTCCAATTTCAAATTGGACAGAATTAGATGTGTGGTCATATATTGAACGTGAAAAAATCGAAATTCCTTCGATCTATTTTGCACATCTTCGAAAAACATTTATTAGAGATGGTATGATTTGGACCAATGATGATGCAATAGTTTTTAGAGATGAAGATGAAGTTGTTGAAGAACGTCTCATCCGATTCAGAACTGTGGGAGACATGAGTTGTACGGCTGCCGTGTTGTCCTCTGCAAGTGATATATCTTCTGTAGTACAAGAAATTAGGGACTCAACAATATCGGAACGTGGTGCAAGAATAGACGATAAACGCTCTGAAGCAGCCATGGAAAAACGAAAACAACAAGGTTATTTTTAACCGCATTTCAAAAACAATTAATCAAAAAATAATACTCATTAAGAGTTTATACTAGTATATGGAAGTTCTAAAAATAGCAACAGCAGGAAGTGTCGATGACGGCAAAAGTACACTTATAGGGAGGCTGCTCTATGATACTAAATCACTAACAAGTGATAAAATTGAAGCAATTGAAAAAACAAGTAAGCAAAAAGGATATGACTACTTAGATTTTTCGCTAGCAACAGATGGACTGGTTGCTGAAAGGGAGCAAGGCATCACTATTGATGTGGCTCATATTTATTTTTCAACAGCTGAGAAAAGTTATATTATCGCTGATACTCCTGGTCATGTGGAGTACACAAGAAATATGATTACAGGTGCCTCAACATCGCAAGCAGCAATCATACTTATTGATGCCAGAAAAGGCGTAATTGAACAAACCAAACGCCATTTTTTCATTAATAATTTATTGCGTGTCAAAGAAGTTATCGTCGCTATTAATAAAATGGATTTAGTTGATTTTTCTGAGGACACTTACGAAACTATAAAGTCAGATTTTAAGCAGTTATTAAAAGAGCGTGATTATCAAGATCAACGCATTACATTCATTCCTGTTAGCGCACTAAAAGGGGATAATGTTGTTCACACTTCCGAAGCAATGCCATGGTATTCTGGAACAACATTGTTGGAACATTTAGAAGCAATAGATTTTAAAGATATTTATAATGTAGGCACACCAAGATTTCCCGTACAATGTGTCATTCGTCCAAAAACAGATGCCTTTCATGATTTTAGAGGCTATGCAGGCAAAGTATATGGAGGAGAACTCAGTATTGGTGATCCCGTTATGGTCTTGCCATCGAAAAAGAAAACCAAAATAAAATCGATCTATTTTTATGATGAAGAAGTGCAAACAGCTTCAAGACGTTCATCGGTTACTCTTACTTTGGATGATGAAATAAACATCAGTAGAGGTGACATGATTACAAGGTTAGAAAACCCACCAGTAGTAGATAAACAATTCACGGCAAAGATTGCATGGATGGATCAAGAGTCGTTAACTGTCGGGAATAAATATGTGATTCAACATGGGGTCAATAAAGTATTGGCTAAAGTAGATAAGATTCATCATCATATTAAGACTGATTTTTCTGGAACTATTGAAGGCGTTAACCAATTAGAATTAAACGATATCGCCCTCGTTTCTTTTAAATTAAACAAGCCAATCTTCTATGATGCTTTTAAAAATCATAGAACCAACGGTTCTTTTATCATTATTGATCCGCAAACAAATACAACTGCAGGCGCAGGATTCATTCAATAACACAAAAAATGCAAAGTTTTAGAACCGAAATAGAAAATCCAATTGTTGAAAAAGACATTATTGAACTAGCCGACAAAATTGAGAAATTTAAACAGGGAAAAATTGACGAGGAAAAATTTAGAAGTCTTCGTTTAGCTAGGGGCGTCTATGGACAACGCCAACAAGGAGTTCAGATGATTAGGATTAAGCTTCCTTATGGAAAAGTATCCAGTCATCAATTGCGACGTATTTCTGAAGTTTCTGACGAATATTCTCGTGGACGTCTTCATATCACAACGCGTCAAGACATACAAATTCATTATGTTGATTTGGACCGTACGCCAGAACTTTGGGCAGAACTGGAACGTGATAATGTTACACTAAGAGAAGCCTGTGGAAATACGGTCAGAAATGTAACCGCTTCTGAGACAGCAGGTTTTGATGTCGATGAACCTTTTGATGTTTCTCCTTATGCAGATGCGCTATTTAAATTTTTCCTTAGAAATCCAATTTGTCAAGAAATGGGACGAAAATTTAAAGTATCGTTCTCGTCTTCAGATGAAGATACAGGATTGTCCTATATACACGATCTTGGTTTTATAGCTAAAATCGAAAACAATATTCGCGGGTTTAAAGTGATGCTTGGTGGTGGATTAGGATCGCAACCACGTCATGCCGATGAACTTTATAGTTTTTTACCAACGGATCAAATTATCCCATTGATGGAAGGTGTATTGCGTGTTTTTGATCGCCACGGCGAACGCAAAAGTCGTTCCAAAGCTCGCATGAAATTTCTTTTAAAATCAATTGGTCTAGAAGCATTTAAAGCACTTATAGAAAAGGAGCAAAATGCGATTGAACAGCAAAGTGTTCCCATAAATCATGAGGACTTTCCGATCTCTAAAGCTGTAGAGATTGAGGCGCCAAAAGTTGAAATAAAAGACCAAAAAACTTACGAATTATGGAAGTCAACCAATTTGATTCCACAAAAACAAGACGGTTTTAAAGCGATCGGGATTAAAGTTTTACTTGGGGATTTTTACACAGATAAAGCGCGAGCTTTGGCGGATTTAGTTGAAACCTATGCCGCTGGCGAATTGCGTTTATCCTTGCGTCAAAATATTGTAATTCCTTTTGTACGTGAAGATTTGGTGCCGTTCATTTATACAGAATTAGAAAAATTAGGGTTTACGGAATTGGGATATAATAAAGCCGTAGATATTACAGCCTGCCCGGGTACAGACACCTGTAATTTAGGAATTTCAAGTAGTACAGGGATCGCTCGTGAACTTGAAAATGTGATCAAAACAGAATATCCGGAGTATTTAAATAACAACGATTTAGTTATAAAAATTAGTGGTTGTATGAACGCTTGTGGACAACACAACATGGCAAACATTGGTTTCCAAGGCATGTCTATAAAAACCAAAGACAATTTAGTAGCACCAGCATTACAAGTCTTGTTAGGTGGAGGAAACTCAGGAAATGGAAGCGGACGTTTTGCAGATAAGGTGATTAAAATCCCTAGCAAGCGAGGGCCACAATCATTACGATTAATTCTTGATGATTATCAAGAAAATTCAGAAGACAACACATTTTATGAGTATTACGCTGCTCAAGGCGAGAACTACTTTTATAACCTTTTGAAGCCCTTAGCAGATAGCACCAACTTGACCGCTGAAGATTATATAGATTGGGGTTCAAAACAGCCCTACCAAAAAGCCATCGGGATTGGGGAATGTGCCGGGGTTGTCATCGATCTAATTTCTACACTCTTTTTAGAAAGTGAAGAAAAAATCATGAATGCCCGTACCGATTTTGCAGATAAAGCTTACAACAATGCCATCTATTTTGCATATAGTTCTATGGTCAATTCGGCAAAAGCATTATTGCTCTCTAAAAATTATACCACAAATACTCAAGCCTCTATTATTGAACAATTTGATGAGGTGTTTGTGTCCACAAACTCAATATCTATTGGCTCTACCTTTTCTGAGCTTATTTATCAGATTAGAAACAATGCGCCATCGGCTTCGTTTGCTAAAAACTATATTAATACAGCTAACGAATTTTTAACTACCGTAAAAGAATATAGAAAAAATGATTTGGACTCTTAATTCCATAAAGCAACATACGCCAAACCCAAAATTGACGGTTGTAGGGGCTGGTCCAGGCGATCCTGAACTGATCACTCTAAAAGCGATAAATGCCATCCGCTCTGCGAATGTTATTTTATATGATGCGCTAGTCAATCCAGAACTTTTAGATTATGCTTCTATTAGTGCCGAAGTGATTTTTGTAGGGAAACGTCGGGGGTGTTATTCTTATCAACAAGAACAAATTAATGATTTAATTGTTGCTAAAGCGCAGCGCTATGGTCATGTCGTACGTCTTAAAGGTGGAGATTCTTTTGTGTTTGGACGTGGCTCTGAAGAGCTGGAATTTGCGCACGAAAATAACCTAGAAACTGAAGTTGTCCCTGGCATATCGTCTGCATTGGCCGTACCCGCAGGTCAAGGCATTCCATTAACAATGCGTCATGTGTCCGAAAGTTTTTGGGTGATTACAGGAACAACCAAAATGCATCAGCTGTCTGCAGATATTAAAATAGCGGCCCAATCTACAGCCACAGTTGTCATATTAATGGGGATGGGCAAATTAAACGAAATAGTCCATGTATTTTCTCAAGCAGGAAAAGCAAACGCACCAGTTGCAATCATTCAAAATGGCTCAACTACTAGAGAAAAATCAGGTTATGGAACCATTGACACTATCGAAGCTATTGTAGCAGAACAACAATTAAGCGCTCCTGCAATAATAGTGATTGGAGATGTTGTTGAAAATCGTGTGACACTGAAGTCAATTTCACAAAATCTAAAACAGTACGCATTATCTTAAAACGAATGGAATCTAGAAACAATCTATATCCGATTTTTTTAAAAACAAACGTTCTTCATGTACTAATTGTTGGAGGAGGAAATGTTGCGGAGGAGAAATTACACTTCTTGTTAAAATCGAGTCCAGATGCAAAAGTGACTATTGTGTCTCCAATGTTTAGAGAAGGGACATTAGCTTTAGCTCAATCTTTTGGTGTTGAACTAATTTACGATACCTATACGGATTCCTATTTGAAAGGGAAGCACTTGGTTATTGCGACTACAGATGTTCCCGACATAAATGTTGCTGTTTATAACGCTTGTAAAGCACATCATATTTTGGTTAATGTCGCAGACAACCCACCCTACTGTGATTTTTATATGGGCGGAATTGTAACCAAAGGTCATGTCAAAATAGCCATTTCAACCAATGGACAATCGCCAACAACAGCCAAACGTTTGCGTCAATTTTTTGAAGATGTCATCCCTGAAGATGTGGATGATTTGGTTCAAAATTTAAATGAATTTAGAAAAACAATTAAAGGCGATTTTGAACAGAAAGTTCAAACGCTAAACGAATTTACAAAAGGATTAATCAGTAAAAATTAATAAAGAATGATTCAAACAGATATTTTAATAATAGGCGCTGGACCTACGGGACTTTTTACCGTTTTTGAAGCTGGACTACTAAAAATGAGATGTCATATTATAGATGCACTTCCACAAGCAGGCGGGCAGTGTTCAGAACTTTACCCCAAAAAACCGATTTATGATATTCCTGGGTTCCCAGAAATATTAGCAGGGGATTTGACCGAAAACTTAGTTGAACAAGGCAAACAATTTGAACCAGGATTTACGCTTGGAGAGCGTGCAGATACCATTGAAAAACTCGAGGATGGAAGTTTTATTGTCACTACCAATAAAGGCACAAAACACGCCGCGCCAATTATCGCTATTGCAGGGGGGTTAGGGTCTTTTGAACCTCGCAAACCAGATCTTGAAAATCTTGATTTTTATGAAAATAAAGGCTTAAATTATTTCATCAAAGACCCAGAAGTGTACCGAGATAAGCGCGTTGTCATTTCTGGAGGAGGTGATTCTGCTTTAGATTGGAGTATTTTTTTAACGGACGTTGCCAAAGAGGTGACCTTGATTCACCGCCGAAATGAATTTAGAGGCGCTTTGGATTCTTTAGAAAAAGTACAAGCGCTAACAGCTGCTGGAAAAATTAACCTCATCACACCTGCAGTAGTTACTAAAATTGGTGGAGAAGATAAAATTGAACATGTAGTAGTGACTAAAGATGGCGAAGACACCATAATTGAAACCGATTGTTTTGTTCCATTATTTGGACTGTCTCCAAAACTAGGACCTATTGGAAATTGGGGTCTTGAAATCGAAAAAAATGCTATTAAAGTCGATACGTTTGATTATCAAACAAACATCCCAGGAATTTTTGCAATCGGAGATGTGAATACCTATCCAGGGAAATTAAAACTCATTCTTTGTGGGTTTCATGAAGCAACACTCATGTGTCAAGCGGCCTATAAAATACTCAATCCAGGCAAAAGATTTGTTTTAAAATACACCACAGTAAGTGGTATAGATGGCTTTGATGGCAGTCGAAAAGAAGCTCCAAAAGCGGTTGTAAAAGCATTAGCATAACCCATTTAAACGAACCAATTTAAGATGTCAAACATTTATAACGAACTACAAAAACGAATCCTGATTTTAGATGGTGCTATGGGTACGATGCTTCAAGATTATGATTTTTCTGAAGACGATTATAGAGGAGCGCGTTTTAAAGATTATCCAACGCCTTTAAAAGGAAATAATGATTTGTTGAGTTTAACTCAACCAGAGGCCATTGCCGAAATACATCGTAAATATTTTGAAGCCGGAGCAGATATCGTGGAAACAAACACCTTTTCAGGCACCACTATTGCCATGGCAGATTACGATATGGAGAATTTAGTCTATGAGTTAAATTATGAATCTGCAAAAATAGCCAAACGAATTGCCGATGAATTTACGTCTTCCCAACCTCACAAACCACGGTTTGTAGCGGGAAGTATTGGTCCAACAAATAAAACGGCAAGTTTATCACCTGACGTCAATCGACCTGAATATCGCGCCATAACCTTTGATGAATTACGACTTGCCTACAAGCTCCAAGTAGAGGCCCTTATGGATGGTGGTGTTGATTTATTGTTGGTAGAAACGATATTTGATACTTTAAATGCCAAAGCCGCTTTATTTGCGATTGAAGAAGTAAAGGAAGAACGAAACTCAACGATTCCGATCATGGTTTCGGGGACCATTACCGATGCTTCAGGACGCACACTTTCTGGACAGACTGTAGAAGCCTTTTTAGCTTCAGTATCTCATATTCAACTTCTAAGTGTGGGATTTAATTGTGCACTAGGAGCCGAACAGCTTAAACCCTATTTACAACGCCTTTCGAATGTTACCAATTTTCATACCTCGGCGCATCCCAATGCAGGGCTGCCAAATGCCTTTGGAGAATATGATGAAACGCCAGAAGAAATGACAGGCTTTATTGACGCCTATTTCAAAGATAATTTGATTAATATCATTGGGGGGTGTTGTGGTACAAATCCGGCACATATTAAAGCCATTTCAGGATTGGCAGAAAACTATGAACCTCGTCAATTAAAAGCGAACTAATAATGGAGAGCGACTGTAAAAAATACTTGACCCTTTCTGGATTAGAGCCTTTGGTTATAACTCCAGAATCCAATTTTGTAAACGTTGGCGAACGTACTAACGTCACAGGGTCAAGAAAATTTTTGAGGTTAATCAAAGAAGAAAAATACGAAGAAGCTCTTTCCGTTGCTAGAGATCAAGTCGATGGAGGGGCACAGATTATCGACGTCAATATGGACGAAGGGATGCTGGACGGCGTTCATGCAATGACCACCTTTTTGAATCTTATTGCTTCGGAACCCGATATTTCTAGAGTGCCCATTATGATTGATAGTTCTAAATGGGATATCATTGAAGCTGGGCTACAAGTTGTGCAAGGTAAATGTGTAGTGAACTCAATAAGTCTTAAAGAAGGGGAGCAAGAATTTATTCGTCAAGCAAAACTAATCCTTCGTTACGGTGCCGCAGTAATTGTAATGGCATTTGACGAAACAGGGCAAGCGGACACTTATCAACGCCGAATAGAGATTTGTAAGCGCTCGTATGATATCTTAGTCGAGGTGGTTAAATTCCCACCACAAGACATCATTTTTGATCCCAATATATTTCCAGTTGCCACTGGGATGGACGAACACCGAAAAAATGCATTAGACTTTTTTCAGGCCACCAAATGGATTCGTACCAACCTCCCTTATGCCAATGTTTCTGGAGGTGTGAGTAATGTTTCATTTTCATTTCGTGGTAATACTATAGTCCGAGAGGCCATCAACTCCGCTTTTTTGTATCATGCCATAAAAAACGGAATGAATATCGGAATTGTTAATCCAACAATGCTCGAGATTTATGATGAAATTCCTAAAGAGTTATTGACTTGTGTCGAGGATGTTTTATTTGATCGAAAAGACGATGCAACCGAACGTCTTTTGGACTTGGCAGAAACCTTAAAAGGTCAAAAAAACGATGTAGAAGTTGCTGTTTTAGAATGGCGAAACAGATCTTTACAAGAACGAATTACCCATGGTTTAGTCAAGGGAATTGATGCCTTTATTGAGGAAGATGTCGAAGAAGCACGTCTATTAGCTCAAAAACCTATTGAGGTTATCGAAGGTAATTTAATGATTGGTATGAATGTGGTTGGCGATTTATTTGGAAGCGGTAAAATGTTTTTACCACAAGTCGTCAAATCGGCTCGTGTGATGAAACGTGCTGTAGCATATTTACAGCCGTTTATTGAGGCTGAAAAAGACGGAAAAGTCGAATATGCAGGCAAGATTTTAATGGCTACCGTTAAGGGTGATGTACACGATATTGGAAAAAATATTGTAAGTGTAGTTTTAGGCTGTAACAATTATGAGATTGTAGATTTGGGTGTAATGGTTCCCCCTGAAAAAATTATCGAAACAGCCATTAAAGAGCAAGTTGATATCATAGGGCTCAGCGGACTAATAACGCCATCTTTGGATGAGATGGTTTATGTCTCCAAAGAAATGGAAAAAACTGAACTCAGTATTCCATTAATGATTGGTGGTGCGACAACCTCTAAAGCCCATGCAGCAGTGAAGATCGCTCCACATTATAGCAATACGGTAATACACGTCAATGATGCCTCGAGAGCTGTGACAGTCGTAGGCGATTTACTCAAGAAAGATAATCAACAACATCTTAGCGATTTGAGAGCGTCATATGATCAATTTAGAGCTCAGTTTTTAAGCCGAACAAAGCAAAAAGAATATATTTCTATTGAAGAAGCGCGCTCCAAAAAATATAAAATTAACTGGGATCAAACCAGCATTGTAAAACCCAAAACATTAGGAATTCAAGTGATTCAAGATTTTGACATCACAAAACTGGAAGCATTTATCGATTGGAATCCATTTTTTAGAAGTTGGGATC
>OCVQ010002476.1_pt1 | contig 12118 bp, 9 predicted proteins | sample 1539061 | NCBI WGS metagenome assembly OCVQ01 (sample SAMEA3355526, study PRJEB22509) | marine metagenome | biome: marine; feature: river plume; material: water | place: USA | collected 2010-08-08 | depth 0.5 m | reverse complement strand
GGATTGGGAAAAATAAAAATACAGACCTTGTGGCGGGTTTATTTCCTTGGCTTTTTAAAATGAAATTATGAAACAAGCATATATAATTGATGGTGTAAGAACGCCTATCGGAAATTACAAAGGAACACTAAGTGCTATTCGCACCGATGATTTGGGAGCACATGTCATCAAGGCTTTGGTGTCAAACAACCCGCAACTTCCAAAAGAAGCTTTTGATGATGTGATTATGGGGTGCGCCAATCAAGCTGGAGAGGATAACCGTAATGTAGCTCGTATGAGTTTACTTTTGGCGGGCCTACCCTTTAGCGTGCCTGGAGAAACCGTGAATAGATTGTGTAGTAGTGGCTTATCTGCTATTATACACGCCAATAGAGCAATAAAAGCTGGCGATGGAGATTTGTTTATTGCAGGCGGTGTGGAAAACATGACACGAGGCCCATATGTAATGGCAAAACCATCAAGCGCTTATGGGGGTGATAGTAAAATGTATGACTCTACCTTTGGATGGCGTTTTGTAAATCCAAAAATGGCATCATTATACGGTGTTGATGGTATGGGTGTTACTGCAGAGAATCTAGTGGCCAAATATGCTATCTCTAGAGAAGATCAAGATGCTTTTGCCTACAATAGCCAAATGAAAGCTGCTGCTGCTCAAAAAAGTGGTCGGTTGGCCAAAGAAATTGTTGCAGTAGAAATTCCACAAAGAAAAACAGATCCTATTGTATTTAAAGACGATGAATTTATTAAACCAAATTCTTCAAAAGAAATACTTGCAAAATTACGTCCAGCCTTTAAAAAAGACGGCGGGAGTGTAACGGCTGGTAATGCCTCAGGATTAAACGATGGTGCAGCAGCAACACTTATTGCCTCTGAGGATGCTGTAAAAAAATACAATTTAAAACCTATGGCTAGAATTGTAAGTTCTGCGGTAGTTGGAGTAGAACCAAGAATTATGGGTATTGGTCCTGTAAAAGCTTCTAATAAAGCCCTAGAAAAAGCAGGACTTGCTATGGAGGATATGGATGTTATAGAGCTTAATGAAGCTTTTGCTTCACAGGCTTTGGCATGTATTCGTGCATGGGGTTTACAGGATGATGACCCGAGAATAAACCCCAATGGAGGCTCTATTGCCATTGGTCATCCACTGGGAGTTACAGGAGCAAGAATTACCTATAGTGCAGCCCTTGAGTTACAACAAACAAAAAAGAAATACGCTCTTGTTACTATGTGTATAGGAGTAGGGCAGGGTTATGCTGCTATTATAGAGAATGTAAATGTATAATCAAAGCCGGCCACACTAGCATTTAATTGGTTGAAATATAAGAAGTAATCACAAGACAAGCATCATGGGACAAAAAACACAACACTATGTACAAGGCCAATGGCAATCTGGAAACGGAGAAGGGATTCCTGTTTTTGATTCCATTACTGGGGAGCAGTTCACCAGTACTACAGTAGAAGGATTAGATGTTGCTTCTATACTCCAATATGGACGTGATAAGGGGGATGCATTACGTAAAATGACCTTCCAACAACGAGGGAATATGCTCAAGAGTTTGGCGATGTACCTGACCAAAAGAAAGCAAGCTTTTTATGAAATCAGCTACCGTACTGGCGCTACAAAAAGAGATAGTTGGGTTGATATAGAAGGAGGTTTTGGAAACTTATTTGCCAATGCTTCTCTTAGAAAGTTATTTCCTAATCAAACCTATCATGTGGAGGGAGACCCTATAGATTTGTCTCGTGGAGGTCGCTTTATGGCCCATCACATTATGGTGCCCCGAGAAGGTGTTGCCGTTCATATTAACGCATTTAATTTTCCGGTTTGGGGGATGCTAGAAAAGTGCGCAGTAAACTGGATGGCAGGAATGCCAGCCGTTGTATTGCCAGCACCACAAACAGCTTATTTAACAGAGGCTGTGGCAAGAGAGATTATAGCTTCAGGGATACTCCCTGAAGGATCCTTGCAACTCATCAGTGGTACTGCCAAGAATATCTTAGACACCGTTGGGTCTCAAGATGTGGTAACATTTACAGGCTCTGCAAATATTGGTAGGCAGCTTAAAAACCATCCGCAATTAACTAGAGAATCGGTACCATTTACTATGGAAGCAGATAGTTTAAATGCGGCTATTTTAGGACCAGATGCAGTTGTTGGTACTCCAGAATTTGATTTGTTTATAAGGGAAGTCCGTAATGAAATGACTACAAAATGTGGTCAGAAATGTACTGCTATTCGTCGTATTATTGTGCCGCAAGATGTAATAGATGATGTACAAAACGCCTTGTCTAAACAACTTGACAAAGTAACCATTGGTGATCCTCGATTAAAAGAGGTGCGCATGGGTTCTTTGGTAAGTGTTAGCCAACGAGAATCTGTAAAAGAGCAAGTTGCTAAAATTGCCCAGACAGCTCAGATGGTCTATGGAGATTTTAATGAGTTTAAGGTTTTAGGAGCAGATGCTCAAAAAGGGGCCTTTTTAAAGCCCATTTTAATGCGAGAAGATACTCCTTTACAAAACGAAAATGCGCACACTATAGAGGCTTTTGGTCCAGTGAGCACCTTGATGCCTTATGATACTTTGCAAGATGCTATTACCTTGGCTAAGATGGGTAAGGGCTCTTTGGTTAGCTCTATAGTAACCAATGATAATACCACAGCCAGAGACTACGCTGTGGGCGCTGCCAGCCATCATGGACGTATTTTAATATTAAACCGTGAGAGTGCCGCCCAAAGTACAGGTCATGGTTCTCCCTTGCCAAGTCTTATTCATGGAGGACCCGGGCGTGCTGGAGGTGGAGAAGAAATGGGAGGTATGCGCGGTGTAAAACATTACTTGCAGCGTTGCGCCATTCAAGGAAGCCCGACAAGCCTAACAAAGGTAACAGGTATTTACCAGCCTAAGGCAGCTTATATTGAAGCTCCAGCCCATCCTTTTACCTACCACTGGGAAGACATCCAGCCGGGGATGTCTTTAAAAACACATAACAGAACCATCACAGATACAGATATTGTAAACTTCGGAAATATTACTTGGGATCATTTCTACGCACATACAGACATCACGAGTCTTGATGGCAGTATTTTTGAAAAACGTACCGCACATGGGTATTTTATTATCTCTATGGCTGCAGGATTATTTGTATACCCAAATAAAGGCCCTGTAGCAGCAAATTATGGGCTCGAGGAAATTCGTTTTTTACGTCCTATTTATAACAATGACACACTTTATGTAAGATTAACCTGTAAGCAAAAAGTAGATAGAGATGCTAGAGGAAAAGAACACCCAAGTGGTATTGTAAAATGGTATGTTGAGGTGTTTGACACCAATATAGATAAAGCCAATGCATTACTTCCAAAAACAGCAGAAAAAGAAGATCCATTGGTGTGTATTGCCACCATATTGACCATGGTAGAAAAAAAACAAGAGGTATTTGTGGAGTTAACTACTTCTAAAATTGCATCTTGTTTGGCTAAACTTACTGAACAAAGTAAACCAAAATGGGGGATAATGACACCCCAGCATATGTTGGAACATTTAGAATACACCTATAAAATAGCTTCTGGTGAGCTGCAAGATTTTGAAATTACAACCCCAGAGAAGTACCTAGAGAAACTCCAAGATAGTTTGTATAATTATGAGAAGTTTCCAACCAATTCTAACTTTCCGCATTTGGAGAAAGATACGCTGGGTAGCTTAACACACCCAGATTTAGAGACCGCCATAACCAAGTTTTTACAACAAAGAGATAGGTATTTAGATTTCTTTACACAAAATCCTGATGCAGTTTTAAAGAATCTTGTTTTTGGAGAACTAAATAAATACCAGTGGTATTTATTGGAGCGCAAACATCTGAATCATCATTTCGAACAATTTAATTTATTAGACCAGTAGTCGTAAAAATAGTATTACAACAACTTTTCTTGATTTAACATCCTTTTTTGAACTAGAATTATGACAGCACCTTACGTAAAACACGATATACAAGACGGCATATCAACCATAGAGTTTTTCCATCCAGCGCACAATAGTTTGCCTGGAGATTTGCTAGCCAAACTAACAGATGCCATTACCCACGCAGGAGAAAACGATGCTGTAAAAGTTATTATTTTAAAAAGTGGTGGAGATAGAACTTTTTGTGCAGGAGCTAGTTTTAAAGAGCTAGTTAGTATCAATGACCCAGAGACTGGACGGATATTTTTTAGTGGCTTTGCCAATGTTATCAATGCCATGAGAAAATGCCCTAAATTTATTATTGGCCGTATACAAGGTAAAACTGTAGGAGGTGGAGTAGGTCTTGCCAGTGCAACAGATTATTGTATGGCTAGTAAGTTTGCCTCTATAAAACTCAGTGAATTAAATGTTGGTATTGGTCCTTTTGTGGTAGGACCTGCTGTGGAGCGTAAATTAGGTTTAACGGGTATGTCTCAAATTGCCATTGATGCTAATTCCTTCTATGATGCTAAGTGGGCACAACAAAAAGGTTTATATGCCAGTGTGCATGAATCTACGCAGGCTCTAGATACTGCTGTGCAATTATTTGCAGAAAACTTGTGTGCTTATAACCCTGAGGCTATGGCTGAAATGAAAAAAGTAATGTGGGCAGGGACAGACCACTGGGACACTCTTCTTGCAGATCGTGCTGTTATTTCTGGAAGATTGGTGCTCAGTGATTTTACCAAAAAGACTTTAAAAACATTCAAATGATTTATTCTTTTAAAGGCCATATACCGGTAGTACATGAATCTAGTTTTGTACATCCACTTGCGGCAGTTACTGGCAATGTTATTATTGGTGAGAACTGTTATATAGGTCCAGGTGCTGCTATTCGTGGAGATTGGGGTGAAATTATTTTAGAAAACGGCGTGAATGTACAAGAAAACTGCACTGTGCACATGTTTCCTGGAAAATCTATTGTTTTAAAACAAGGAGCTCATGTGGGTCATGGCGCAATTATACATGGTGCTAATTTAGGTCGTAATACTATGGTGGGCATGAATAGTGTAATAATGGACGGTGCTGTTATTGCAGATGAGTGTATTGTAGGTGCTATGGCTTTTGTAAAAGCCGAGAGTGTCTTTGCCCCAAGACAGCTTATTGTTGGAAATCCTGCCAAGGCTATTAAAGAGGTGTCCCAGCATATGCTTGATTGGAAAACAGCTGGCACAAAATTATACCAAAGCCTTCCTAAAGATTGCCACGAGACACTGCGTGAAGTAGAACCCTTGAGAGAAATCCCTAAAGATAGACCCGTGCAAGAAGATTTTTATAAAACCCTTACTCAGTTTAAAAAACAATAAACTTAAGGAAGAACTTTTACCTTTGCTGCCAACTCTTTTGCTTTTTTTGTGATAGCTGTAACATCACTATTTATGGAATCATAACACACTACAACTCCCATTCTTCTGTAGGGTCTTGAGGTTGGTTTTCCAAAAAGTCTAAAATCTGTCTTTGGAGCGTTTGCCAAAACCTCTAGGTTTTCAAAAGTTGGATTTTCTGAGTTTGCAGACGCTAGTAGTACTGCGCTAGCACCATTTCTCTCTAGTGTTATTTCTGGTACAGGCAATCCAATAATGGCCCGTAAATGCAGTTCAAACTCATTAAAATTTTGAGTATTTGCAAGGGTTACCATTCCTGTATCATGAGGTCTTGGAGATAGTTCAGAGAAATAAACTCCGTTTTTATTAGAGATAAAAAACTCTACACCCCAAATACCATTACCCGTTAATGCCTTTGTGACTTTTTTGGCCATCTCTTGAGCTATTTTTAAATGCTGTTCTTGCATCAAGGCAGGCTGCCAGCTTTCTTGATAATCTCCTCTTTCCTGTCTATGGCCTATGGGTGGGCAAAATAAGGTATGGCCATTATTCTGGGTAACTGTAAGTAAGGTGATTTCATAATCAAAATCTATAAAAGCTTCTACAATTACCTCGGCTACATCTCCTCTAGATCCTTCTTGAGAATATAGCCAGGCCTTTTCTATATCTGCCTGGCTTTTTATGGTGCTTTGTCCTTTACCGCTGGAGGACATTAAAGGCTTAACAACGCACGGCATACCAATTTTCATGACAGCATCTTTCAGCATCTGGGCTGAACTAGCATAGGTGTATGCTGCTGTTTGAAGGTCTAAATCTTTAGCAGCCAAATCTCTTATGGCTTTTCTATTCATGGTGTAATTTGTGGCTTTGGCAGAAGGTACAACAGTGTATCCTTGCTTTTCATAGTCATACAAACGCTCTGTCCTAATTGCCTCTATCTCTGGGATAATATAGTCTGGCTTGTGTTTTAAAACAATACTGTCTAGGGCATCTCCATCAAGCATGTTAATGACTTCAAACTCATGGGCCACTTGCATGGCAGGTGCATTTTTGTAGCTATCTACAGCTATAACATATTGCCCTAGTCGTTGAGCTGCGATTACAAATTCTTTCCCTAATTCTCCTGCTCCTAATAGTAGAATTTTTGCCATGATATTGGTAGTTTTTTTAAGGAGCAAAGTTACTATTAATAAATTAAATTTTTTATTTCTTGTGTAACACCCTTTTTAAACACACATAAAGGTATTAATTTCTCACTTTAACCTCATTTTTTTTAATCAACTACATAATTATAACTAGTTTAGTAAAAAAATAAATTATGAAAAGAATTATACTCAGCGCTTTTCTAGTGCTTATTACCTCAGTTGTTTTTGCTCAAGTGCAAAACTATAATGTTGGAGATGTCGTAGATGATTTTACTGTCACAGATACAGATGGCAATACATGGAATCTTTATGATTTAACCTCTCAAGGAAAATATGTTTATCTTGATTTTTTCTTTGATACTTGTGGCCCTTGTCAAACAACTACTCCTATTTTCAATGAATTCCATGACACCTATGGGTGTAATCAAGGAAATCTATTTATGTTGTCTGTTAACAACGGCACAGATAGTGATGCAGAAGTAATTGCCTTTGAGAATGCCTTTGGTGGAGATTTTACTCACGCACCGGCAGTTAGTGCAGAGGGTGGCGCAGGGGCTGTAGATACTAACTTGGGTATTTCGGCTTATCCAACCTACTGTTTAATAGGTGCAGACAACACTCTACTTATTAATGATATTTGGCCTATTGCAAATTTGTCAACTTTTGCAAACACAATACCTGCAAGTGCTAATGCTATTGTAATGGAGTGTTCATTAGGTACTCAAGAGACTTCAGTTGTAGATTTTAACATCTTTCCAAATCCAAGCACAGGATCTCAAATAAATATAGCTTTAGCTTCAGATACTGCTTCGGCCACTGTAATTGTTTATAATATCTTAGGTAGTGTTGTATATACAAAAACAGTTTCAACAAGTACTTTTTCTATAGATCCTATTGTAACAAGCGGAACTTATATTGTGAGTATTACAACACCAAGTGGTACAGCAAACAAAAGTTTGATAGTACAGTAAGACGATATACATTAAAACAAAAAAAGCACTGATTTTTCAGTGCTTTTTTTGTTTTAAAAAGAGTTGAGGTTTTAGGCCAATACTTCTTTTATCTGTCTCATAGCGGCAGTAATATCATCATTAGATGCGGCATAAGAAATTCTGATACAGTTTGGGTCTCCAAAGGCTTCTCCGGTTACAGTAGCTACCTTGGCGTTTTCTAATAAATATAGAGAGAAATCTGTAGCACTATTTATGGTAGTGCCACGCAGGGTTTTTCCGAAGTAATAAGAAATGTCTGGAAACACATAAAAGGCTCCTTGTGGCTCGTTAATTTTAAAGCCGTCTATATCTGCAAGTAATCCTAAAATTAAGCCTCGACGCTCTTTAAATGCATCTATCATGTATTTAATTTTGCTTGGGGAATTCTCTAAAGCAGTAACAGCAGCTTTTTGTCCAATACAATTAGCGCCACTTGTTACTTGACCTTGCATTTTGTTACAAGCTCTAGCGATGTACTCAGGCGCTCCAATGTATCCAATTCTCCAACCTGTCATAGAGAAGGCTTTAGACACACCATTAACCGTTACTGTGCGGTCATACATGTCCTCAAAGTGTGCCATTGACGCATGCTGTTGGGTGAAATTAATGTGCTCATAAATTTCATCACTAATCACAATAATATCTGGATATTTCACTAAGACATCAGCCAAAGCTCTTAGCTCCTCTTTACTATACACAGAGCCACTTGGGTTGCAAGGGCTGCTGTATATCATCATTTTTGTTTTTGGAGTAATGGCCTTTTCAAGCTCTTGTGGAGTAACTTTAAAATCTGTGTCTATAGAGGTTTTTATCTCAACAGGAACACCACCAGCTACCTTAGAAATATCACTGTAACTCACCCAATAAGGAGCCGGTAGTAATACCTCATCTCCAGGGTTTAGTAACACTTGTGCCAGGTTGTAAAGTGATTGCTTTGCCCCAGTAGATACTACTATTTGAGTAGCTGTATAGGTGAGGCTGTTATCTCTTTTAAATTTTGTTATAACGGCCTGTTTGAGATCTGCGTAACCATCTACAGGAGTGTAGGAGTGGTAGTTGTCTTCCACAGCTTTAATAGCTGCGTCTTTCACGAAATCTGGCACTGTAAAGTCTGGCTCTCCCAGGCTTAGGCCTATAATGTTTTCTCCAGCTTGTCTTAATTCTCTTGCTTTGGCTGCCATGGCTAGTGTAGCAGAGGTGGCCATATTGTTTATTCTGTTAGAGAGTTTACTGTTCATAATCTTAAGCAGTCAAAATAGGTTTTTGCCCCATTTCTTTAAGGTGTTTAAAATGTGCTATAATAGCTTTTCTTGTTGTCTTGTACTCATTGTATGGCAGGTTAAACTCTAATGCCGTTTCACGCACTATTTTTGAAATTTTAGTATAATGTACATGACTAATGTTTGGAAAGATGTGGTGCTCTACTTGGTGGTTTAGACCTCCGGTAAACCAGTTCATTATTCTGTTTTTGGTAGAAAAATTAACCGTTGTGAATAATTGGTGTATTGCCCAGGTGTTTTTCATGGTTCCAGATGGTTCTGGAAGTGGCATATCTGCAGCCTCGATCACATGCGCTAATTGAAACACAATACTCAATATTACTCCTGCCACGTAGTGCATTATAAAAAACCCAATTAATATTTTATACCAAGCGATATCAAAAAACAGTATTGGTATCACAAGCCAAATAGAAAAATAAATTATTTTAGTTAGTATTAACGTGCCCCATTGAGCCGAGGGTTTTGGAAATTTACCAAAAGATAATTTACGCTTTAGGTATCTTTTTGTTTGTAAAAAATCTGAGGTTATTGCCCAATTAAAAGTGAGTAAACCGTATAATAAAATACTATAATAGTGTTGGAATTTGTGCAATTTATGCCATTTAGAATGCTTAGAGAATCTAAGTACACGTCCAGCTTCTAGATCTTCATCATGGCCATGTATGTTTGTGTAGGTGTGGTGAAGTACATTATGTTGCACTTGCCAGTTGTATACATTTCCAGCTAAAATATAAATACTACTTCCAAGAACTTTATTGATCCACTTCTTGGAGGAATAAGCGCCATGGTTAGCATCATGCATAACATTCATGCCTATTCCGGCCATACCAACCCCCATAATCATTGTCATTAACACCTGCCCCCAGGTTGGTAAATCAAGAGTTAGTAATAAAAAATATGGCGTAAGGTATATTGAAAACATGATTACAGTTTTTAAATGTAATTTCCAGTTTCCAGTTCTCTGAATTTCGTTCTCTTTAAAGTAAGCGTTTACACGCTTGTTTAGGGTCCTGAAAAATTTTCCAGAATCAAGTCTTGAAAACTTTAATTGATTATTTGTCAACATAACGTTTGGGTTAATTTAAAACAAAAATAAACATCTATAGCCTAAAAGGTCTATTGAAAATCATAAAGTTATAAAAGAAAGACTATTTTTACCTCCTAAATATAACAATGGAAGAACTACTTCATTATTTCCCGGGCCTAACAGCGCATCAAATAGCTCAATTTGAGTTGCTTTCAACTCTTTATAAGGATTGGAATTTAAAAATAAATGTTGTTTCTAGAAAAGACATTGATGAGATATATATGCGCCATGTGTTACATTCATTGGCCATTGCCAAGGTTCAGCCTTTTTTACCTGGCAGCTCTGTGCTAGATATAGGTACTGGAGGAGGATTTCCAGGCATTCCATTGGCTATTTTATTTCCAGAAGTTCAGTTCCATTTAGTAGATAGTATTGGTAAAAAAATTAAAGTAGTGGAGCAGGTGCGTGATGGTTTAGAACTTCAAAACGTAAAAGTCACCAATGCACGCGCAGAGACTATTACAGGGCACTATGATTTTATTGTAAGCAGGGCTGTAGCCCAGATGGAAACTTTTGTGAGATGGGTTAAAAACAGGGTTGCTAAAAAATCAAACCATGATTTAAAAAATGGGATTCTTTATCTTAAAGGTGGAGACTTAACTCAAGAGTTAGCTCTGTTTCCAAAGGCCACTGTATATCCAATATCTTCCTTTTATAAAGAAGCATTTTTTGAGACAAAAAGTGTGGTTCATCTTCCTTTAAAATTTAAAGGCAAATAGAATTAAAAAAAAATGTAAAAAAAAGCCCTAACAATTTGTTAGGGCTTTTTTGTATTTGATGGGGTATGATTACTTTATCACTACAAATTTCTTTGTGGTTGTTACACCCGCATTAGATATTTTAGCCATGTACGCACCGGCTGCAAATCCAGAAACATCAATTGTTTCTTGGTTGCTGATATTTGTCTTGATTGTCATTACTTGTCCTAGTATATTGTAAATTTCAATAGTTGCATTTTCAACGTTTGAAACAGTTAATACATCACTAGTGGGGTTAGGGTAAAGGTTTACTGTTGCAAGGCTGTTATCTCCAAGGCCAAGTACTCCATCTGAGTCAAACTGCACAGAGAATCCAGAACCGTAATCTCCATTATATGGGTACACAACTACACCGTTAGCATCTTTAAGTTCGATACCTCCTTCTCCATATGCACAGCAAATACCGTCTCCGTATGAGTCAAACGCAGAGAAGGTAATACAGTCATCATCGAAGTTAAATCTATACTCAAAGGTTACTCCATCACCTGTGTTTGAGTTGTAACTCTCAGATTCAAGCACTGTACCTGCAGAGTCTCTAAACTCCCAAGAAAATTCTTCTGGATAGTTATCTGTGGTTATAGTTAAATCTATTGTTCCTGCGGTTTGAGTTGCACCGTCAAAACTAGTTGAGGTTTGGTTATTGTCGTTAAGGTCATCATTAGCCACTGATGCATTAATTGTATTTGTAGCTTGTGGTGTAAAATCAATTTCTGGTAACTCAATATCTGTGCTTTGTAACGATGTTAAAGATCCAGTCCAAGTATATGTTTGAGGCGTGCCACCGTTTACATCATAAGCGATATCAACACTAGTGATTTCGTTTTGACCTAGGTTTTGGATGTTAATTGATGGTGAGACAGAAGACGCACAGGTAGCTTCAACATCCGCAATAGATCTTAAGTTTACATCATTTGCATTGTCAAGTCCTGTAATTGTTGGATAGGTTCCACTACCACTAGGTATTAATTGTGTTGTTTCTGTAACAAATACAACTACCTCCAACTCTCCTATTTCTATAGCAACACCATTATTATCTGCTGGAATTGAGTAGGTAAATTGGTTGCTGTATAAAGATCCAGCTGTTGTGTTTGTAATATCAACACCCCATTGTCCTGTTACCATATCAATTAGGCGGTGCATGTGGTTGTAATTATCACCCATGTTACCACCTACTTGTGCTCCTAGGGTGTTGTTTTGTAATATAGCTACATTAAATTTGTTAGTAGCCTCTGGGCTATTGCCGGTATAATATGCTTCAACGTCAATAACCATAGTATTTGTTTGAACATTTAACACAGCTTGAACCCCTACATTTACGTAAGATCCTTGATCAAGAACCGTGCTAGCTGCACTTGCCCAATCACCTCTACCAAGAGCTGTTGTTCCTGCATTACCTTGTTCTTGTCCAGGAAAATTTTGACGATTTATAGTACCTGCTGGATATCCAGCCAATCCACTTTGATCATCAATGGCTTCTCCCCATTGTGTTCTGAAATCTGGTTGGTTTCCGTTGGGTGTAGCATAACCTCCAGAATG
>OCVQ010002472.1_pt1 | contig 12141 bp, 20 predicted proteins | sample 1539061 | NCBI WGS metagenome assembly OCVQ01 (sample SAMEA3355526, study PRJEB22509) | marine metagenome | biome: marine; feature: river plume; material: water | place: USA | collected 2010-08-08 | depth 0.5 m | reverse complement strand
CAAGTCAACAACCAACTGGCGCTTGACAAGCGCGCTGATATAGTCATGGCAGATGGCAACGACGGCGCCGAAAGCAAGAAACGTACCGGAACGCGCGGACACTGGCGCCGTTGATCCCACGGACTATACCCCCACCGATAAGGTAGCGCCTACCCCTGCTAGCGAAGCTCCTGGCGCCGTTACAGCAGATGCGCCCGTTGACCCTGCGTTGCCTGAGATTAGCGACGCACAACGCAAGCCCCATCGGCGCAATGCGCCCGTTGCCGAAACGGTACGCGCGGTCAAGGGTGCCGCGGAGACCGTCAAGAAGGGTTTCGAGACCGTACGCAATGCGGTCAATGCACCTGGCGCTCGCAAGCTGAATGATAAGGAGCTTGTGGCGGCTATTGCCGCAAAGGATTCACAGCGGTCGAAGGCAGTCAAGCGATACCGCAGTGAAACCAAGTCCCTTGTGAACCCGCTCATTAGGGCCGCGTTCATTCAAGAGGGTATCAACGGCGCATCTCAGGCTAGCGTTGACGCTGTATGGGGAGCGCTTCAAGGTATTAAGACACCCGTAGGCTACCGCGTCACCAAGCGTGGTGAGATTAAAGTGAAGAGCCTTCCCATCACGGAAGTCTTCTCTTATACCTTCGGGTCAACTGCGCTGGACGTTGAGACCTGGGGAGCGCGACAGTGGCTTAATCACCCCACTGTGTTTGACGTGTTGGTTGTTGCGGGTGCTGCTGTCAACACCTATCAGTCACTTTCACAGCAGGATAGCCCTTTCATGGTAGCTATTCGCAACGCTGTTAAGGAACACGCTGCTAGTACCGATGAGCCTATTAAGGCCGAAGCGCGCGTTAGCGATGCTCCCTTGAAGGTTGAAGAGTGAACCCGTTCGAGTCACGTCAACGCGGTCTGTCTGGTAGCGTCATTGTGGCGCAAGGCCAGTCAGGCACGGGTAAGACTCATGTGCTCACGGAATGTTGGTTGCGCGCTGGAATGCTCTTCGGTGGGGCTTGCTTCGCCCTGGCACCCGTTCAAGACGTAACCGCTAACCTCGCATCGTATCGTATCGGTTATGAGCGCGCGCTTGACAAAGCCCGTCGCGACAAAACACCGATGGTAGAGGCACACGCGGTCAAGTGCCTTGACTTCTTGCGCAACCAAGTTGTGGTGTTTCGAGACCCGCAAGAGTGTCTAGAGGCTATCGAGGAATACGCCACTGTCTCAAGTGATGGTCGCCCTCAATTCTCTCTGCTGTTCGATGAAAGCGCCGTTGCTAGACGTGAAAGCCCTATCCTCGAAACGCTCGGACCGCTTGCGCGTAACCTTAGAGGAATTGTTTACCTCACGGGGCATCGCTCTATGGCTCTACCTCCGGCAATGCGCGCGGTTCGCCGTGCAACGCTGGTATGGCGTTCAAGCGATGGAACAGGCGACGACGAATTAGATGAAGCTATCCGTTCGTGCCCTGACTTCAAGTATAGCCCTGTGATGGGTGATACTCCAAAGGCACAACAGTTTTATCGGGGTATTCGCTACACGGCAACCGGCCCCGAAGCATTCGAGTTTAACCCCAACCTCACGGGTTATCCCGATTGGATGCTATTACCAGCACTCCCAACTGCGGTGAGGCCGCGGACGTTTACGTAAAGGAATAAGACGATGATGCTTTCAAGTTCGATGCGCATGGGCCTTAAGTTTGTTGGCGCCGCTGCTATGGGTTTCGCGGGTTACACCCTTGTTCCTGGCGTTAAGCGTGAGCGCATCTATCAGGCAGTGCTCGGAGGGGTCGCGGGTTATCTCGCGTCCAGTGCCGTGCTTGCCATGATCCCTGACACCAATGCTCCCGCTATTGCGGGCGCTCCCTGATAACAACCAAGAAGACTAGAGAAGATACCATGATGGAACTCCCCAACGGCCTTACCGGCGTAGCCACTGACGCTGTACGCGCGGACGGCAAGCTCTTTACGAACACCGAGCATCTGGTGTTTGAACAGCCGCTTACCGGTCTTTCTCAGACCCTGGCCAGTGGCGTCAAGTCCGCTCCTATCAACCTGCGTGATGCGACTAACCAGCAGGTTATTCGCGACAACAACCGTATGCTCGGCGGTACTACGGACGCGATTGCACTTGGCATCGTGTTCCGTATTCGTCACACGGTAACGGTAGCGGCGGCGGCGGGTGTAGGCGCTTCGGTTCGCGCTTCGCACAACATCTACAACCGCTATGCTCTGTCGACGATTGACGTGAAGCCCGGGAAGGCCGGTGAAGCCTACCTGATGTCGCGTGGCGATACCAGCATCGGTCAACTTATGTGCTGGCTTGAGTCCAGCCGCGCGTTTACGCAGTGCTTCAAGACGATTCGCACGGCTTGTGACGGCTATCAGATTACCGCAGACCGCGGTGGGCTTTCTGGTAGCGGCATCGCACAGGGCGCGCGTGATAATCAGCCGCTTGTTGCTGCGCGCAACATGATGCTGAATACCCAGCGTCGTACGGTCGCGGCGGGTACTGCAACGACGGTGCCCGAAGCTGGTACGGAGTACGAGGATCTTATCGTATTCCCCCTTACCGCCGATGGCCCCACTGGCGCTACTTCTTCGGGCTTCTCTGTAGAGAGTGTCTTCTCTGCTGAGAACCTTTGGTCGTTCTTTATCCGTCCCGTGTTCGATACGGGTATCTACAGCGCGGGTTCTACGTCTACCGACTTCACCATTGACGTATCGCTTGTGTATCGCGTGCACTGCGGTGCGGCCATGCAAGGCCAGGATCCTATCCCGCCGGTTTACGGCAAGGTGTGGGTATGGAACAACAACATCGGAACGATTCCCGATGGTGTTAAGCAGACCCTTAGCGGCGCGGCTGTAGAAGCCCATGCGCTGGTAGGCTACGCTCCTACGGTGTACGGTGAGGCTATCGGCAATAGCCCCGTTCCCGTGGTAGATGGTCCGAACTACTTCTTTCAGGAGCTCGAGCCGGGGTCGGGCGTTGCCGTCAAGGTGCGCATCATCCCGCCCAACCTGGCGCCCGCCAACCTCAACACGGATGCGCGTTACGTCCAGATTGGACGCGAGAACGCGCCTTTTCCCACGCTCCCCTTCGCGGGCTATACTCAGGCTAAGGGCAACGAAGGCCTTAAGGAATACAACGGCCTTTATCGCGTTGCCGCGATTAATGACCCGTTCAACGTACCTCGTGAGGGCTCGGAACTCCCGCTCTTTACCGACGTAGGCGCGCGTTCGGCCACCACTAGCTTCGTGGTGTATACCGACAACAGCGTGAACGCTTCCGTTAAGTACGGTGCTAACTTCGGCGCTGGCGTTGATGTCTCTACCACTAGCGCGCTTCGCCCTGGCGATAGCGACGCCGACCTTGGGATCGGTGGTCTCAACATTCTCCCGCTGGCGTGGTGCGACCGTAGCGTGCACGGCTTCACGGGTCTAGAAGTACGCGCCGCGGGCGATCGTGCGGGTATCGTGATTCAGTCTATCGGCGGGTATCTTCTCCCGAAGACTATCTATAGCGGTTCTACCCCTGCCAACGTTCACACGATTCGTGTACTCACGAACTATGACCAGTTCTCCACTGATCCGTGCGCGTGCGATCACAACATGGTAACGCCCGCGGTGTTTAGCCCCAACAAGGCTACCAACGCGAAGGGTGCGGCGCTCACTTCGGGTATCGTTATCACGGCCCTGCCCACTGATAAGAAGTAGTCTCTACTGACTTGGATAGCCTGGCGCCATGCGCGATGCTGTGTATCGAATACACCGCTAGGCACTAAAGGGGTACAATGAATCTTTCCTGTTACTTGCCCGATTGGATTCAACGCACGTTTCGGCTTAACACCGATACGTGCACGCCCCGTGGCGCCAATGTGCTTAAAACCCTGTCCAGTGAACAGGTAGACGCCTACGCATTCTTCGATGGTCTCATGGGCAAAAGCCCCGATGCTCCTATCAGCTTTCCCGTGTATGAGACCGATGCGCAAGGTCGTAAGACTGGACGTAGCGGTAAGAAAACTACTAGCATCAAGCAACTTGCGTTGCTGGATAACGACTGGGCCGATAGGCAAGCGCGATTGCAGCAAGTCTATGACAGGCTGTTGCGTGATGGTATTATCACGGAACGCCCCCTGTCTGATGGTGATAAGGCAATCATGTTGCGCGGGCTTGCTAGTCCCGTGACTAGTCAAACGCGCGATCCTGCGTTCGCGGATCCGTGCGGGCTGTTGCGTGCACCTTGGGTTGCGCCGCGTGGTACCATTGCAGACCCGTATCACCCCAGTGACCCGCGTGGCGTTCCTGGCTGGTATCCTAACGTCACCCTGAATACTCCGTGCGTATGGCTTACCCCGCGTGCTCTCGACAAGAGTGCAGTAAGCAATAATCAACTTCGCACGTACTATCAGGATCTAATCATGGCCTGTCATGGTCGTACTAAGGCTTTCAATGCTCCACTGTTGTTTCACCCTCTCGCGGTAGGAGCGCAGGCGCATATCTCTCCTAGCCGTAACGCCTATAGCAACGTTGACGGCGAATCGGGTAGCAAGGCTATTGCCGAATGGGCGTCAAGCAACAACGACACTCGTTACTTGCTGCAAAACACGGTATTGGGGTTTAAGTTCCCCGAAGGGAATCAACTTCAAGGTCCGTTGTTCGGTGGGCAACCCGCATCATGGTTGTGGGAAGAAAGCCTCAATCGTCGCTTCCCCCTTACTGTCGGTATGGGTACTGTCCAGAGCCGTGGCGCGTGGGATGATGGGGAGCGTAAAACCTCCTGGCCTATCTACACCGCGGACGCATTGCTTGAATTGCTCCGTTGGGCCAATGTGGCTAAGGCGCTTCTTGCTACAGGGAATGTGGCTAGAGACCCGAAAGCTGCAATGGTTGACGTGTTCGCGTGTCAATCCCTGTACAACGGAGCACAGGAGGCGGCCTATCGACAGATTAACCGTCCGATGGGTTCCAATGTGCTCGGATACCGTGAACAGATCGCGCGTGAAGCCCTGGCGCGCAAGGTTGCCCGGCGTGGTGACGTAGGCGTACCCGGTTACGAATCCAGCGGCGACGATGCCGCAGATATCACCATGGGAGTAATCGGTTGTGTAGCGCTTGCCGCAGCGGACGGGCTTAAGGCTGGCGGGTTTCCCGTTGGCTTGGTTGTGGCGGTAGTGAGCGCGCTTATCAAAGGTTGTGTGCTCATGGTATCGTTCCTTGGTGGTCCCGATACCGAGCCTAACCCCTACGATTACCCTATTCGCATGGGCGGCGGCGGTAGGCTTGACAAAACCCCTGCTATCAACGGGCTGTCGGTTAAGAATGCTCTTGAACTCCCCCCCGTATACAGGGTGCGATAATGTCTAGTCACAAGGACGGCAAGGACTGTGTGGTAATCTGCAATAAGCTGATTACCCTTGGGCCGGGGCAGGGTCAATACTACCCACTGCCTGTGAACGTAGAGCTTTGGTACTCTGTAGTGATTCAAGCGCAAGGTACGCTCACTAGTGGTGATATTACCTTCGGTTCTATGTTCCAAGACGGTTCAACGCAATACTACAGCATTGCGAACCATGGCTTTAAGACAGTGGGTTTCGCTTCGATTCCCGCTAAGTCTACCATTACGCCCACGAAGGCAGTAGTGGACTTCACTGGACAGTGTGCAACTGGCAAGTTTGGTATTATCAACAATACCGACGCACCCATTCAACTCAATATCAACGCGGTAGAGCGCGAGATTGGAAACAAGTAATATGAAGCCGTGGCAGTGGGGCCTTGTGGGTTTGGGAACGATTGTTGCCGTGTATATCGTAGTGGAGATTGCCACGCCCGTGGCGCAACCTCCAGTGATGGTTAGCGGCCCTACGGGTGTTCCCGATACGGGTAATGCTGGTGAGCGCGCCGTTAGTGGAGGCTTCGGGCTTGCGCGAGAGTTGCTCGGAGGAATTCTGTCTAAGGTTTCTCGCGATGATGCCGCGCGCGAAGCGCAGCGCAACCGTGATGCCGCGGGTGGTGGCAAGGGGGCTGCTGACCCTGTAGACGCGAACTACGATCCCGCGCTGGCGCTTGCTGAGAAGAACCGTCGCACGTGAACGGTCAAGCTACAGGGTACATCACTGGAATCTTGGTAGGTATAACTATCACGGGTGTAGTGGTGTATCTTACGGCTCCAGCCATTGCAGAACGGTTGACGGTTGACGCTATCAACAGTCAAGGGGGAAGTCTCTTAGGTCTCCCTTCTGCACTCACTAGGCCCCTGGCAACGCAGTTGGGTGCAATTGTGCGTAGGGAAGTAGAAAGCGCGCTGTCTGTATGAACAAGGTTAAGACCGCTGCTATCGTAGGAGGCTCAGCACTTCTCGTAAGCGGTGCCGCAACTGGCGTTGCCCTTTACGTCAACGGTACACCGCCAGCGCAAGCTATCGAGAACGCCACTAATGCTGTGCGTAGTGCAGCCGCGACCGGAGTAGGCTGGGTGTCACCCTTGCGACGCAATGTCGGGAGCCGTGCTACGCCGGAACAAGTGTTGGCGTGGTGCCAGAAGGTAAACCGCACCCAAGGGCCTAGGGGTATCACGGAGGTTAACCGTGTACAGACAAGCCCCTACATTAACGCTCAATTCCCGCTTGACTTGCGTGGATTCGTGCAAGCCGCAGGGGAAGGGGCCAACGTAGGCACCAAGGGAGGTACTATCCTGGCGGTACTGTTGTCGGTAGAGACTAACGCGGGTATCAGCCCGCGCGCGGCCTGTTATAACCACAACGCGGGTAACTTCAAGCTCTACCGTGAACAGTGGCACATGGATGTTACCCCGAAGTGTTACTTTCTGGTAGACCGCGTGCCGTCACTGGACTTCTACCCTTCATTCGACACCTGGCAAGAGGGTATCGCGCGTTGGGCTAGCGCTACGTTCGCTAACTCGCGCTATAACCGCTTTGGCACCATGGATGCGCTTCGTGCGGGTGACTTGCGAGCCTTCACGCGCGCCATTGGACAAGCCGGTTATGCCCGTATGTATTCCAATGCGCGCAGCATGGATGCGAGGTTTCAACGCCTTGCGGGTTTGGGTAGATTCTCACGCAACACAGCCGTCATTGACGGCTCACAGGTAACTCTCAACCCTTCGATTCCCTGAATAGGACACAGCCAACATGGATATCTCGGAACTCACGCTTATTGGTCGTACGGCTTCCCCTAAGCTCCAACCCGTAGCGGGCAACGCCGTTAGCGTAGGCAAGGTGACTGCCTATGCATTCGCGGCGCTCCCCACTGGCCTTTCTGCTGGCGCCGTGGCCTTCTGTACCAATGGCCGTGCATTCACTGGCGCTGTTGGCGGCGGCGGTACTTCCATGACGCTTGAAGGCTCTGGCTCTGGTACGGGCGTTCTCGTTACCTACAACGGAACTGATTGGAAGATCGTAGGCACCAACGTTACTGTGTCCGCTGTCTGATAGGGTGCAATCATGGTAGCACTTTCAGACCTTACATTCCTCGCGAGAGGGCTCGCGGGAGGCATTAAGAACGTAGCAGGTAGTACCATCACGGTTGCGCTTGCTACCCTGGCGCGTGGGCTCCAGAATGCGGGTTCTGTCACTATCGACGCAACGGGAGCGGGCCCGACTACCGTCATTGTACAGAACAGCACTTCGGGTCAAGTCGCTAACCTCGCGGTAGATGGTGACATTGCCAACAACGGCGATATCGGTTTCGCCAGCGGAACTAACTTCATTGGAGCTCTACGTCACGCCATTACCGCGGCGCGTGACTGGACGTTTCCCGATGCTACCGGCAACGTTGCGCTTAATAGCGTCAACAATGCCTTTAGCACAACGCAGTCAGTTACCGGCGCTGTTAATGTCTCCGATAAGATGTCTCTTAAGAACAACTGTTCTACACAGAGCATTACCTTTACCGGCAACCCTACCGGCAACCGTGTAGTTACCTTTCCTGATAGCGATATCACTATCGGTGCAAGCATCTATATCGGGAGTGACACTAAGGCTAACCTTAACGCGCGCCCCCCTAGCGCAACTCCCATTACCGCTTTCTGTACTGACATCGTAGGCGCTGGCGGCGGCGGTGTGCTCGGAGTGCAAGTATATTGGTGCCCTGCCCCTACCGCGGCATGGTTGCGTTACGGTACTGACACCCCTATCTGATACGATATGATTACCGACGCTGCGTTGTGGTGTATGTTTTGGGGTTTAGCGTTCGCATTCTTCGCAGCGTCGGTCTACCTCTCTGAAAGGCGATGATCTAATGAGTGTTCGCTATGTTCTCGCAATGAACGTCAAGTCCGATATCGCCGATAACATCGGTTATCAGAACCTTGACTTGACCATTAGGAATGCACTGTCTGCTAGGGGTTTCAGTGTAGAGGGTCCACACTCCACGAAGCACTCTATTGACGGTAGCTTTCTCGTACGACGCTCACTCATTAGCGTATCGCTTAACGTGGCTAGCACTGGCGTGTTGTCGGTTGCACAAACACGCGATATCGACTCTGCGATTGTCCAGTCAATCGCTAGCAATGCTCGTGTCCGATGGGACACTAGCGACATCGTTAGTGGTCTCTCAGGGCAAGGCGATAGTTCCTATCGCGTGGGATGGTTTCCCACGGCTGATATTACAGAGGTTCAACGTTCCGTAGCCCTCGGCGGGGGTGTGCCGCGAACCACTATCACCAATCCTGTAACGTCAACGACGGTTCAAGATACCACCGACCCTTCGATTGTGCCGGGAACACGCACTCCAGGTGAGGCGAGTAACCTCGTTACACAGGCTAGCGATTGGGCTTCTCAGAATAAACCCCTTATCTATGGTGGGCTTGCCGTGGTGGGCATTGCCGCAGTTGCGGTCATTGTGGTGAAGGTTAAGTGATGAACCCTAAGACGCGCCTTGCAATTCGCTACACTCTCAGTGCAGCAACCCTTATCGGAACTGCTATCGCGGGTTCACGCTTGTGGAAAGCGCACCCTATTGCTGGTGGCGCCGTAGGTGTGTTCATCGTAAGCCCTGCTATCGGGCTTGTGGTAGATGCCATTCTCCCTCCCGCGGAGACTCCCAATGCGTGAGTTTTGGCGTGACGTTGCCAAGTCCGTTGTGACTGGCGTGATCGTAGGCGCTATCTTCTTCGGAAGCCGCGCGATCTACGATGAAGTGAAGTCCCGTTCTATTGAGCCTAGGGTGCGACAGTGAAAGCAACAACGATCATCGCAGGAGCCGTAGTCACCGCAAGCGTGGCGTATATCGGTTATCGCATCTACCGTGCGGCAAGTGAAGAAGCTAACCCGATTAACGAGCGTAGGGCGCTTGACCCGAAAGACGTTCCGCCTATCGTGACGGCTGAAAGGGAACTCCCTTCGACTAGAGTAGTAACCGAAGGCGCCAGGGTAGTGCAGTTCCGCCAGGATCCCGAAGCAAGGGTAGCTATCAACAGTTCTCCCATGATCCCGCTCACCATGCCATTCCCCACGCGGTCTAACGAGCAACGTGCAGCCGCGGACGTAGCGGCAATGTTTCGGCGTGACAGCACACCTGCTGAATACGATATCTTCGGAAATAGGACTCGCTAGCCATGGCAATGTCAGACTCAAAGTTCATTGAAGCCTGTATTCCTGATAGCCTTAGACTCGCAGAACACCAAGATGCTGCGTTGGTGAATGAGGCTATCGCAACGGCTCTTCTCGCGTATCGCAGGGCCATGCGAGACAACGTATGGGAGAAGAACATCGCTAGCGACATCGCTAAGGCAATGTCTGCCTACATGGAATCCAGCTACCTGCCCCATATCTCTAAAGAGAATGAAGATTGGAGCAAGCTCCAACTTGAGGCCGAAGAAGCCAGGGTAATGAAAGCCGCGCAAGCGGAAACCGCAGAAGCCAATAAGCCTAACCCCAAGATGGTAGAAGTTACGCTCAGCAACGACGAAACCGACGTGAAGTCGTATCGTTTCCGTAATTACGACGATTCCGTTAGGGGCGGTATCGCTTGCTTTATGGTAGGCTCCGGTGAGAAGTGGGCTTGTCAGATGACTTTCAGCACTGGCGAAGATACTCTTTTGACTACCGCGCCCACCGCAGATGAAGGGGTAAAGCGGCTTGTGGCAAAGGCGGGGCTGGTAGCGGAAACCGCGAAGCCTGTAGAGACCATCGCAGAAGACCAGTGGGGAGAGTAATGACATTCGATGAGCTCTATGAAGCGTATAAGGCCTCAACTGGCAAGTTTGCCATTCCCGGTGACGCGGTTGACACCTTCGGGCGCATGACCGTAACGGTTCCCGCTGATATCCTTGAAGGTATTAACCTTGGAGGTATGTTCGCACAGAACCTCAACGGTCAAGAGGTAAAGGCTAAGTTTCAGTCTGCACTCTCTAAGACCATTGAATACGCCAGAGAAACCAAGGCGTCTAAGACGGCAACGCTTCCCTTCCGTCTTAACACATACGGTTTGCAGTTCGCAGAGCTTGCCATCACGCCTACTTCATCTGGCAACTTGCTAATTAGCGTGACACCAAACACGCAAAACGCAGCGGTTGACATCGAATCCCGTATGGCTAAAGAGGCAGAAGCTCCCATTACGGAAGAGTAGCCATAATGGATATCATCTCAGAAGCACTCCCTATCGCAGAAGCCGCTTACGGTAAGACCGTAGAGACGTTGGGCTCAGGTTACAACGGGGTTGCCTACCTACTCGAAAACGGAACCGTACTCAAGTTGACTACGTGCGCGCTTGAGGCCACTACGGTCAACTTTCTGCGAGAGCTCCAGTCTATCGACCCTGTTCTCTACATTGATGGCATTGTAGAGTATTACTCAAAGGCTCACATAGTCACCGGAACTGGCGCAGATTCGTCTAGCGTGTTCGCATACAGCATGGAACGCGTTAAGGGAGTTACAAAAGAGCAGGCTAACTCTATCCCGAAATATAATATTCCAAGCGAATACGAAGGCACTCCACCGTCCAACGCGTTCTTTCATGCCTACCGTGCAGTGCATTCAGAGAACACTGAGAAAGACGCAAAGAAGCGTGCGAAGTATCATAGGGTTTATCTCGAAAACCTTATGAAGTGTGCCAGTGTTCCGGGCTATGAGAATGCGACCCAAGCTATCGTGTCGCTTGCAACCTCTAGCAGCAACGGTGGTCCCTTTCTGGTGGGTGACTTCAAGCCGCTCAACTGCGGGCTTCCAATGAACGGAAGTACCGAAGTCAAAGCCTTTGACTTGTACGTTTACAATGTACCCAACACGAAGCGTTTTATCCCGGTGAAGCTGTGAAGCGTTCTTTCACCTATACCGTGTTGATTCTCGCTACCCTCACGGGTTGCGGCACTATCGACAAAGGCAAGCTGTTCTCTACCCTCATGGACGTTGCGGGTAGTGTAATCAGGTATGCCGCATAACACCCCGAAGCGTTCATTACTCATAACGTGAATGTCGACGCTTCAACCCACAACGACGCCTCTAGCGACACGGAATAACAGTGGAGCACATTAGGCCGCATCTCGACATCACTCTAGCGCTACTGACAGCGCTTGTGGCGCTCTACTTCCGTGCTCCCGCTGATAAGCGCGCTGCGTTCGAGAAAGCCAACCCGCGCATTGCTTCCATCATCGGAATCGTTGCGGGTATCGTGCCGTTTCTCCCCATGATTGCAAGCGGCGTCAAGGGTGTGATTACAGGGCAACACCCTAGCGCTACGGGAACGCAACAGAGTAGCGATGTTCCCGCGGCCCCGTGGAGTGAAACACCCGAAACGCCTCAACAGACAACGGAGCAACCGTAATGGCTAAGAAGGGTAGTAACTTTCAGTGGCTTTCCAGTGGTCGTAAGAAGACAGATAAGGCATTGACGTTTAAGGTGCGTCAGAACAAGAAGACTAAGAGCGTTAACGTGCGGTGTTCCAAGGGAGTACCGACCGAAGCGTGCCAAGTCGCGGAGAAACTCGCGGCAAAGGCAATGACTGATATTGCCGCTGCGCAGGAAACCGACGAAACGCGCAAGCGTGCGAATCTCAGGCGCGAGGCTCGCAAGCGCATGAAGGGTCTCGAAAAGGCTCCCTTCTGATATGGCTAAGCTGAAAGACCCTAAAGGGGGCCTCACAGCCGCAGGGCGCAAAGCCTACAACGATGCCACGGGAGGAAACCTACGCCCTGG
>OCVQ010002466.1_pt1 | contig 12165 bp, 12 predicted proteins | sample 1539061 | NCBI WGS metagenome assembly OCVQ01 (sample SAMEA3355526, study PRJEB22509) | marine metagenome | biome: marine; feature: river plume; material: water | place: USA | collected 2010-08-08 | depth 0.5 m | reverse complement strand
AGAGTTGAAATAATAACTGTAAGACCTGGGTCTGTTACAGGTATTATTTCAACTCTCCATGGTCGTCTTTTTAGCATCGTCGGCCCTGACGTACCATAGTTATATGGATTAACTGGAGTTTCAACGTTAAAAGGAGCTCGATTGATCCCATTTGCCCCAACCTGAGTAACGATTGTAAAACTTTCTATTAGATCCTGAAAACGAGCTTGACCGTTATAGATTAATTCTATTGGACGATGTTGTTCTTTAAAATTTCCATAAGTAAGTGTTTCGCTGTTAAACACTTCAGGCTTAAAATTTATATACAAATAGGTATCAACCGGACCAGTTATCGCTGTCCAGTCCATATACGTATCGGTGTATACCGACGGTCGATTTGCCGTAAATAAAAATGTTTTAGACGCAGTAACTGCAGTGCCGCTTACTGTTGCAGTAATTGTGATTGTTGCAGTGCCCTTTTTGCTGCTTAGCGGCGTCACCGTAACGGTACGGCTTGCGCCGCTGCCTCCAAGCACGACGTTGCTGTTTGGCACAAGAGCAACGTTGCTACTGCTAGCACTAACTGTAAATGTTGCTGACGGATTTTCTGGATATGCGATTGTAAAGGCAAGTGGGCCAGTGCTTGCCGCCACCCCAAGCAGGTTTTGGTCAGCAATATTAGAAATTGTAAGTGGCATATTTTTGGTTTAATAACATTTTTATCCAAGAGCTCCAGGCACCGTCGGGGTTGGAATGCCCTTCGATCCGTCGCCGAGGTGAAGGTGAGTTAACAACCCGGTAGTTCCAGCAGCTGCTCGTACGTCTCCGGCCGCCACAACCCCTCCTCCAAGTACAGTAACTAGCGGCGTAGTTATATTTGTAAATGATGAAGTCATATTTGTCAGCCCAAGCGAAGTCATGTTTAATGTAGTCGCGCTGTCAACGCATGCAGAGAGGCCTCCAATTGTGGCTGGGCCTGCTGGCGATGACATACTCACTCCAAGAAGTGCAGTCGTATCAGCCGCGCCGGTGTATATTCCAGTGTATCCTCCAAGAACGGTTTTTTCAACGCTGCCAACAACCATGCTTTTTACGCCGCCGGCCCGAACGGTATTATTTACGCCGTTACCAATTATGCTGTCCTTTTTACCAACAACACTTTCAGCTTTATCGCCAAGCACTTCGTTTTTATATGAGCCGCATTTTAATTTATATTCACCTGTAACAGTCTGTTCGTAGTTGCCAGTTACCTCCATTTTAACGTTGCCATGAACTGTTATATTTACGTTAGACACCGAACCAGCCGCGCCTATATCAACGTTGGCGTTGCCAATAACCGTAACGTGGCCGTCTCTATGTATAGTTGTGTGATGCTTCGAAACTATAACTACGGTGCTTGAACCGTCTGCGTGTATTTCACGATACGTTCCAGACTTATGTTTTTCCTTTATGCGCTCGTGACCAAGCGTGTCATCAACTTCAAAAACGTGCCCTGAACGCGACTGATTCACGTTGTTGTATGGATATACCGATTGATTGGTTGGAAACGGTGTACTAAAGCTGCTGTTTGCCATAATTTGTCTATTCTATATATAAGCCTTATGCAACGCCGCCCATACCGATACTCGTAACGCCTGCCCAGTAGTTTCTCATAGTAGAAGTTAATCCATTTGCCCAAGACCCGCCACCGGTACCAAGACCCGCCGAGCCGCCTATATCAAAATGCATAGAGTCTAGCGCGCCATAGTTTGCTCGTGTTCCTGAGAAATAACCGCCAAACCTAAATGCAACGTTTAACTCTGGATATTTAGCTGTTTGAATCTGACGCGCCTTTTGAGCAAAAATTTCGTAGTGCCTAAAGTCTGACGCAACTTGATATCGTCCTAGTGCTTTGCCATTTAGGTATAGTTGTATATCAATTGCTTTTCCACGACCGTGAAATCTAGAGTCTCCTGGACGTACACCAGAAGTTAGCTGCGTAGTATAGCCGTCTGGCATAGCCATACCAGCACTTTCAATTATATCAATAAGCCTCTTATCAACCTCAACTGAGCCAGACTTTGTTAGAAAACTTGATCGTCTGCTAACTTTTTTGCCGTCAGCTGCGGTACTTGTAATTCCTGGGTCTCCATACGCGCCTCTGATTCGTAGTATATACGCCACTGGCCCTGTAGTACTTTTTTTAGTGATCTTTTTAGAAATATAGTCAAATTCTGCAATTTTATAGGTTCCTGATACTGGACCCCCGTCATACACGACAGCAACATAGTCTTCTGCGCCGCTTCTAATAATAATATCGCCCTTATACAGCGTTTTGGGGCTTGCTATTTGTGTCATATATTTGGCTCCCTTGCCTAGAGGCCAGTTTAGCCAATTAGTTAAACTACTAGTGTCTGCAGGAAGATCTGCGTTGTCTGGTTTAACCGATGATTTTAGAAATCCAGTTAATTTTTCAGCGCACCATTGATTTGAAACGTTAGACATAATTATAATTATTGTGAAGAATTAAGTACATCGTTGACAAATGAATCCACCGCTCCTTTTGCAACCTTCTCATCAGCCCATGCGGCTGGCGCGCCGTCAAGCGCAGAAGTATTTGCCGAATTTGCTATTGGAGAGCCGTCTACATACTGCGAAACATTTGTTCCGCTTACAAATGAGTTTCCTACCGAGGATGATATTGCGTCTTGTGGGATGTCGGCGCCGCCTCCGCTTAAATTTGTTGTTCCTGGTATTGTTGCAATTATAACAGGATCTTGTAGGTCTTCGTCTCTAAAAAAACCAAAAACCCAACTACCAACCATTAACCCAGTTGCGCTCGCGCCTACAGCCGAATTACTAGCGCTGGTGATTGGTAGGAGTGGAGTTGCCCATGGCAATTTTTCACTGGGTATACTATTTGCGTCATCAAGTTCGTGATACTCGTAACAACGTATCTGCACACGACCTGCATTTAGCGGATCTGCAATATTCTCTACAATAGCGGTAAACCAATGATCAATTTTCATACTGGAATTTTCTAGCGATTGAGCCAACGTCTCGCGCATACTCTGGCGAAGTTGCGTATCCTGATTGTCCTATTGCCGTTACGGCGTCACTAACATTTGTTGAAGCTAGTACCTGTGAATAACGTTTATTATCAGACAAGAAATCAATATAGCCCTTTGCGCTGTCTTCCACGCTGCTATACGCCCTAAAGCTATCATTTATAGTGATAGTTTTTCCATTTATAACTTCTTTTGTTGAGGCAGTGACTGCTCCAGCGTTGCCAGTGCCAGTGTGTGCCTTTATTCCAAACGCGTTGTTTCCAACCATTCGTGTGCCATATCCTGTTTCTAAGCACGTTTGGGCAGCTCCAAGACGAGCAACGACGTCTGGATTTGGCAGTCCCTTAGCAACCGCTTCTTTGTATAGCGCATTATACATTTTATTGTAGTATGCCTTTTGACTTTCGGTTGAGGGTGTAGTTTTTCCAACGCCATTTGGATTTACGTTTGTGTTGCTAGCGCCCTGTCCAGTTTGATCGCCGGCGCTGCCTTTAACTGATTCTAATATATTTCCTTCTACGCTAGGAACAAGTTTGGCAACCTTTAACTTATTTGTGTATATGCCGTTAGAAAAAATAGATGCCGCGACGAGAATAACATAGTCTCCAGACGCAAGCTCATCAATTTCCGATTCTTGTCTATCATTTTCTAATTTTGGTTTTGGCACCTTTAGATTTATTTTTACTCCAGGTTGCATCGCGCTGTCTCCATAGACTACAATATCATGGTTAACCTCGTTTAACCGAGCATAGAGCGCCCTTGACGGCGGTAAGTATCGTTCGCACGCAGTAATAGAATTATACGCAACTCCCCCGCTGTTGCCGTCTCCAAACTCAGAAATACCACGATTTACGTGCACGCTGACGACGTTCGAGCTTGCAATTGTGTGCATCGTGGCAGTTTGTGAGTTTCCACTTCTGTCTTTGATGTTATATTTACGTGGTTTCCAGTCAGACGTTTCTTTGCCGTTAAAGTCTAGAATATAAAATGCTTTCGAAGAAAAATCTATAACGTTATACCGACTTGCATAGGCACCAGCGTTTGATGCCTTTAGCCGATCGAGTTTGATTGAAGAGGTCATGCTCAGCAGACGATTTCTTTCGGCTACTGTATGCTTTTCTGTTCCAGGTTCTTCTTTGATAAATGGTTTAAACTCATATTTTGCAACGATTGGAGAAGTCTTTCCGGAAAGATTGGACCACGAAGATAAAAATATTTCTCCAGGACGAGTGGTGTTGCTGTATAAGAAAAACGGAGAGCCGTTTTCTGTAAAGCAGCGTGAACGCAACCACTCAGCGGCTTGCAATGGGCGTTGAATGTTTATAATTCCCTTAAATTTGGTTTCTATCTCTCCTTCTACATTAAATTCTTTTAGTCCCAAGTCATCTTTAAAAATAGTTTCAATATTTTGATCTAGTCGTTTTCCGTCATCAAGCACACGACATATATTCATAAGACTGCTACGATAAGCAAATTCTGAAATTGCTAAAAGCGTATAAATCTGTGTGTGAGGAAAGTCTAAAGTACGAACAAGAGTTGGATATTCCTTTACTGAAAATGTATGTTCTATCGCATCTCCAATCGCTGGCTTAATTTTTATTTCAATATTTTCTTGTCCGCATATTTGGAGTTGTTTGCCGCCAACTGGTTCAAATAATTTTTCAGTGTCACGTACGGATGCAGAAAGAGTTAGTACCGGAGAAAATAGCTCACTGGTAATTGTAAACGATTCAACTAGACTTCTTATGTCTTTTCTAACTCCTTGAGAGTCAATTATATCTAATTTTTCAACCTCAAAGGCGCCTGGCAACTTGACGTTTGCCTGATCGCTATAACCAATCTTAGGAGTATTTTTTGAATGAGCTGGCGCTATTGGTTTGGCTGACATAATTATTCTACATCATTTATAGTATTAAAGTATCTATCAGAAAATTCACTTATAAATTCTGGACGTATTACTCTTATCATTCGTTTTGAATCATTAACAGACGTTTCATACTCAAAAAATGATGTTATTTTTGGGTTAACTATAAGATCATTTGTTAGAGCGTCGTATGCGCTTAATACAGCGTCGCTTGGCGAATAATACTCGTATGCAGCGTTTGAATAGTCACTCCACCTAAACTCCGGCTTTGCTATCATAAGTCTCTTAGAGGCAATATAGTCTTCCTTTGTCGTTTTTGCGGCAACATGTTCACTAGCGCCAGTAATATCATATTGAGTAATCATAGAATAGATTGAATCAATCCATTCCGCCTTTAAAGCAATATTTTTATTTTGCGCATCTGTTTCTGCCTTTAAAACTTTATCTTTATCTTTAGCGTCTGCAGAAGACAGTTCCAACTCGCGTATCGAGTCGTCCCAAGCTATTTTATATGCGTAATTATTACTCTCTACAAAATCTTCTCTAGATGCCACTTCAATTCTTTTTGCATTAATAATTTTGTGTATGTCACTTATAATGCATTGGTGTCTTTTTGCGTCGTATCGAATAAAATTTGAACGATACTCGCCGTCACCAGACACAAACTTTAGATATGGCAAATATTGAGAAGTTAGTGGTATAAACGACATATCTAAAAATCCGGTGCCGTCCAACTCTAACTGTGGGTTTGTAGTCGGTTTAATTGATAGCGATGAATATTTAGAGTATTCTTGTTCTATCATTCGCGTAAAGTTTCTGTATGACAGCGGCCAAGACGAAGTATAGCCGTCGCGTAAAAAATCATTTACGATAAAAAATGTCCAGTAATAAGAGGAGTTTTGATAAAGCTTATGTGAAACTACGTCGGGGCGATCGCCGTCATTAACGCTATAGTATGTGTATAGCGCGCTGTCATCAGCGATGCGGGTCGAATTTATAATTACAGCACGAGAAATATCAGTGAGTTCAAATATAGAACCGTCTGAAAATAAATCATAGTTTATTTTAGGATATTTTGTAAAAAAAGACATAGTTTATGTTGGTAAGGTGTCTCGTCTATGGGCCCGCGTTTCCATAAACTGTAACTGAATGGATGTTTCGATTGGTGAGCCGTCATCCCTCCACATATTGGCGGTACTGTTAAACGTAGTGCTAACTTCAGTTAAATATGTTTGTCCTATTTTTGGTATATCAGTTATGACGTCTCCGCTTCCGCCCTTTCTAAACTCTATAGTCCATTTTGGCGGATATTTTAATTGAAACTCGCCGCCTTCTGGATAAAGGTTTTTACGAAATGCTTCTACAATATTTTTTATAGCAGTTGCTTCAGTTGTTGAAGACGGGATTAGTTGAAAGGCAAACGTAAAGACTCGGGTATTTGTTGCAGTAAATTCAGTGTTTATATTTTTATTTAAGGTCGTTCCGGTTCCAATGCTTATCGCGCTTTGTATTGATTCATTTGCTCCAGTTAAGGCAGTCACCCCTTGTATAAGTGAAGAAATAGGAGCCTTTGCAATACCACCAGCTACATTATTGAATATATTACCTATCTGTTTAAGGGCGGCTTCTCCTCCACCTTTAAATGATCCTGCGCCAGAAGCAGCTGACGCTATGTCTGTGATACTGCCTCCCAAAAATCCCAATTCGGAATTATTGTATGTTGCGCCGTCACCAAATTGTAGCGAGCCTGGTATAGGCAATACTATTGTAGCAGCCGCCGCACCTTTGCATGAAAATTTAATAAACGGGCGTGATGACAGCTTTGCTCGATCACTTGGAAAACCATATGTCATATAAGTATTTATATGGCGAAAAAACATTATTATAGCGGTAAATATCGCATAATACATCGAGAAAAATATGACGGCGACGCGTCTGGAGTCGTCTATCGTTCGTTGTGGGAGCGTCAAGTTTTTAAGTGGTGTGACGAAAACGCTGCAGTAGTCTCTTGGAGCAGCGAAGAAACAGTCGTGCCATACCGGTGTCGGTCAGACGGAAAGAGTCATAGATATTTTGTGGATTTAAAAATTACATTTAAAACCGGTGAAACGTATCTGATCGAGATAAAACCTAAAAAACAAACACAGGAACCAACTGTGCGTTCTAGAAAAACAAAGGCATACATTACAGAGGTTCTTACATACGCTAAAAACATATCAAAGTGGGAAGCCGCCAGAGAATATTGCGCCGATCGAGGATGGATTTTTGAGGTATGGACCGAAGACACCATAAAGGCGCTTGGCATAAAATTATTGACGTAAAAAAACGTTATAAATAGATATATGCCGTCTCTTTTTTCTAAGATTCAAGCCGATGCAGAACGCGCCGGCTTTTTACCGCGTACTGCAGAGTCGCGTGACTGGTTTATACGTAAAATACGTAGCCTGTCAAACATATCCCCGTCAAGGGTGTTAAATGACGACTCGTTACAGACACGTGGCAAACCACTCATTGGTCGTATGTTTATGTTTTTGTATGACCCCAAATACAAAGAGACGTTGCCATACTACGATAAGTTTCCGCTTATACTCATGGTAGGACCGGCAAAAGGAGGATTCTATGGTCTAAACTTACACTACTTGCCGCCGCGGCAGCGGGCAGTCTTTTTTGACCGTCTTATGGATCATATGAATAATAAAAAGCTAGACGAGACGACTCGTTTTAGGCTGTCATACGACATGTTAAGCAGCACTGCAAAGTTACGAGCATACGCCCCTTGCTTTAAACACTACTTGTACAAACATGTCGTTTCTAAAACAGTCGAAGTGCTTCCACCAGAATGGGAAATAGCACTCTTTCTACCAACTGATTCTTTTGTAGGTCAAAAGAACGCTTCAATTTGGCAAAAAACACGCACTCTAGTCTAATATGTCTTCATCAATAAATGATTTTAAATCTGCCATAATTAGAAATGGCGGCATTGCTAAACCAAATCGCTTTTACGTAACGTTTGCTTCGCTTCCAGGATCGGGGTCTGGTACTTCAACACGAGACATACCATACTTGTGTGAATCAGCTAGCCTTCCTGGAAAACAAATAACGACTCTAGACTATGATATCGGCACTCGTCGCCCGCTAAAAATACCAACTGGATATATTGAGGATGACATTACAATGACATTTATTGCGACTAATAATAATTTTATTAAAAACGCAATGGAAAAATGGATGCAAAAGATAATAAATGTCGATTCGTATCTGCTAACTTCTAATTATAGCGACTATAAGACCGAAATAAATATTACTCAGTTAAAAGAAGATAATACTGTAGTTCAAACAGTTACATTAGAAGGAGCCTATCCAATTACTATAAACTCAGTCGAATTAGATAACAACAGTGAATCTACTATTCAAAAAGTAACTGTAGTATTTACATATGATAAAATAAAAACAGGTTCAACTTCTGCTATAAATTATACTGGAGATATAAACTTCAACTCTAATAGCAGAGTTGTTTAACATCGCGATAAACAATAAACAATAAATAAGATATATTATGCCATTACCAACACTTGAATCACCAAAATATATACTGACTGTGCCATCAACGTCACAGTCAATTGAATATCGTCCATTCCTCGTAAAGGAAGAAAAAATATTATTGCTCGCACAGGAGTCTAATAACTCGGGCGAAATGATGTCAGCAATCAAAGACATTATACGGGCATGCACATTCAACGTATGCAAGCCAGAACAATTGACGTCGTTTGACCTCGAGTATATTTTCTTAAAACTGCGCGCTAAAAGCGTAGGAGAAATTAGCAACATACGCTGCAAGTGCGATCACTGCGAAACGTACAACGAAGTTTCAGTAAACATAGACGACATTGAAATTACGTGGCCAAAACAGCAGGTTAATAACAAAATTATGTTAACCGATAAAATTGGAGTAATTTTACGTCATATATGCGTTGATGACATGTCATCCATAGTGTCTGCGTCTGAAGTTAACGTTGACACAATAACAAACATGCTTATTGCATCAATCGAATCAATTTTTGATGACAGCGGAGTCTATACAGCAGCGCAGTCGACTCGTGAAGAACTATTGACGTTTGTAAACAGCTTAAATCGCGCGCAGCTTAATAAAATTGAAGAGTATATATCAAACACTCCAAAATTACAGCACACTCTTCAGTTTAACTGTACTGGCTGTAAAAAAGAAAATGATATTACTCTTACTGGAACACAGGCTTTTTTCGAATAGCCCTCTCACATGAATCGTTGACTAATTATTATCAAACAAACTTTGCACTAATACAACATCACAAATATAGTTTAACTGAATTAGATAATATGCTGCCGTGGGAGAGGGAAATTTATATCGCAATGTTAATAAAACACATACAAGAAGAAGAAGAAAAACGTAAAAAATGAACGACGAATCGACACTAGCACAAGTTGTAAAGGAATTACAAAGCTCAAACCTGTCTCAAGATCTTATACTTGATACAATTGATAACTATGACTTTACACTTGCGTCTACTGCCGCCCGTGAAAATACCAAAGAGGTTCCTACTTTTCTAGACAAACTTGTGGGTGTTGCGACAGACTTAAAAGATAAGTTTGACGTTCTAATACGTTCAAACGTAGTACTTGCAAAAAGGTTAGAGGGCAACAAGCTTCAGGAACGTGAAAACCGCGATGAGTTGCTTGACGCCCTTAGAGGACTAAAGCCTGACAAAACACGTCCGACTCCAGTTAAAGACTCTAAGTTAAAAATGCCGGGCGGAATTTTTAGCGGCATACTATCAGCCGCTGCGCTATTGGCTGGCTTTGCAACTGGGTTTATAACTCAACTCGCATCCTCAATGTTTGGCGTTCTTAAGAAAACAAAGCTTTTTCAAAAGATAGGTGGCATCTTTTCTACTATTAGTCAATTTTTTACAGGCATTATAACGCGTCTAAAGGCCTCTCCATTGTTTAAGGGAGTCTTTACTGGCATAGAAAAGATTGCAGAGCTTGTTAATAAATTTAAGTCTAGTAAATTATTTGTTCTACTCGGTAAAGTATTTTCTATATTTGGAAACTCACCGGTTGTTAAAACAGTCTCTACCGTTGTTGGAGTTGCTGGAGAAGCGTTCTCTGCAATAGGACGAACATTTTCAAGCATGTTTAGCTTTTTTAAATTTGGAATGAAAGCTGGGGGAGGCCTAGTAAAAACGATTTCATCATTAGGTAAATTTGTCGGACCATTTTTAAAGGTATTGGGCTTGCCGCTAACAATAGCAATGGGAGTCTATAGTGGAATAAAGGGAGCGGTTGAAGGGTTTAAAGAGGGTGGCTTGATTGGCGGCCTAAAGGGACTTTTTGTAGGCGTATTTGACGGCTTGGTTGGCAGCCTATTAGACTCAGTAAAAGATGGAATATCTTGGATATCTGAAAAACTTGGATTTTCCGAGTTCTCTAAGTTTTTAGACAGTTTCTCATTTACTGACCTATATTCAAAATATTTTATTGATCCAATGTTTGAGATGTATGCTGCCATTGGTAAGTTTATTGGCGATTTACCAGGCATAGTCATTGACTTTTTTGCAAGTTTACCGGAAAAATTGGGAGCACTATTGGCCTCTGCTGGTGAAAGCATAACTGGCGCCGCAGACAGCCTTGCTAGTTCGATTGACGAGATGCAACGCGCTGCAATACGAGCAATATTGCCTGATCCAAACGAAAAACTTTCAGTTGCAAACCCCAAATACTGGTTTAGAAAGTCAGTTCCAGACAGCATTTATGAGTATGCATATGCCACTAAAAAGAGTGAGGAGTCAACCTCTTCTGAAAAACTTACTACTACTGCTTCTTCTGAAAAAAGTGTCTCAGCATCTTCTGAAAAACTTACTATTGGTTCAGACGAAAAAATATTAAAGGCGACAACAACAAATGACTTTTCAACACTAACAAAAACCGAAAAGGCTATGGCGGCTGGTTACGGTTCTTGGGACGAATATGCTGCATCAGACTTTAAGTGGAAAAATAACATACAGTCTGTTCCAGCAATGTCAGGCAATATGTTGGCGTCTGCCGGAAATATTTCAAATATTGCGCCAACAGTAATTGTAAACAACAATAACGGAGGAAACGTAAGCAACATCAGCACAAGCAACGTAAACAATAACGCTTCTCCAATGATGCCAATACTAACTGGCAGCGCGATGGGTTATTGATTGCAAATGCGATGATAAACAATATCATCAAACTCTTCTGCAGTTTTTACACCTGGAAAGCTGTGCATAATTTCACCACGTATATTATAACATAGCGTGTGTGGTATGCCTGTTATGTTGTATTCAAATATAAGAGGTATATTTTCCTCTTTATCGATATCAATAATCTCTAGAATGGTTGGGGTGCGATCACAATAGTCACGCAACGTTTTTAGGTGGCGTAAACAGTCAACGCAGTTTACATACGTAAATACCTTTATTAAAAATATCATAGAAGTATATATGAAAACAGGGGATAGAGCGAATCTATCCCCTGTTTTGTGTAGAGTTAGCAATTAACCGCCTTGAGCAAGCTTTGCAAAGTAGCTAAGCGACTCATCGTCGTCATCATCAGTGCTTGACGCAGCAAATGTTGATTCCGAACTGTTATAGTTTTGTACCGGCTCAACCGACTTACCGACTGCTGCGGCCGCGACGTTTACACTTGCCGGTTCAGTAGAAGAGCCAGCAAGGGCGTCTGCTCCAAGAACTTCAACAAGCTTGCGCTTGAGGTCTGCATACGACTTGTAGTTTGCAGGATCAATAAAGTCCTTTAGAGAATAAAGCGAGTTGTAGATCTTTTCAAGCTTCGCTTCGTCTCCTCCAAAGAGTTCGGATGCGCCTTCAAATTCAGACTTGTCATAGTTACGATAGCCTTCAAAGTTACGAATCTTTAACTTGAAGTTTGCACCAGCCCAAAAATCAAACGGGTTGATTGGAGTCTCGTCTTGAAACTGAGGTTGCATAATATCCATAATCTTATCAAAGATTTTCTTGCCAAACTTGTACAGGAAAACTTTGCCTTCGTTGTCTGGATTTGCTGGGTCGCTGACAACAAGAATGTTGCTGACGTAATGCAAACGACGCTTGCGCTCACGGGCAATTTCCTTGTCCTTCTCGTTTCCGCTGTTCCAAAGTACGCTGTTAATCTCGCTTACTGGGTCAGGTTGACCAATACTTGTAAGTGAGTTTTAAATGTACCAACGACCAGTAGGTCCCTTAAAGCCATGAT
>OCVQ010002463.1_pt1 | contig 12188 bp, 8 predicted proteins | sample 1539061 | NCBI WGS metagenome assembly OCVQ01 (sample SAMEA3355526, study PRJEB22509) | marine metagenome | biome: marine; feature: river plume; material: water | place: USA | collected 2010-08-08 | depth 0.5 m | reverse complement strand
CCAAGGACCATAAAAAAACCCGTCTGGTAGCTGCCAAACGGGTTTTTTTGTGGGGGGGGGTAGACGGTTATACCCTGGGTAAGTCGCCAGCTTCTTTCAAGGGCAGAGCGGACGATCCCATCAGATAGGCATCGACATAGTGCGCGGCTTGTCTTCCTTCAGAAATAGCCCAGACGATTAATGATTGGCCTCTGCGCTGGTCACCTGCGGCAAATACACCGGGTACATTGGTTTTGTAGTCTGCTTCTGAGGCTTGTATATTGGTTCTAGCATCCAGGGCCACACCTAATTGTTCGGCGATGGTTGGTTCGGATCCAGTAAAGCCCATAGCGAGCAATACGAGGTCTGCTTGCCACACTTTTTCGGATCCAGGTACTTCCTTGAGTTTCATGCTGCCATTTACCTGTTCCCATACCACCTGAACAGTTTTTAGACCCGTTAAATTGCCTTCGGAATCTCTGGTGAATTCTTTGGTAGAGATGCTGAAGAAACGCTCTGCGCCTTCTTTGTGTGAGGTACTGGTTTTTAATCGCATAGGGTAGAATGGCCAGGGTTGATGGGCGGGTCGCTCCGGTGTGCCTTGAGGCATAATCTCAAAATTAGATACCGACAGAGCTCCGTGTCTGATGGAGGTTCCGATACAGTCTGAGCCTGTATCTCCACCACCGATCACAATCACGTGTTTCCCGCGGGCTGAGATAGGTGGAGTGTTTATTTCGCCAGAAACGGTTTTATTGTTTCCTTTAAGGAAATCCATAGCTTGAACTACACCATTTAATTGAGCTCCAGGGATGGTTAACCCTCTTCTTACGGCTGCGCCACCACATAAGACGACGGCATCGTATTGGTTCCTAAGTGATGAGGCGTCCATATCTACTCCTATTTCGACATTGGTTTTGAATTCTATTCCCTCAGCAACCAACACCTCGATCCTGCGATCGATAACTGATTTATCCAGCTTAAAATCAGGAATACCAAATCTCAACAGACCACCCACTTTAGAATCTCGTTCAAATACGGTTACCTGGTGGCCAGCTCGGTTGAGTTGTTGCGCTGCAGCTAGTCCAGCGGGTCCTGAGCCCACAACTGCCACGGTTTTGCCCGTGCGGGTTTGGGGTGGTTCTGGTTTGATCCAGCCTTTGGCCCAAGCGGTTTCCGCAATGCTTTTTTCAATATTTTCAATAGATACCGGGTTTTCATTGATCCCTAATACACAGGCCTCCTCACAGGGCGCAGGGCATAAACGGCCGGTAAATTCAGGAAAGTTGTTGGTAGCGTGAAGTATTTTAGCCGCTTTCTCCCATTTTCCTTGGTAAACAGCGTCATTGAAGTCGGGAATTAAGTTTCCTAACGGACAACCGCTGTGGCAAAAGGGGATACCACAATTCATACAACGCGCTCCTTGGTCTTTTAATTCAGACTCAGGTAGGGGTTGAGTAAATTCTTGGTAATTTTTGATGCGTTCTTCTACAGGAATGTATGACTCAACTACTCGGTCAAATTCCATAAATCCAGTGGGTTTTCCCATAACTATACTTGTGTTGCTGCTGTTTCTTCTTCAATTCTTTTCAAGGCCAGTCTGTACTCCTCGGGATATACTTTGATGAACTTACGGAGTTCTTTTTCCCAGGCTTCCAATATTTCTTGAGCCAGTGGGCTGTGGGTGGCATTGTAGTGTTGTTCAATCAACGACTTTAGTTGTGCTTTGTCTTCCGCTTGGTCGACGTCCCATAAATTCAGTCCAGGTTCTTTGCACAATCCCTTAAAGGTGTTATTTGGATCATATACATAAGCGATTCCTCCGCTCATTCCTGCGCCAAAATTGCGACCTACAGCACCGAGGATCACGGCGACACCCCCGGTCATATACTCTAATCCATGGTCTCCAATACCCTCGACTACTGCGGTAGCTCCTGAGTTGCGCACGCAAAAGCGTTCCCCTGCCTTACCGTTGATGTATGCTTCACCAGAAGTAGCTCCATAGAGGGCCACGTTACCGGTGATTACATTCTGGTCAGGTCTCAGGGTGGAACCTTCGGGGATGCGCACGATTAGCTTGGCTCCAGAAAGTCCTTTACCCAGGTAGTCGTTGGTCGTTCCATTGACCACCATGGTCAACCCTTTGGTGGCAAATGCCCCAAAACTCTGTCCTGCAGCCCCAGTAAAATTAATTTTCAGGGTATGGTCAGGCAATCCTTGAGCCCCATAATTTTTGGAAATCTCATTACTGATAATGGCACCAACGGCTCTGTCTGTATTTTTTATCGGAAAGTCCAAAGACATCTTTTCTTTGCGATACAGCGCAGGGTGTGCTTTTTCTATGATCGAAAACTCAATGGATTCCTCGATATGATGCTTCTGTTTCTGAGTATTGTACACCTTAGTGCCATGAGGCACCTTGACTTGGTGCAACATAGGCGATAAGTCGATGCCCGCTGCTTTGTAGTGGCTAATCACTTTTTTGCGGTCTAGTTTTTGCACTTGGCCCACCATTTCATGGATGGTTCTAAATCCGAGTTGCGCCATGATTTCCCTGAGTTCTTCAGCGACGAAATACATAAAGTTCACCACGTGTTCCGGTTGTCCTTTAAATTTCTTGCGAAGCTCTGGATTTTGGGTAGCCACACCTACCGGGCAGGTATTGAGGTGGCAGACGCGCATCATGATACAGCCTGAGGCCACTAGTGGTGCTGTGGCAAATCCGAATTCTTCAGCACCAAGCAAGCAGGCAATGGCTACATCTCTACCGGTTTTTAGCTGTCCGTCGCACTCCAAAACAATTCTGTTGCGCAAGTCATTCATCACCAAGGTTTGTTGGGCTTCTGCCACACCCAATTCCCAGGGAAGTCCTGCGTGTTTGAGCGACGTCAATGGAGAGGCTCCAGTTCCCCCATCATATCCAGAGATCAACACAACATCTGCTTTTGCTTTAGCTACCCCAGCGGCAACCGTACCTACGCCTACTTCAGATACCAATTTTACATTGATGCGGGCCTCTCGGTTGGCTGATTTTAAGTCATAAATCAGTTGGGACAGGTCTTCAATGGAGTAGATGTCGTGGTGAGGTGGTGGAGAAATCAATCCTACATAAGGAGTTGAATTTCTGGTTTTGGCTATTTCTGGATTTACTTTTGGACCAGGGAGTTGTCCACCCTCTCCAGGTTTTGCTCCTTGGGCCATTTTGATCTGTATCTCAGCTGCATTGGTCAGGTAGTTAGAGGTAACCCCAAATCTTCCTGAAGCTACTTGTTTGATCGCTGAGTTTTTCCAATCTCCTTCGGGCGTTTTGTAAAATCTTTCCGGATCTTCCCCGCCTTCACCAGAGTTGCTTTTTCCGCCGATTCTATTCATGGCGATCGCTAGATTCTCATGAGCTTCCTTACTGATGGAACCATAGGACATGGCACCCGTTTTAAAGCGCTTTACAATCTCAGTCCAAGGCTCTACTTCTTCAAGAGGGATGGGATCAAAGTTGGAGAATTCAAACAAACCGCGAATAGTCATCAGGTGTTTGGACTGTTCGTTGATCAGTTGGGCATATTCTTTATAGGTGTTCGGTTCGTTGTTGCGCACTGCTTTTTGCAGTTTAGCCACGGTAATTGGATTAAATTGGTGTTTTTCACCATCACGTCTCCATCGATATTCACCGCCAATTTCCAAATCTAAAGACGCCGAGATTTCTTTTGTACCAAAAGCATTTTGATGTCTTTTGGCAATCTCTTTTTCGATTTCATACAAGCCAATTCCCTGAATTCTAGTGGTGGTTCTGGGGAAGTAAGTATCTACGGTTTTGGTATTTAAACCGATGCACTCAAAGAGCTGTGAACCTCGGTATGAGTTTAGGGTAGAAATACCGATTTTGTTCATCACTTTAAGGATGCCTTTGCCCACAGCCTTGTTGTAATTTTCAATAGCTGCCTCAAAGGTGATTCCGGTAAGTTCTCCGTTTTCAATCTGTTCGGAGATGATTTCATTGACTAAATAGGGGTTGATCGCGCTGGCTCCGTATCCGAACAACAGGGCAAAGTGGTGTACTTCCCTGGGTTCTGCAGACTCAACAATCAAACTCAGTTGCGATCTCTTTCCGCGCACTTGAAGCCCTGAATTGACATAGGAGGTAGCCAATAAAGCGGGGATGGGCGCGTACTCCGCATTGGTGTAACGGTCGGATAAAATAATGATGTTTTTTCCGCTGTCCACCGCTTGCTCTGCGTCGTTGAGCAACTGAGCCAATGCGTTTTCCAAACCGTTGTGTCCTTGGGCTATGGGATATCGCATAGAGAGATTGGCCACTTGAAAATGTGGGCGTTCCCCGTAGTTTTTAATCTTATCCAGATCTTCTTTGGAGATGACAGGGTTCTGAATTTTTAATTTCCTACAATGCGCCGGATCTACTTCAAAAAGGTTAAAGTCGCTGCCTAGGGTGAGCGAGATGTCGGTGATCATTTCCTCGCGAATTCCGTCCAATGGCGGGTTGGTCACTTGGGCAAACAACTGCTTAAAATAATTGTACAGCAATTGTGGGCGATCTGAAAGCACAGCAATTGGGGTGTCGGTTCCCATGGAGCCGATCGGCTCATAACCGCTTTTCCCCATGGGTCCTACGATGGAATTGATGTCTTCTAGGGTATATCCAAAGACAGATTTTCTTTTTTCCAGGGAAGATTCGCCGATAAACAGGGGACAATCGTTGTAGGGAATATCGCGTAAATGGACTAAGTTTTCGGCCACCCATTGGCTGTACGGATATTTCTGGGCAATAGATTCTTTGATCTCCTCGTCGTTGACAATACGGCCCTCTTCCATATTGACTAGAAACATTTTTCCAGGCTCTAGTCTGCCGTGCATCGCTACATTTTCAGGTGAAATATCCACCACACCTGTTTCAGAGGACATAATCACATATCCATCTTTGGTCACGCTGTAACGCGATGGGCGCAATCCATTTCTGTCCAATACCGCCCCGATATAGTTGCCGTCGGTAAACGGAATGGAGGCTGGACCATCCCAGGGCTCCATCATGCAGGAGTGAAATTCGTAGAAGGCTCTTTTAGTTGAGGACATTTGATCGTTCTTTTCCCAGGCCTCAGGCACCAAAATCATCATGACTTCGGGAAGAGAACGCCCTGTCATCAACAAGAGTTCAACGACCATGTCCATCGAGGCAGAATCTGATTTGCCAGGAAGCACAATGGGGAGAATCGCCTTGATGTCTGGACCAAATAAATCACTTTTCATCAATTCTTCTCGGGAACGCATACGGGCCAGGTTACCCCTCAACGTGTTGATTTCGCCATTGTGGCACATATACCTAAACGGCTGAGCCAAGTCCCAAGTCGGGAATGTATTGGTAGAGAAACGCTGGTGAACCAGCGCAAGTCGGGTGACTACTCTGGAGTCTTGTAGGTCTTTGTAATACAAGCTGATGTCCTCAGGCATCAGCAAGCCTTTAAAAATGATGATTTTTGTCGATAAACTGGGGATGTAGAAAAATCCGAGTTGAGACAATTTTGAGTGGATGATTTCGTGCTCTGCTTTTTTCCGGGCTACGTATAGTTGTAAATTAAATGCAGTATCCTTTTGGTCGTCAGCCCCTTTGGCAACAAATAATTGTTGGATAAACGGTTCAGTTTCCCCAGCAATCCTACCAGGTACGGAGCGGTTTACTGGTACATTTCTCCAGCCCAACAATCTCAAGCCTTGACCTTTTAGCTGTCTTTCGATGACTTCAATACAAAAGGCGCGTTGATTTTCTTTTTGAGGTAAAAACACATTGGCTACGGCGTATTGACCCGACTCGGGTAATTCAAACGAACACACCTCTTTGAAAAATTGATGAGGTATATCGATCAATATGCCTGCACCGTCACCAGTTTTTCCATCGGCACTTACGGCTCCTCTGTGTTCTAGTTTTTCTAGAATCTCCAGAGCTTTGTGGATGATGTCGTTTGATTTCTTTCCTTCGAGGCTGCAGATAAATCCAGCACCGCAATTATCGTGCTCGTATTCTGGATGGTATAATCCCTGTTGTACTAGAGGCATAAAATGAATAATTTGAGCAAAATTACGCAAAACGCTAAAGAATCTTAAGGATTAGCGTTTGTTTATGTCATAAAATACATGGTTTTGGCTCAAGCTATGTCAAAAATGTAAAACTTGTATTTTGAAGGGAATAAAAATATCAATCCTTCAATGAAATGCTAAAAACAGGATTGACTTCGCCTAAATACCAAGTCCTCGAGCGATGATCATCTGTTGTATTTCTGTAGTTCCCTCGTAAATTTGTGTGATTTTTGCATCGCGCATCATACGTTCCACATGGTATTCCACCACATATCCATTTCCTCCGTGTATTTGAACAGCTTCCGTAGTTACCTCCATAGCAGCTTTGGAAGCCCAGTATTTGGCCATGGCACTAGCCCTATCTATGGAAGCTCCACGATCCTTAAGTTGGGCAGCTTTATAAACCAATAGGCGCGCCGCCTCTATATCCGTAGCCATTTTAGCGAGTTTGAAGGCGATTGCTTGATGACTGCCGATAAGTTGACCAAATGTTTTTCTCTGTTTGGCATAATCCACCGAACGCTCATAGGCACCTTGAGCCAGCCCCAATGCTTGAGCAGCAATGCCCAGTCTACCTCCAGCCAGTGTCTTCATGGCAAAAGCAAAACCAAATCCTTCGTCGCCAATCCTATTTTCTTTCGGCACCCGTACATCTGAAAACTGTAAGGTATGGGTATCACTGCTGCGGATACCCATTTTTTGTTCTTTGGGGCCTATGTCAAATCCCGGGGCTCCCTTTTCAATGATCAAGGCGTTAATCCCTTTTGATTTCAACGATGCGTCGGTTTGGGCCATCACTAAATACACATCTGCATGTCCCCCGTTGGTGATCCAATTTTTCGTCCCATTGACCAGATAGCAATCGCCCCTGTCCTCCGCTTTAGTTTTTTGAGAGGAGGCGTCACTTCCCGCCTCTGGTTCTGAAAGGCAGAATGCTCCTAAAAGTTTTCCACTGGCCAATCCCGGCAGATATTTTTCTTTTTGTGCCTCAGAACCAAATTTTTCAAGACCCCAGCAAACCAATGAGTTATTGACCGACATGATGACCGAGGCAGACGCGTCGATTTTGGATATTTCTTCCATGGCAAGGACGTAGCTCATAGAATCTAATCCACTTCCGCCCCATTGGGGATCAACCATCATGCCCATAAAGCCCAACTGGCCCATCTGAGCGATTTGTTCATTGGGCCAGTGACCATTTAAATCTCTCTCTATGACACCGGGCAACAAGTATTGCTGGGCGTATTCACGTGCGCTGTCCCGAATCATTTGCTGTTCAGGAGTCAGAAAATATTCCATATGAATGCTTTTTTTGAAGGTACAAAAATTTAGGTTTACCCGATTTGGTCTTTTTTGTTCAGGCTTGAAAGATTTCCTTGGGCATGCCCTCAGTTTTTTTATATTTGTTTGCGTCTACCAAAACCGTAGATCAAACAATAGAAAACATTTTATGGAGACAATTATTCTAATAGTATTCGTTTTAGGGTATTTAGGAATCGCCCTGGAACACAACCTCAAAATTGACAAACTCATACCTGCTCTAGGGATGATGGCCATTTTATGGGCCTTAATCGCCTTGACCCATATGGATGTTTTCAACGTGGATACCGCCCTAAAGGAGCTGATTCCAACTCATATTGAAGAAATCTTATTGCATCATTTAGGGAAAACAGCTGAGATTTTGGTGTTTTTAATCGGTGCCATGACCATTGTTGAAATCATTGACAACTTCAACGGTTTTCAAACCATCAAAGGTTTTATAAAAGTTAAGTCCAAACGCAGTCTATTGTGGTTATTTTCCATTTTGGCTTTTGTGCTTTCAGCCATCATTGACAACTTGACAGCGACCATCGTTTTGATCACTATTTTGCAAAAAGTGATCAGCGATCGCGAGACTAGGCTCTGGTTTGCTGGAATGATCGTAATCGCTGCCAATGCTGGGGGTGCTTGGTCTCCAATAGGTGATGTGACGACCACAATGCTCTGGATCGCCAATAAAGTTTCCGCAGGAAGTTTGGTCGCCCACGTGTTATTGCCAGCCATTGCATGTATGGCGGTACCTGTCTTGATTGCCAGCAGATTCAAAGCCTTTAGCGGATCTATAGATCAGGAGATTAAGGAAGAGCGAGTGAATAGACATGGCGCCAAAATGCTCTACCTCGGATTAGGATCTATTATTTTTGTTCCTTTTTTTAAAACAGTAACTCATTTGCCTCCTTATGTGGGGATGATGTTGTCGCTAGCAGTCGTGGCTACTTTTGCCGAGATTTATTCTTCAGCCAAGTTCAGTTTAACCGGTGTTGATGAAGCGCTTCACGATACTACCTCACACCATAGTCCTGTTCATAGAGCGTTATCGCGTATTGAGCTTCCTAGTATCCTATTTTTCTTAGGAATTTTGATGGCCGTTGCTGCATTGGAATCTTTGGGTATGCTCTTTCATTTTGCCGAAGCACTCAACGCGTCCATACCTAATCTCGACATCGTGGTACTGCTTTTGGGAGTAGGTTCAGCGGTAATTGATAATGTGCCTTTGGTGGCTGCGAGTATTGGTATGTTCTCAGAAGGAATGGACCACCCTATGTGGCACTTTATCGCCTACGCTGCCGGTACGGGCGGAAGTATGTTGATCATTGGTTCCGCTGCGGGAGTAGTGGCTATGGGTATGGAAAAAATCGATTTCTTCTGGTACCTCAAAAAAATTGCCGGTCTAGCTTTTATTGGGTTCTTGGCTGGTGCATTGGTGTTTATACTGATGCGCGACTTGTTTTTAAACGCTGCTTAATCATTGTTCTCTATGTTACTACAAACTGAAGTGCCTGCACCTGTGGTGGAAACCCCTGTCGCCAAAAGTCTTTCCATTATGGACCTGATTCTCAACGGAGGAGCAGCCAGTAGTGTGATATTGGGTATTTTATTCGTCTTGTTATTCGTCACCTTATATCTGTATTTTGAGCGCTATTTTGCGATTAAAGCAGCTTCTAAAATCGACGATAATTTTATGAACCAAATCAAAGACCACATCTCTAACCACAAAGTGGAAGCGGCCATGAGTTTGTGCGCCAAGACAGATGCGCCTGTTGCTCGATTGATTGAGAAAGGAATTTCGCGTATCGGGAAGCCACTAGATGACATCAATGCGGCTATAGAAAATGCAGGTACTTTGGAGGTGTATAAGTTGGAGCGCAATGTAAGCGTTTTGGCCACGGTCTCAGGAGCAGCACCCATGCTTGGATTTTTGGGTACAGTAGTCGGAATGATTCTTGCCTTTCATGAAATGGCCTCAAGCGGAGGTCAAGCAGAGATGGGCATGCTAGCCTCAGGGATTTATACCGCTATGACGACTACCGTTGGTGGTTTGGTGGTGGGCATTATTGCCTATACGGCCTACAATCATTTAGTCAATATAACCAGTAAAGTAGTACATCAAATGCAGGCCCATGCTGTTGATTTCTTGGACTTGCTGAACGAACCCGCTTAAGGAGCCCCATGAAACTACAAGGAAGAAATAAGGTCAATCCAGAGTTTAGCATGTCCTCAATGACGGATATTGTTTTCTTGCTGTTGATCTTTTTTATGCTGACGGCCAATGCGCCCAATGCACTCGACCTACTGTTGCCAAAAGCTAAGGGGCAGTCTACCAATACGCAATCGGTTACGGTGAGTATAGACGGATCCCTGATGTATTATGTCAATCAGGAGGCAGTAGCCAAAGAGTCTTTGCCTACTGTACTAGCCGCAGCACTTGAAGGGCAGAACGACCCCACTATTTTATTGCGCGCAGAAGAATCCGTTGCTATAAAAGAAGCGGTTTATGTGATGGACCTAGCCCAACGCAACAAATACAAAGTGATTTTGGCGGTAAGACCCCAGTAATGACTGTACTTCAAACTCCACATCAAAGAAAATCCTTTTCCTTAACCGTATTGCTCATGGCATTGTTGGTTTGGGTATTGTTTTTCTTTGGGTTGTCCTATTGGGATCCACCCATAGAAAGTGGGGTAACTATCCGCTTTGGAGACATTGCCTTGGCTGATCCCTCTTCAGAAGCTTCTATTTCTGATGAGTTTATGGAAGTGCCGGAAGTCGATTCGTCGACAGCAATCAATGAAGAGTTGGCCTCTAGCGAAGAAGAACTATTGGTCAGTGATCCACTCAGTGAAGCCCCCATAACGGCCACCCCTGAAAAAAAAATCAATCCAGCCGCCAATTCGATACCCGCTCAAGACACCCCCAAAACAACCCCAAAACCCAAACCTAAGCCAGACGCAGCGACTCAAGCCGTTTTAAACAGAATGCTTCAAGGGGCCAATGCGTCAACTAATACTACTGCTACATCCAGTACGTCAAATGGAAATGCTCAAGGGCAGGGTCAACAGGGCAGTTTGACAGGAGACCCTTATGCGCCCAGTTTTTATGGGGGTGGTGCAGGAGTTGATGGTATAGGCTTTGGCCTTTCTGGAAGAAAGTTATTGTCTAAATCAGCCGTGGTTCAAAACTGCGAGCAACAAGGCAGGGTAGTGGTGCGCATTGTGGTTAACCAACAAGGCAAAGTGCTTTCCGCACAGCCTGGAGCGCAAGGAACCACCAATACAGACCCCTGTTTGATGTCTCCGGCTCAAAAAACCGCCATGAGCTTCGTTTGGGCCGCAGATCCCAAAGCTCCGGAACAACAAGTGGGTTTTGTTGTTGTTGATTTTAGGTTAGGTCAGTAGCATCATGAATTACCAAGAAACCACCGAATGGATGTTTGCACGACTGCCGATGTACCAACAGAAAGGGGCATCAGCCTATTCTGGAAAGTTGGCACCAGTGCGTGCCTTGGTGGTACATTTAGGACATCCAGAACAACGGTTTAAATCGATTCACGTAGCCGGTACAAATGGCAAAGGCTCAAGCAGCCACATGCTTTCCGCAGTACTTCAAGAAGCTGGTTATAAAGTGGGGTTGTATACATCCCCCCATTTAAAAGATTTTAGAGAGCGCATCAAGATAAACGGCTGCATGGCTCCAGAATCATTCGTTGTTGATTTTATCGCCCGAAACAAGGATTTTATTGAGGCTAACCAGCTGTCTTTTTTTGAGCTGACCGTAGGAATGGCTTTAGATTATTTTGCTCAACAGCAGGTTGATATCGCCGTGATTGAAGTTGGTTTAGGCGGTAGATTAGATGCCACCAATATCATTGTTCCTGAGATTTCCTTGATTACCAACATAGGTTGGGACCACATGGATTTACTAGGTCATACCCTACCCGAAATAGCAGCTGAAAAAGCCGGAATCATCAAGCCAGGTGTTCCCGTAGTGATCTCTCAGACTCAAGATGAAGTAAAAAACGTCTTTTTAACTTGTGCCAAACAGGCCGGTGCTGCGATCGTATTTGCGGATCAGCAAATGCATCCAGATTACCCCTGTGATCTCCAGGGTAGCTATCAAAAGAAAAACATTCAGGGTGTATTGAGTGTGCTCAAACAATTGGCTAAGGCCTGGGGAATCACTGAAGAACATGTCCGTGCTGGATTAAGTCAAGTACAGGCATTAACTGGTTTTCAAGGTCGCTGGCAAGTATTGTCTACTCATCCAACTTGTATCGCAGATACAGCGCATAATGTGGATGGATTGACTTTAACGCTTCAGCAGCTCCAGGCTACCCCCTACAGGCGATTACATCTAGTACTTGGATTTGTCAAAGACAAAGATTTGTCCGCTGTTTTACCGCTTTTCCCCAAGACAGCCCATTATTATTTTTGTGCGCCACAGATGATGCGTGCACTTCCAGCAGCATCACTTCAGGTCATGGCTCAATTACACGGACTGCACGGATCAGCTTACAGTTCTGTAAATCAAGCCTTTGAAGCTGCAAAAACTCAGGCAGATACCGAAGATTTGATTTATGTGGGAGGAAGTACTTTTGTCGTTGCTGAAGTCGTGTAATATTTTTTGCTTTTTCTTTTGGCATCACAAAATCTATCTTATATTTGCACTCGCTTCTCCGGTCAGGAGAAGCAATCGGGCTCTTAGCTCAGCTGGTTCAGAGCACCTGCCTTACAAGCAGGGGGTCACTGGTTCGAACCCAGTAGGGCCCACAGTAACAAAGCCATCCATTCGGGTGGCTTTTTTTGTTG
>OCVQ010002456.1_pt1 | contig 12216 bp, 8 predicted proteins | sample 1539061 | NCBI WGS metagenome assembly OCVQ01 (sample SAMEA3355526, study PRJEB22509) | marine metagenome | biome: marine; feature: river plume; material: water | place: USA | collected 2010-08-08 | depth 0.5 m | reverse complement strand
AATTGTTACTGGTAACCCTTCTTCCATAATAAAAGCCTTGTTTCTAAACACATAACCGCTTTTCCCTGGAACCTTAGATTCCTTAAATCTATATGTTAGCGTTGGCTTTCCTGATTCAAGAACAGAGGCTTCAAATAGTCTTGCAGACTTATCGCCTGTCCTGCCTGGCTCATAAACATGGTGTAGTGAATTTGGTCTTGATCTTGCTGCATTATCTACATAAGCCTCAAAATAGTTCATTATATATCTAAGACCAGCAACCTGTATTCTTTTTTTATCTTCGCCATGAATTCTGTTTAATAGTTCTAATTGAAACTTTGCAGATGCTGCCATTTTAGCACCAATATCACCAGTTTTAAAAGTTTTTGTCTTAGATTTTTTTATTGCAACATTAAGAACTGAGGTGTCTACTCTTGGCATTACTGAATCACCAAAGATTGAATATCCTGTCTTTGCAAGATTGTTTCATACTCAATAACGTGACCTAGGTGATCCATTATTGGTGTGCTTCCACGAGGCTCAAATATTGTTGCTCCATTTGCACCACCTGCAGATCCAATTCCAGTTAAACCAGATTCTTTCCAAATAACTTCTGTGTCGTTTTTAATGTTTGTTACTCTTACTGAGCTATCAATAGGGGATCCGCTTCTAAACTTTACAAGTCCAGTAATAACATTTAAATAGTTTTTTACCTCAACCGTATTAGAATTGTCTCCTAAGCCACTACGAACAACGCCCTTAGCCAAACAACTAACAGTTGATGTCTTTACCCATGTTTTTTGAACGGCACCTGAGTTTGCGTCCTGTGTCACCGTAGCGGTATATAGATCTGCTGTCATTGTGTATGCTGTTCCAACGATACAAGTCATTTAGATCACCATTAAGTCAAATCGTTTGTAATCCTGTAGAAATGAATCCACCAATAGGTTTCCTGATCCCAATGATATTGAATCAGAATACTGAATATCAAAGGATTCGTTCTTTACAGACTTGAGTCCCTTATTTCTATAATTAAAATCTGCACATCTTAGGTCTTCTACCAAAAGGATGGAGGCTTCTCTAATATCTTCTGGAACATATTTCCAGCCAAATTCTCCACGAACCAAGTAGGTGCTTCCCTTTTCAAATACTCCGTATGGATCTAAAACTGTAAACGGTCTGGACTCTGCAATATTTGTTCCAATGTCATACACCTTTAGGTGATACTTACTTTTTGATACTGATACTGAGTATTCCAATAAGTCAATTTCTGGATATTCTGTTGTATCATACACAACTTCGTCATCTTTAACAATCTTGTCATAGGTCTCAATTCTTTCACCAATGTACAGAGTGTCTGCATTTTGACCATAGGTTAATATGCTTTTGTATTCAAAGTTAAATTTATCATTTGTTATTTTATTAATTAAGAATCTTGCTCGTTTTTCGAGTCTTTCTAGGTCTGATCTTTTTATTTGACCAGAGCTAGTTGGATTATCTGTTATTGCTAATCCAAGTTCTGATGCTAATTCATCAATATCGCAATATGGTCTTACTAGTGAGGCAAAAACAATGTCTTCTGAGTATGATCCTGCGTCTACAATTTGTAAATCAATTTGTAGTTTTCTATCGTAGGCTGTGATATCTTGACCTAGAATTAAAGTAAATGCTGTTGTTATCTGTACGGCTGTACCAGATTGAGTTGCTGTTGAGGTTCCAACTGTTGAATTTGTTACAGTAAATTGAGAATCTGATCTAGTTGCTACTGAAACATTTGACTTATTAAGGGTTGATCCAGTTGTTGTTGCTAACCCAGTAATAGTAACTACATCTCCAACAGCAAAAGTATTTGATGCGGTGTAGGTAATTGTTGTCCCGTTTCCAGAAGCTGCTGTTACCGTTGCTCTTTTTGATATTGATTCGTCTGCAAAAAGCACTTCATTCAAATCTAAATCAGTTACTGTATAGACAATAGAATCAGTTCCTGCAGGAGCAGTATATGCAATACTTAGTTCTTCCCCATCGGCTCTGAGGTATTCTTTCATCTTATAAATCTACTCCATAAAAGAACGCAAGTTCTTCTGGTGTAGCCTCCCTTACTTCTTCTTTTGCTCTTCTAATTATATCGTCAGCCTGTGCCTTTGACAACAACTTAAATGGCTCTTCAAATGTGAAGATTACTCCATTTCCTACATTTAGAGCACCTCTTGGATGAATCATCTTTAATAAAACTTTTTCTTGTTTTTTTATAGTAGGCTCTTCTTTTTTTAAAACTTCCACTGGGGTTTCTTTTTTATCTGCTTCTTTGTAACCAAAGGCTTTGTCAATAGCGTCAAGGATTTCTTGATCAGTTAAACCAGTTTCTTTAATAGCACTTAAAAGCTCAATCTTTTTTGAGTTCTTGTTAGTTTCAATACCTAATGACTTGCAAATAGATTTTAATTCAAATACTGATTTCTTATCAAACATTTATAAATCCTCCTAGACTAATTATACCTCAATAAATGATGAAAGGGTCGCAGTTTCCTGCGACCCTTCCAACGGTTATAGATTAAGCTGTACGCACTGCATATGCAATAGCGGACTTCTCTTCTAGAGCTACACCCATACGGACGTATACTGTGTACTCTACGGTATCCTTCTTAGGCTTGAACTCACGGTGAACCGTGACATCACGCTGGAAGCCCCAAATACGGTTGCTTGGCAATGTCAAGTCAACGTAGTTATCTGGGTACAAAGGTACTTCAAGTACTGGCAATCCAAAGATCATGTACTGTGCTCCTGCTGGACCACCGATCTGTGGAAGAACGCCATCAATTACACGGGTTGCAACCTGCTCAGGTACTGAACCAACACTGCGAAGTGCTGAGATCAATTCCTGAAGATGCTTGCTATTCATGTAGAACTTTAGGTCCTGACGGCGAGCCTTGAACTTACGAGGTAGTGCGTTATACACTGCTTCGATAGCTTCAAGAGACAGAGTTGCAACAGATCCATCACCTGAATCTGGAGTTGCCTCCCAGATGCTTGTCATTGTTGCAGCTGCTGCTGCAGCTTCATGTGCACCTGTGTAAGCTGTGTCCAGAGTCTGACGAATGAAACCTGCCAATGTGTTATTGTAGGTACCCTCGCCTGATGTTGCTGGACGACCATTGATAGCAATGTCCTCAAGATCGTTACCGAACTGAGTTGCCATTAATCTTACAATGTGATCTTCAAGTTGCTGACCTTCGATGTTGTCCTCAAGGGATTCTGTCGAAAGTTCGTAATCTAGACGGAACTTAGTTGTTGTAAGTTCGATCTTTGTAAATGCTGGAGCTGAGTTAGAACCTGTCTGCTCTGCCTGAGTTGCCTTAGCAACCAAACGTGAACCTACACGAACCTTGTCTACTTCCATTGTGTTAGCCTTCATGACTACTCTACGACCATCATTGGCGAGAACCATCTCGTCAAAAATATAGTCGATGAATTGACGGGATTGTTCTGGATTCAGAACACCACCATCGTCACCAGAATTACCCTGGGCTGTCATATCGCCTGGGGACACTAATGGAGATAGAACTGTACCGCTAGCTGCAGCCTTTTCTAAAATATTGTCGCTCATATTATTTTTTCACCCACTTTTCCTTTTAAATTAATTCTGCGGTGCCGAGGAAGCGTCCGCCCCAAGTTGATTGGGTTTTAGTGATTGTCTTATCTGATGATTCACCAAGTTCACCAGACTTCTTTACTGCAGTATCTGCCTCTACAGACTCTACTCTTCCTGAGAGAGTTGAGAGTACTTCTGAGATTCCTGCAAGAGCTTTATTAACCTCTGCGTATCCGCTTTCAACTTCTGTAATCTTATCACTAAGAGCCTTTGTTACTTCTGCTACTGTTCCAGCTACTGCTGTTACAGATTCAACATTTGTTACTGTGCTCTTTGCAACAATTTCCTCTACAAAAGCCTTAACTTCGTTAAGGGCTTTCTCCAAGTCAGATGCCTCACCATTTTCGGTGGAAGCGTCTGCCTCCGCTGCATCTTCTGATGCAACTTCTTCGACTGTTTCTATAGCTTCTTCTTCAGCTGCTTCTTCTGCTACGTCAGACTTTTCTACTGTTTCTACAGACTCTTCTGCTTCAACTGCTTCAACTTCTTCAATAACTTCATCAACAACTACTTCTTCTACTACGTCTGTAGTAGTTTCAATGTTTTCAGCCACTTCAACACCTCCTTCGTTGTTTTGGTTGGCAACTGACTGAGTATCAGTCTCAATTGCCTTATTTACTACCTCATTGGATAGTAAAACTTTTGTTGGAATACCGAAAACTTTCTTCACCTTTGTGCTCCATGCTCTCAAGGTATTCATTTTGTGTCCCACTCTAATATCTGTTGGCTTCCAAGAACCGTTAGACTCCTGATAAACTGTAATTGCTACAGCAGGGTTTTCAGGAGTAGCCGTAATTGTTACGCTTGAATTAGGCACAACAACTTTACCATTAGTTACTATTCTTGTAATTTTACCACGAGCTGTTCCTCCAGATGAGCCCCATTGAACAAAATCTCCAACGTTAAATTTTCTTTTATTTATATCTTCTTTCTTAGCTTCTGTTTGGATGTCTGAAAGCTCTTCGTTTTGCTTTGGATACTTGTTTGAAGTTTCTTCGTTTGTTACAACATTTTCCGCTTTTACCATTGCAAAAACAGCTTTAGCCGTTGAAGGCTCATCTATTTCATCAACCCAACCAATAGTGTTTAAATCGCAATTGCAATTTGCACACTTGTGGGTTTCCTCTGATCCAGTGTAGGCTAGGTTATCTGCCTCGCACCAAAATACATTCTGAATATTTGACTTATTAAAAATTCCATCAGCAACGTTGCCATGATCTGTCTTTTGAATAGAAAAGATATTTGCTAGTTGATTTGCTGGGGAATCAACTAGGGATAGTTCTACTAGATCATAGTCTTTGATTATTCTAACTGTTTTTTGTGATTCTGCATCAAGTACTGGTTCTGAGTCTTTTACGTTTCCGCCAACTGAAAAACCAGTAAGTGTGCCATCTAGAACCATTTGCCAGATATTATCTGCACCTTTTGAGATATAGGCATCAACATAAACACCACTGTATTGTTTGTTTGTCTCTGTATCGAAAAAGTTTTCTGTTCTAAAATTTACAACTTTTCCTGCTGGGATTGGCTGGTGCATTAATCGCACGTTGCCTCTAAAGCTTTCAAATGCCTTACGGGATGCTTCGGACGTAATCCTGTCTCCTTGACGATCAACATTGTCAAGTGTTGCAAACCCAGATACGATTCTCTTTTCTACGTCTATCTTGGAGATAGGCATGGTCAAAGTAATTTGTTGACCATTGGTAGTAAGAGAAGCTTTTTGTAAATCTACCATAGCATTTTAATTATATAACACTTTTGTTATTATAGTGTTATTTATTGCTGTTGTCTACCGTCACCTTGAGTGGCTCTTGATCCGTTTCCAGTGTCTGCAGCGTTAGAATCTCTTTGTTGATCCCTTAATCTATTTCCAGAAGCTTGTGTTCTTTGTTCTGCTGCCTGTTGTGGCTTAAGGATTACTGGAGTATCCCCATCTGGAAGTTGAGACAGACCAAGCCTAGATCTTACTTCGTTGGGCATAATTACATGCATTCTAAGGTATCTTTCGTCAATCTTGGATTGAGTGTCCTCGTCTGTAAGGGTAAGCTCGTTAAACTTTAACTTGAACATATCTGTCTTTTCTGCAACAAGCCTATTAATAGATTTTCCAAGAGCGTCTTGCTCTGGACGACAAACTTGTTCCTTAAATGTCTTATCCGCTTCACGAGCATTAGCAAGAGAAATATTCTCCATGCTTCCAATCTTTGAAATTGGAACTCTATGAGCCATTAAAATCTCATGAATATTAGACTTTCTGTAGTTATTAAAGGATGAGTCTTGAATTCCGTTTTCAATTGCTTCCATCTTAACTTCTACCTTGTTTCCGTTTCCATCATCTGCAGGTAGTGGAACAACAACTGTTCTATGGTTTTGACCACGAAGATTATTGGAAAAGAAATCAAATAGCTTTTGCTCAGCATCTCTTGATAGTTTTGCACCCTTAATCCAGAACACATACCTTGGAACAGCTTTGTTTTCAAAGTACTCAAGATTAAACTTGGAAGCAAATTCATTACCTGCCATAGCATTCTTTGCTGCAACAATTGCAGGAATTCCATAGTAGGTGTTTGTTGGGGTATATGTCTTAAGATGAATAATTTCATTTGGACGAGGATCGTCTCCAAGTGGGTTTGCCTGATTTACATCTTGAAAGTTTCTAAAGAATACGGCTTTTCCATTTACAATTTGCACGAAGCCATCACGAAGACGGCGTACACGAAGAGTTGAAGCTGGGATGTGACCAATGTATCCAATCTCTCCTGCTGTTGTTCTGCCAATTTCTAGGTAACCGTTCCCAGTTGATTCCTTATCAATAAGGGCTTTCATAAGAGTAGCCGTAAAAGTATCTTCATCATTTCTTGACTCTAGCCACTCAATAGTCGACTCTCTTGACCGATCAATCTTTTTTCTTGCACGATTTAATCTATCTGGATCATCAATATCTTCTAATGCTTGCATAACACTAAGAGATGGGTCTAAAGAATATCCAAGACCAACAACATTTGAAACTTTTGCATTTATTGCAGCAAAATTTGCTGCTGATACTTCATAAATCCTAGAAAGAGAAAGTAGGTTGTATGGGGCTTCGACCACATCAAATATTCCATATCCATATTTATCTGGAATCATTTGTTTTGAAGAAGATCCGTCTCCAGTAAGACTATTGTTGTCTGCCTTTTCAATCTTTCTTTTTGCAGCTCTTCTAAAGTTATGACTTAAACCAGACAGCTTCATTAGCTCATCTGCGGACTTATTAAAATCATCTACGGCTGTTGTAAAATCATTTTCTGATTTTTTTACAGAAAGCATACTAACATCGGAACCACTAATCTCTTGCATTTTGGAATACCTCTCTCCAGTTTTCTGTATCTCCATAAGGAGTTAAGCCTTCAGCCATTCTTTCGTGATCTTCTCTTGATTGATCATCAGACACTCTTCCAACGCCAGCCATAAATTTGGCTTCACCTTCTGGCTTACCCCAATAACTAGCTGCATCGGATAATGCTTTCATTTTTGAGATATCATATTTTCTTGATGGAACGTTTAATGTATTACCACGATCATCCATGAATGGTTCACCGTTTGGTAAAATCCATACATAAATTCCATACTCTGCTTTGCTTTCTACAGCATTTACCTTATTTTTTGTATTTGACATACCACTATGATACCATTTTTATAATAATTAGGCAGAGTATCTAACTTGTGCCGTTATGCTTGTAGAGTCAGAACTGTAGGAAACATATTTTTTCTGAACTACGGTTTGAGCAAATGATTGATTTGAAGAAACGGTAGACTTTAAATAATATGTGTTGTTATTCTGCCAACCTTCTCTTACAAAAATAACAGCACCATTTGAAGCAGCAGTTTGTTTTGTTAACAAGTAATATCCAGCGTTTGAAACATTTGTTACTTGATAAATTCCATTTTGGCTAGCAGTAGTTTGATTTTTTAAAAGAACGTAGTCGTTCAAAAGCATTTCTACTTGGTCTAATTTTAACAGGTCCCTGTTTGAACCATATGTAATTTTCCAATCAGATCCCGATGATGTAAGAGACACGTTTTCAGTAGAGGACAATCTTGGGCATATGGACCTAGATAAGAACGAGGTCTGACCAGTTAACGGCTGATATAGATAAACACCATCGGATAGTTCTGAATCCTTTAATACAAAATTCATATATGATGATGATTGACCAACTGGCACTCTTTCCGATGGTTGCCCAAAGTATGACTTATAAAAATAATTTATTTTTGTAGAATTTATGTCTGTAAGAATTACTGAAACATTGTCTAATAGCCAAGCTGCTCCAGAATATCCCATAAGCAAATCGCTGTCGTATGGAATTCCAGATGTAAACTTTATGCAAAAATGATTCCAGTTACTAAAATTATAAGTGGTTCCAGAACTATACCTAACTCCATTAATATAAAGCTCTACACCACTTGGCTCTGGAGTGGCTAAGGTAACTGTATATGTTGGTGTGGCTGCAGGGGTTCTTAATAGCTCTATATTGGACGCAGTTCCAGAAACATGTCTAGCCACAAACATTACCTCAAATATTTCTGGAGTTCCATTAGATATAGTCAATACGTCACACGGTATTTTAACGTATGGGTTAACTGAGGAAACGGTGGACCCACCTGTAATAGTAAAGCTTGAGTCTTGCCAGTCTCCACCAACAGGAACACCAGTATTAAAAGATCTGTGAAGGTCTGTGGTCTTTTCTATTTCAGGAAGGAGCATGAAGGGATGATTACCTGATGATGTATTATATCCAGAAAAATATTTTATATTAGAGCCAGGAGAAGTGTCATTTATTTCTATATAATTTCTTGAGCTTTCTTCTTTAACAGGATATGTATAAATTCTAAAATGATCAATGTGTGCTGGGGTTATGTTGGTGTCACTTGAGTAAAGGGATCCAGTAATAACATACTGAAGTTCTTCTGCTTTAACGGAACTAGTAATGCCATAGGGAAACTTTAAGCGTCTAATGTCTTCACCAGTTTCAATTGCTGTTACTACACCGCTTACTATTTTATTTAAAGTATATTTTACTTCTGCAGAGTTTGATCCAATTTCAACCTTTGATGCCATTTTTATGTCTGGTATAGTTTTATTAAAATACTCAAGACCAACCAAGTCTAGTAAACCAAGGGTCATAGAGAAAGATCCCTTTGTTGCCACGCACATTCTTCTTGTTTCTGAATTAACATAAAGTTGATACAGGTTTGATATTTTTTGTGTTGGGTAAGATGCCCAGTTTGCAGTAACAGAGTTTGAATCATAGATATCTACCTGAACTAGTGCCCCATCAAATCTTCCAGTTTCGTAAACAGCTATGTTGGGAGGAGCAGCATTTCCAAAGAATTTAGGATAAGTTCCAAATCTTATATACGAATCTTGTAGTGGAAAAATTTTACAATTTGAAATTGTTCCCGTAGATCCATTTCCAAGTTCATCATTTACTCTAATAGAAACATTTTTTCCATTTTTTGCTATTGAAACAAAAAAGTCATCGGCTGAAGCATTTATTGCTTGAGTAAGCAGTGTTGTTTCGGATCCTGATTCTTCTTTGTATTTAACGGATACGTTTTTATTATTTATTACAACGCTAATATACTTTGTTGTTATGGATTTAGATCCAATATACATTAGTTGCTGTTCCTGATCAACTTCGTGGGGGTCTAAAATTTTAAACTTAGCCTCTATCTTTTTAGTTTCTCCAGATGTTATGGATTCATATTCTGGTATTTCTAGATAGGTAAAAGCATTGTCTGGGAAAACCACATATCCAGAACTGGACAGCATGTCAGATTCGTCTACCTCAAAGTTTTCATTATAAGAAAAAAACAACTTTTGATTATTATAGGGAATTGTTGATAGTCCATTTTTATTAGAAACTAAGTTATTCAAAGATATTGTGTTAGACCAACTTTCATAGTCTAATAAATTTATTTGTTTTATTGGTGCGGTAATTTGAAGATTTGTTTCATAGCTTACCCCACCAATACTTTTTATCAAATACTTTGGAACGTCATATCCTAGACCGTAAACATAGTGTCGTTTTGCTACTGATGAATTTAATGCTTGAGCATAAATAGCAACAGTGTCATAGGATACAGCATCAAAATATGAAGACGATGAATTTATCCTATTAGGAAATAAAAAGTTTATAGTTCTGGTTTCATTTGCCCCAAAAACTTCTTCTGTAATGGTTGTTTTGCTTCCAGGAACACCATTTACAAATAGCTGAATGGATGCTGAATCGTATACAGCCATAATATGAAGTGGAGTATTAAAGTCTCTAACATGAACAAATGACTCGAAGGTCTTAAACCCAGTGTCCCCAACCTTAAATACTAAATAGTCTAGATCTCTAATATATAGACCAGAATTTGATGAACCAGAAAGACCAACAATTTTTGACTCACCAATTCTTGATGCTGCACAAGAAGAAAGAGATTTTGGATAAATAGATAGGTTCATCCAAAACTCTAAGGTATAAGAATTACCTCTTGTTGCGGAAGAAAATTTTCCTAAAGACGGAATGTTAAATATTTTATTATCTGAGGCATAATTTATAACATAGCTGCCACTAGATTGAATACAGGCAACCCCAGCGTAGGTAATAGGAACACTAGATTTTGAATAAGTAAAAGCAGTTCCATCGTAAGATGAGTCATTTGCAAACCCATCAGAAGTTACGGTGCTACCAGATTCCATGTTTAATTCCCAAAACACCTCTGGGGAATCATTAAGTATAAGAGCGGAATAAGACATAGGACCTCTTATACATTATACCTTGTTGCAGATATCAGGACTTTGAAGATATATTGTCAATATCACAAGCACCAGCGACACAGGCTAAATCTTGAACTCCAGTTGTTCCATCAAATGTTTCATAGATCTCTAGCCATTTCCAGTCAAGATTTGCAGGAGTCTCTAAAACTAAAGCTTCATACTGTTCTTTTGAAATTTCCTGATATGGAGCTTGTTGATAAGTATGTTCTGAATAAGGTAAAAATGAAACACCTGACATTTCGTCAATGTGTTCGTATACCCAAGCACCAACTGCCATCCATTCATTTTCCTTTACAGATACTGTGATGGAAGGCTTATGCTCTGACCAGTTTCGTTGATAGGCTAACCAGATATCTAAGTGTTGAATTGCTGTTAGGTCTTCTCTAAGGCTTGCACCTTCTGGGGCAGCAATTGGAAAAGTAAACACCATTGTGTCGTTTGGCTTCATTACATCTGGCTCATGCTTAATTCCCATATCAACTAGGAAAGCTGTAATTGGATCCTTCATATCTCCACGAATTGTGCGAGCATAATATTGGGAGTGCCAAGGGTGCATACCAGAGGATGAATTAACTAATTGAGAAACTGTTCCTGAAGGCTTTACGCATGTAATTGCTGCTGCCTGATTTATTCCAATTTCTTTTGCCCATTTTTCATTTACTTTAACCGAATGTTCTCTAAGGGCATTTAGCCACTCTCCAAGTTTTTCAATTCCTTCAGACCCATTAAGAACCTTATGCGAAAGCTGACCAGTTAAGGAAACCCCAAGTAATCTTTCTTCTTCGTAGTTCTTTTGCCAAATCTTTCTAAGGTACTTAAATCTAGTAAAGGTTGACTGTACTGTTCCAAGAATTGTGGCAAGCTCAACTTTTGCTTTTAGATCTTCTAATGTATCTGTATCACGAACAACAACCTCTGTTAGATTGCAAAACTGATAAGGACGTAAAATAATTTCTGAGCACGGGTTTGTTCCAAAATCTACACTTGAATCTCTTCTACCATTTTTTGCTGCAACCTTTTGTGCTGCCTCACGACTAAAGATTCCACGCTCTCCTGACTTTGAATCATAAAGAGCTTTCCATTCTGCCATGAACACTTCCATTGTTGGACGAGAACTATAAACTGCCGAATTATTAGCAAGTGCCCGCTGACCAGAATATTCCCACCAGGAACCAGATTTTGCTGCTGCCATATTTCTATCTTCAAGATCTGACAAGGAAATCATTGCTGATCTGCGAACTCCACCAACGACTACGACTTCTGCAATTTTACACATAAGGTCGTGTGCTTCAAGTGGTGTTAATTTTCTACCTGCTGCGTTTTTAATAACAGAAACAGAAAACTTAAATAGACGATCTAGCGGATCTGGACCAGATGCACGACCACCAAATGTTTTTAATCTAGCTCCAGCTGGACGGACGTTAGACATGTCCCATGTTGGAATCTGACCTTGCCAAAGCAATGCAAGTAATTCTTTTAAGGACCTAGCCCAACCAGCTTTAGAATCTTCTACAACAATAACAGAGCTTGTGGTTTCAAAATGTTCTGATACTTCTGGAAGTTGAGAAACATATCGTGACTCCACGGAATATCCAACTCCAGTTCCACACATAAGGATATACATTGCTTCATCAAAGGATCTAAGACTGTCTACTGGCATGTAGGCACAATTGTAGATACATGTGTTGTCACGCTCTAGTGCAGGACCAGCGGTCATAAAAGCTCTCATTGATGGCATCACACCAGTTTTTAAAATAGAGATCGGAAGAGCGTCGTGTAG